>Ga0265297_10002052_pt1 | contig 43124 bp, 43 predicted proteins | sample Munlanlwell13791_FD_192502 | JGI IMG/M metagenome (GOLD analysis project Ga0265297, IMG submission 192502) | Leachate microbial communities from a municipal landfill in Southern Ontario, Canada - Leachate well 137-91 | ecosystem: Engineered > Solid waste > Landfill > Unclassified | place... | reverse complement strand
TCTTACATGAAGGACAAATGCAATTACACGCTAACCCATTTTCTACTTCATCAATATCAACATACTCATCCGTCTCTTTTTTGTATCCAAAAGGAATAGTCATAAAAAAACTTTCATGTTGGATAAGGAGGCAATGCGTTTGGCTTGCTCTTTTTTGGCTTTCCTCTCCATTTTTATCGCTTCTTCTTCAGAGGTAATCGGGCGGATGATGATTGGCTTACCTTCCGTAGTGCATACTTCTTTAAATCCTCTAATGGTAATCAGTACAATAGAATTGTTCTTTTTGTTGAAAATAGCGGTTGCACCGCCCTTGTAAATTTTGTATTTACCATCATCAAGCGTTTTAAAGTCAAAATAATCATCAAGCATTTTCATAATTGTTAGAAGTTCTTCATCACTTTTTGGTGTATGGTTCACCCGTCGTTGTTTGGCATGATTCGTGAAGTGATACTTCATAATATTTTCTATTTCTTCATTTCAAACATTTAATTCATACCATACATTTTTTTAGCTTCTATCGCTTTGTCTAGCCGACGATGGATCAATGAAATCATTGATAAAATGTCCAAAGCATCTTCTTCTGCTATTGTCCAAGTAATTTTTGGTGCGTGTGCCGTCGTGTTTCTGAATGTGCTTTAGTAAATTCATAAATCCTTTTTGCTCCCTCTGCTCACTTTCAGATACTAATGAATTGAAAGCTAAATGAGGAATTTAATTTTCAAAAGCTATCTTAATTTAACAATTTTGATAAATTCTTTTCAATGTTAGAATATACTGTATCTTTTATGGTTGAATTGTTTTGAATACTAATATGCGGCATCCATTGTTGAATAATTTTAGTAACTTCAAAAATTTCATTATAATACATTCTTACTGTAATCGATTCACCATCTAGCTCTTCATCAATAATCTCAAAAGCATCATTATTAAAAAGAATTTCTCTTTTAAAAAAATTAGCACTGTATTTATTCATATTCAATAACACAAACTTATCTTTTTTAAAACTTCCATAAGCATTGCCTTTTTGTTCTCGTTTAAAAACTACATTTGTAAGATATTCAACGGGTTCAATATCTCCAATTGCATTAAATGCAAATGTTCTTTCCTCACCTACATTTTCTTTATTCAATGCATCATAAGTAATATAAGCATAGTATGTAAATCCAGTAGAAAAAATAGTGTGAACTCTTATAAACTTTTCTTCTGGAGATTTGCCAGCTTTTTTATATTTAACTTTTAAAATACAATTATCTTTGATTGCATTACTAAGTGTGATAATTTTTTTTGCTAAATTTGAAAGTTCATCCACTCTTAACATTTCATTTGTTTTCATAGATGTAATTTCTTTTTCAAGTAATGAAAAATCATTTTTAAGTAATTCGTTAACTATGGCTCCTTGAAAAATATTAAAGAAGACTTCATTAGGAATGTATTTTGGTAGTAAATTTTTAAATCTATATTTTCGCAATTTTATATCATAAACAATCTCTTCGATTTCTTTAATATTGTTTTCTACAGTTTTAATACTAGAAACTTCAAAATAATTTTTTAAATACTCTTTTGTGCAAGCTTCATCACTATACATAGCCTTATATATTTTAATTATTCTTTCGTTCATTTATAAACCTTATTTTTGCACTTAAGCAATATGATTCAAATCATTATAAAAGTGAAGTATAATCCAATATGTCTTATATTTGGAGTGTATAACTTAAATATACACTCCAAATTTTAGCTTATTTAAGAAATACATCTTGACTCTTATTTACTAATTCTGTATAATACAATCAGCAGCTTGGCACTTTATAGTGCTTTGTTTGCAGCAAGGTATATTTTCAATACGTATATTTTGTTTGGATTTGAATGTGAGGTTATGCTCACAAGAGGTTTACTATTTAATATAGTAAAACGTAGTAAATAAAACTCTTATGATGCTTTTTTGAAGACTGTTATTGTAATGGCAAATAGCTTAAATGGCTATTAACGTTTTATTTACTGCATTCACCAAAACTTAAATAAGGAGTTTGCAATGGGGAGACAAAGAGTAAGTACTACTTCTGAAAGTAACACAGGAAGAAATCAGAGTTTTCATGACAATTACACTGGTGCAGATATGACTAGAAGTCAATTTGTTAAAGAAATTAATAATGGTAACTATTCGAATTATCATGTTCGAAATATTAACGGAATAGATACACCTGTTAGTAATCCAGATTCTACACGAAACAATAATCTAGGATAAAACATGGCTATTCGAGTAAAAAAAAGTAATTTACAGCCTAATAAGTTTACCTATACTTGGGCTAGAGACAAAGGCGATGGTGAATACACGGGCATTCAGGATCAAATAAGAATTGATAAAGATGAAGGATATGAGGTTTTGTATTTTATTCAAACTTTAATGAATAAGCACAATTTAACAACTTTATCAGATGTTCATAATATAGAAGATCTTCTTCATAAGCCAGCATTATCAGATGTTGTTATGAGAGATAAATTAATAGAAGTCATAGAAAAAAGACTTTAACTAATATTAGCTTCTTTGGAGAGCAAAAAAGGGCAGAAAATTCGAACCCTCCACTAGCACTCCATTGAATCTAAATAAGTCATAATCTCTCTTAGCCTGTTCCAAGCGTTTGCTAAAAAATAATATAGGGTTGTTTTTTCTATCGAGCTATTGAGGGTTTCAACGTACTCACTATATTATGGCAATAATTATTAAAAGTTCTTCTTCATCACCAATATCACAAGCTTTATCAACAATCGCTCCTATGCTTCAATTATGACAAATTTCCAACTTATCGGTCTATTTTAGCGTGGTTTGGATAAAATAAAAACCAAATCGGATATGAGTCAAAAACAGGGGAATGGCAGTGATAAAAAAAGAGATATTAAGCGATAACACAAACATCACCGCAAACTCTAAACAACTAGAAATTTTAAAGCAAAACTTTCCTAACTGCTTTGACAAAAATGGTGCTTTTATCCCGCATAAAATGGCGGAAATTGTAGGGAAAAGCGAACTGGATCTTTCACGTGAGAGCTATTCCCTTAACTGGCTCGGCAAATCCTACGCACGCCTCCTTGCCAATGAAAATCCACAAACGCTTTTAAAAGAAGACAAAGAGCACAATGCTAAAGAAGAAAATTGCGAGAGCCAAAACCTACTTATCAAAGGGGATAATCTCGAAGTCCTCAAACATCTAAAAAATGCTTATGGCAAAGATGGTGGACAAATAAAAATGATCTACATCGACCCGCCATACAATACAGGCAGTGATGGATTCGTCTATAACGATGATCGAAAATTTACCCCTGAACAACTCGTAACATTAGCAGGAATCGAACTCGATGAAGCGAAGCGGATTTTGGAGTTTACGCAGAGTAAATCTAACAGCCACAGCGCATGGCTCACATTTATATACCCACGCCTTTATGTTGCACGAGAACTTTTAAAAAATGACGGTGTGATATTTGTGTCTATTGATGATAACGAAGTATCTCAACTAAAATTATTGTGTGATGAAGTTTTTGGAGAAGAAAACTTTGTTGCAAATGTACCAACTATAATGAATTTAAAAGGCAATCAAGATAATTTTGGTTTTGCGGATACACATGAATATTTTTTAGTTTATGCAAAAAATAAAAATTATTGTGTGTTAAATAAATTTGAAGTTGATGAAGAAGAGATAGAAAAAGATTGGGATGAAGATGAATACGGATTGTTTAAAAAAGCCGATGGATTAAGAAGAACAGGTGATGACGCGTCAAGAGATAAACGACCAAAGGGTTGGTTTCCAATTTTTATTACTAAAGACGATGAAATATATGTAACCGACAGTGATAATCCAAATTCTAGTGAAGATTATATTTTATATCCAATTAATGATGATGGCGAAGAGCTTTCATGGTCATGGAGCAAAAAGAAAATCATAAATGAAACATATAATTTAATCATTACTGGTGGAAATGAAACTAAAAATATTTACAAAAAGCAAAGACCAGAATTAGGAGATTTGCCAACTAAAAAACCTAAATCATTTTTCTACAAATCTGCATATAGTACTAGTACAGCAACAACCCAATTAAAGAATTTATTAGGTAAAAAAGTTTTTAAAGCACCTAAGCCTGTACCTTTTATTCAAGATTTGATTATAATCGGTTCAAATGAAAATGACATTATTTTAGATTTTTTTGCAGGTAGCGGGACAACCGCAGATGCTATTATAAATCTTAATAGACATAGTGGAAATAGAAAGTTCATTACTGTACAACTTCCAGAGGCAATAAATTCTGTTAATGAAAAAGCTGCTTATGAATTTGTTAAAAAAGAATTAAAAAAGAATGAACCAACCATATTTGACATCACTAAATTTCGAATCGAAAAAGCTGCTGCAAAAATCAAATTGCATAATCCAAACTATCAAGGCGATCTAGGATTCAAAATTTTTGAAACTATTCCCCTCTTTGATGGTTATCTCGATGAAATGGAAAATCTCGATGACGGATTGGAACTGTATGATGGAAGTAAGCTCAATGAAACAGAATTAGGCTATCTTCTCACTACATGGAAAACCTATGATGGTATCGCCTTGACAGAAGATTTACATCCTATAAAATTTGCTGACTACCAAGCGTATACCTATGAAAAAAACGTCTATTTTATGGAGAAAAATTTCACCAGTGAAGCGTTGAGCGCATTTATCAAAGCACTCGATGAAGATCCAACCTTTCAACCCTCAAAACTCATCCTTTTCGGCTACAACTTCCAAAGTAAATTTTTGCGAGAAACAGCAGAAGGATTGAAGAGTTACAAAAATAAAAAATCCATTGAACTTGATGTTGTGGTGAGATACTAACTATGGCAGGATTAAATTTCGAACGAGATTTACCACATCAGCACAGAGCGGTTGAATCTATCTTAGAAGTGTTTGATGGTATCGATATATTAAAATCGAGTGATAAAACCATTGTCCCGTTTATCAATCCATCGGTTACTATTGGTACATTGCGTTATGATGGGAATATTATCGCAACCCAATCCAAAAATGGGATCGATAACAAACATAGAAACAAAAGCAATATTTTAGACATCTCTATGGAGACGGGAACGGGGAAAACCTATACCTACGCCAAAATGATGTTTGAGCTTCATAAGAATCTAAAATTTTCAAAATTTATCGTTGTTGTTCCTACTCTCTCAATCAAAGCGGGAACGATGAATTTTTTAGAGAGTGAATCTGCCAAAGAACATTTTAGAGATGCGTATGACAGCGAGATAAAAACTTATCTCGTCGAAAGTAAAAAAGGTGCTAAGAAAAGTAAAAAAAGCACTATTCCGCAAGCGATCCAAGAGTTTGTAAAGGCACAAAATAGCTCTAAAACAATACACGTACTCGTCATAAATGCAGGGATGATAAACTCCGATACGATGAGTAAAGCGGTGGATACAACCCTCTTTGATAAATACAATACACCCTTTCGTGCGCTTGCGTCCACTCTCCCCTTTACCATTATCGATGAACCGCACAAGTTTACGCAAGGAAACAAAACATGGGAAAACATCCAAAAATTTAACTCCCAAATAATTTTCCGATACGGGGCAACATTCGATGATAAATTTGAAAACCTCATTTATCAACTAACCGCCGTAGAAGCGTTTAACAATAACCTCGTCAAAGGAGTTATGACGTATGTGGAACAGTTTGAAAACAGTGATGAAAGTATCGTTGTTCTCAAAGAGCTTGATGGAACTAAAGCAACTTTCACCCTTCACAAAGATGGTAATGAGAAACACTTTGCGTTGGCAAAGAAAGATAGCCTAAGTATCATACACAATGAAATGAGTGGGCTAATTATCGAAAACATGAACAAAAGCATTCTCTTACTGTCAAACGGTTTGGAGTTGCGAAAAGGGGACAAAATCAACCCCTATTCTTATTCTCAAAGCTTGCAAGATGCGATGATCCAAAAAGCACTTACTAAACATTTTGAACTCGAAAAAAAGTATCTCACGAGAGAAGTGAAAATCAAACCTCTGAGTCTCTTTTTCATCGACGATATTGAAGGTTATCGTGAGGGACACAATATTAGCGGTTCACTCAAAAGCAAATTTGAAATCCTGCTAAAAGCGCATATCGAAAAGCTTCTAAAAGTCGAAACACATCCATTTTACAAAAGTTATCTCGAAAAAAGCCTACGGGATATTTCCCTCACTCACGGCGGGTATTTTTCAAAAGACAACTCCGAGAGCGATGAAAAAATCGAAAAAGAGATAGAGGAAATTTTGCATGACAAAGAAGCTCTTTTGAGCTTAGAGAATGTCCGACGGTTCATTTTTTCCAAATGGACGCTACGTGAGGGATGGGATAATCCAAATGTATTCCAAATATGCAAACTCAGAAGCAGTGGAAGTGTTACTTCAAAACTTCAAGAAGTAGGACGTGGGTTACGAATACCCGTCAATGAATATATGAGCAGAGTAAACGATGGTGAAAAGTTTGATTTACACTATTACGTCGATTTCACTGAACGAGATTTTGTGGCGCAACTTGTTGGTGAGATCAACGATAAATCAGGCATGAGCGAGATTGTAGCACCGACGAAACTTAACGAGTTCCTTATCAAAAAGATATTAGAGACGTATTCAAGTATCTATCAAGACGAAGAATCTTTGCTTGATGTACTAGACGATGCAAAAATCATCAAGCGCAATAATGACTTTAAAGAGGGTGGGTTTGAACGACTTAAAACACTGTTTCCTCTTGTCTTTGCTAATGCCCTTAAAGGGGATAAAGTTCGCAGTGGTGATAGAACATCACGAGAAAAAGTCACTATGAGAACGGGAAAATACGACGAACTAAAACAACTTTGGGAGATGATTAACCAAAAAGTTATTTTAGAATACAAAATTGAGGATGAGACTGCATTTGCTGAACTTCTAAAAGGATATTTTTTAGAAAATGTAGACAAATTTAAGCCCTCAGGGATGGTTACACATTCAAGTAAGTTAGCGTTTGAAAACAGAGTGGCGTACTATAAAGCTATAGACAGTATCGACAATACCATCATGCCAATTGTCACAATGAGCTATCGAGAGTTTCTTTTTGATCTCGCAAACGCTATCAGCGCAAACGTAAATACCCTACACGGTGTCTTAAAAGATATACAAGGGGTAATCGATATTAACCTCTACAAAAACAGAGGGACGATACGCACTATCAAAGGTGGCTTTGGAAAATATCTACTCGATAACTCAATCAACAAGTTCCAAATTGGCTACAACAAAGTATCCAATGCCCTACACCCTACAAAATTTACCGACGAAAACGGCGTGCCATTAGGTGAAATCAATGCTCACGATCTTGGTGTTCATTTTTCAAATGACAAAGTAGCAGACAATTATCTCTTTGATACGCTTTTTTATGATTCAGATTTAGAGAAAGAGAATATTGAAACTGAAATACTAGAAGTTATCGTATTTACTAAAATTCCTAAAAACTCAATCAAGATACCTGTTTCAGGCGGTGGAAGTTACTCCCCCGACTTTGCCTATGTAGTTAAAAATACCGATGGAAAACAAATTCTAAATCTCATTGTAGAAACAAAAGATAAAACTTCTCGCACACTCTACACCGAAGAAGCACAAAAAATAAAACACGCCGAAAAGCTCTTTAGCACGCTCGATGGAACACTAAGTGTAAAATTTAAAACGCAGTTCGAAAAAGAAATGATGAGTGAGATACTACGGCAAGCACTAAAAGAATAATTGGCTACCATTATTTTTTAACTATACCATACCAAATGAAGGTTCGTCATGACCGTAAAAATGCCAATGTCAACAAAACTTTTATCTATACCAATTCGCACAAAATGCCTTTACCAATTTAAATTATACCAAATTACACATCTTAAAAAAATTATGGAATAGTGGTTGCTTTATATTTATATGGCAGAAAAAGATATAAAAATAAAAGTTATCGAATATCTTTTAAGTAAGAAGATACATGATGTTGTTGTTCCTGAAGTTACAGTAGGGCATAAGTCCCTCACGAATACTCAAGTAAGAGCAGACATCTTTGCTCTAAATGGCGATATAAGCATTTATGAGATTAAGAGTGAAAAAGACACGCTTATAAGACTTCAAACACAGCTTGGTAGCTACAAACAGTACGCAAATAGAGTCAGCGTAGTGGTAGCAACAAAGTTTTTATCAAAGTTAGATATAGATGATAGTATAGGTATCTATGAAGTGGTGCCAAATGGTATAAAAGAGATACGTCCTCCAAGCTATCATGAACTCAAAAAAGATGATCTTTTAGAATACTGGCTTAGTAATGAGCTTAAAGACTTTTTATTCGGATATAAGGGTTCTTCAAAGATGAATAAAAAAGATTCCATCGAATTTGTAAAAAGTTTATTAAGTGATACTCAGATTTACAATGCCACTTTGTATATGTTGAAAGGTCGTTATAAAGAGGAAAGCTCATACATCAAAGAATTTAAAAAGTTTCCAAAGAGAGGGATGCAATTCAATAGTAATGTTGTTCCTCTAAAAAAACTTCCATTTGGATTGCTTACGCCATAGCGATAGAAATCCCATTATGGATGATACAGTTTTCTTTCATATCACCTAATGTAAAACGTGAAGTTTTCGTAAGAATATCGTCACATGCTTCACAATGTCCTGCTTGGATTGCGGATAGTCCAGCGACAGCGATATAACCTTGGAGTAAATCCATTGCATCCATCCATGTATTTGTACCCGCTCGTTGCCGTCTCAGATAGTATTGATCTATATTCTCGATACAGTTGTAAAAGATTCTCGCAGTTCTTGCTGGGAATCCATTGGGATCAACCGCTGTATCTTTCTCAAATCCGCAATAATCTGCATAAATAAGTTCTGGATGATATGGTTGTAAATTTTTAAAGTTCACGAGAGCATTATTATCATAAAACGTGTCGGTATTATCTACCAATTTATCGGTAGAAAGGATATTTTTTGCCAGAAACACTATTTTTAAATCGCTACTTATTTTTTCAATATCTTGTAATTCTTGATGGGTATCTCTAAGCTCTTTGCTATTTTCTTCGAGAACAATATAGGTGTTGTCAAGCATATCGACTAATGGCAATAAGTAACTTGTCAAATGTTTAATACTATCTCTTTCAGCTTCAATTCTTAAACATATTCTTGTGTATTTTGTACGCAATTTTGCAATATCCATAGCATAGTCAATTGATGCTGTATTTGTCAGGCGTGTTCTAATTACAGGAATAATATTGGAAGTGTTTGTAAGTAGCATATAGTAATCAACAAACGCATTTTCTGAGTCTAATTTTTTGTATTCTCGTTTAGGCATTTTTACTTTTGTTGTATCTTTATCTTTGGAATCATTGAATTGCTGTGCCTCAATTCTTTTATCTATATTACTTGTTTCTTGCAGCAATGATAAATCCAAAAAATGAGGGGAGTCAAAGCCATCTTCTTGATACCCCTCTATCTTAGTATCAGTTCCTATAACAAGCATTGGCATAATTGTTTTATTTGCATGCGCTTTCATTAGGGATATGCTTTTTCGTGTCTTTTGCGTATACCCTACCGTAGGGACATAAATATCTATTAGAGAGGTTGAAATTTCATCGATACTCTCCATCAATGCTTCTTCATTCTCAATTGTTATGTCAAGATCAATATCCGCATCATAATTGAGCATTATTTCCAAACGATCTGCATAGGAGTAATAGGCTATCTTGATGTCGTTTTGGGTGTATTCTAAAATAACAAGGGAGTTTAATACAGTGCAAGCGCTCAGCTTTGGAAAAGGCGGAGGAGTCTCTGCTTCGATAGTATTACCGCCAATCGTAAGTAAAAGCTTTTTAGGACCAAGCGCTGGCGAGAATACTTTCTTTAATGATTTCAATCCCATGGATATTCCTTTTTGATTTTCAGACTATTTCCCAATCCATACTGGTTTAGGGTATGGTAGATTGTGCCATCTGAAACTTTGAAAATATCACAAAGAAGTTTTGTAGAGATTTGCTCATCTGCTTGTAGCGATGAAAGTAATAATTTCACTTTTTCTCTAGGAACTAATAGTTCACCTGCAAATACATCCGCTTCTTTTTCTATCGGGTCTTTTGAATCAATATAATCATTCCGAGCATAGAGCAGTTCTGAGCTGTCTCTATATGACGTATTGTTTGAGTGCGCCATATGCTTAACAACATGAGCAAGTTCATGAGCTACAGTAAAGCGCTCCCTATTATGAGATACATAGCCTTTGTACTCTATAACAATCTCATTATTGATATAGCATTTTCCGGCTTCAGAATCATCTAAAGACGAGTTTTTTATCACTTTTATTCCAAGTTTATGAGCTACGTCAAATGGGTTTATCTCAAAAGGAGATGATGGATATAACTCTTCGATCAGCTGTGTAGGCGTCGTAATGGTTTTAAGATAGTCAAGAGTTGCTTGAATTCTGGTATGCTGTAATGAGGAAAGCAATGCCTCATCCTGAGCAATCATGTACTCAAGCATTGGGTCACTTGGATTTTCCATTAATAAATCATGGGTATTTTCAATAAGTTTTTTGGTATCTTCAATTTGGTTATTAAGTCTTTGAATATTATGCATGGGATACCTCTATGATGCCTTTTGGGCTATTTTGCCTGTCTGTTCCGAACCAATTTCGCCAGTAATTTATACGATCTTGCATAGTACCATAATATTTATGCGCAACTGGAAAAGTTAACACATTGTACCCATCGATATTATAGGCATGTTTTGGATAATGACTGGATTGATTCATATCGAACATTATCAGTGCAGGATTAAACTTGGTGTAGTCGATAAAATTTACCAAATCAATATCATTTGGGTTAAGCTTATTGGTACTAAAACTTCCATCTATCCATTGTGTAAACGGATTGATGAAATTGCTTTGTAAATCATGCAAATATCGCAAATAAGACTCCCAGTTACACTGTCTTGTTGTTGACACAGAAAAGCTATCTACAAAAGAATCTTTGCATTCAGTAAGAGTAAATGGAATGACTTCATGCGGTGTCATATTACCATTAGAATCAAAAACTGCTTTACTCAATTTGAGCCTTTTCTAGATCAAAGTATTAAATAATTTATTTTACCAAATTATTACTAACAATAATTTCAAAAGATGTAATAATCCATATGTCTTCACTGTTAAAGGCTAGTATAGTGCATAAGCGTAATTTAAAACTCTTTTTCGTAGTGGTTACTCACAATTTTCATGAATCAATCTCAAAAAATTTGCATATATCGACATCAAGAGCAATGGAGATTTGATAGAGTTGTTGGATATTGAAGTGCTTCCGTTTGCCGATTTCGGCAAGGGATATGATTGTGGTGGTACTATGCCCTATCTCGTGGGATAAGTCCAACTGTGTGAACCCTTTTTCTTCTCGATATTTCTTTACATTTTGTCCGATTTTGAAATGCAATTCTTCGATAGTGAGTGTTTTTCGAGACGACATACAAGTAACTTCCCACTGGACTTTAGATTGTTCTAAGTTTATAGCAGTTACCATCATCAATCAACTTCCTATAGGACTTTAAATCATGATAAAAACAAAACAACAAAAAGGCTACAAAATGAAAAATGTGATTATTGGGACAGTTTTAGCAACGGGGGTGGTATTCATCTTTAGTGGGTGTAGTGAGGAAGAACCAAAAACAATTGCGTACTATAAAGCACATTTGGATGAGGCAAAAGCGGTAAGAGTGGAATGTAAAACCAAAAAAGAGAATGGAGCATTTGACGGTCAAAGTCCATTAGCCCCCACTCCCGAAATGGTGAATTGTTCTAATGCCCAAAAAGCAATTATTTTTTCATCCTCTAAGCCAATTAGGGGCAATGAACCAGTGCAAAAAACGTGGTAAAAGAATGAAAAAAACAACCACTCCAAACAAGCCAATTCCAGCCATACTTAAAAACTACGGTCAAATTGACAGCTACCTAAAATTTCCGATTGAATTACTTCAAAAAGCTGGGGATGACGAGCAAGCGTCTATTTTAGTTGGGATTCAAAAAAAATATAACAAAAAAATCTTTGATTATCTTCGTGAAAATAACTTGCAAAAAATACAAATCAATGTCAGCTCAACCAATGTGATGACATACTCTCTTATGAAATAAAATTATCGCTCAAGCCCCGCCTTACGATCTCCTACGGGTAATGTCAATTTAGCTGTCTCTATTGTTTTATTTTCAAAGACAATATCAAGCTTGTATTTGGTTGCCACAATTACCATCTGTTTTTTAAAACCATCATCACCGCTAATATTTAAAACCTTTCCATATTTCTCTCTTGCCATTACTAAAACTTGAAAATAATCTGCCTCTTTAGAGATGTTTTTAATATCAAGTTTTTTGCCTTTGTCTATAATTTTTCCATCACTGGATAATTCATAGACAACTTCCCCGTCTTTTGTTACTTTTGGATTTAACCGCTCATTGATTTTTACTTTCTTTTCTTCCCCAAAAAGAGCATTTCCGCTCTCTCTATCTTTTTTACTAGCACTGGCTCTTAAGCTCTTCAACGCTTCAATATCACCATTAAGCGCCTCACCAACCAAGTAATCTTTATACCCCTGCACCCTAGTGTTATCATAAACACCATCTTTGGCTTTTTTAAAATTAGCCCTTAATACTTCCCCACGTTTTTTTTGTATTTCAAAAAGCTCTTGATATTTGGCTTTTTTTCCACCGTGGAAAACTTGGGTTGAGCGTTTAATTTCCCCTCTCTCTAATCGCCCTCTCTCTTTTAATGCTTCCTTGTCGCTAGCGTATGCAGTTTTTAATTCACCCAACAACCGTTGCTTGTTAATCGCCTTTTGTTTCTCCACCTCACGATATTTTTCCCAAAGCTCGCTCTTATCTCCTTTTGTTTCTCCAAAACTCTTATCACCTTTGAACTTTTCAATTGGCTTTTCAAATTTCCCCATTTTCTTTTCGAGATTGCTTTTTGATAGCTCCCGTGCAATATCCGACGCTTTACAAAACAATTTCCCCAAACTATCACAAACAACAAGTCCATTTCCACGCTCTCTAAGCTCTAAATTAAACTCACCAAGGGTTTTGTGTAGTTCTTCCCAGTTTGTCCCTCTAGCGTTATTTAAAAGCTCCCTTATCTTCTCCCCTGCTTCTAATTTCGCCCACTCTTTAAAATTTTCCACCCCACGGTGTACCTCTTGAGGGGATTTAGTTTTTTCAGCTGTTCGAGGAATATGATTGTCGGGTTTTAAATGATACTGCACTTCAAGCTCAATGGCTCGATTATGTAATTTTGGTATATCTTGAAAAGGTTGAATATTATTAAAAAATTCACTATCAACTTGATTGATAGCAACATGAATATGTTTGTTATTTGTATTACTATGAACAACACTAAGACGTTGATGTGACTCTAATCCAATCGATTTTACCAACTCCTCCTCAATCTCATACATCTCGATAGGAGTTGGATTTTCACCTTCTTGAAATGAAATGATCAGATGATAAGTTTTATCACTAGAAGAACGTACATTTTGCAACTGCGTATTTTCAATTTCTTTGAGGTTAAAGTTCACCTCATTTTGATCAAAACTACAATTAGTAAATACAAAGTTTTCGACTTTTTTCATGTCGTTTTGAATGTCAAACATATAATCTGCAAGGGCTTTAAATGAAGATGAAGTGGTGGATTTTTTTTGAACGACCTTTACGATCACACTTTTTCCATAATAAGCATTGCTTCATTTCTAATCGATTTTGCTAGATGCTCAATATCATCAACTAAAATATCAATATCTTTATAAGTTCGATTCCCACTAAAATCATCTCTATCGTCACTGTTGCGAGTCATCCACAATTTAAACAATCCACCCAATTTTCCCAAATCACCATTGACTTTTAAAAGTGCTGAAACAGCTTGTCGGTCCACCAAACTTTTGACGGGATAATTCATTGCCAATGAGCGTAAATAAGTAGACGTATTTAATCCGTGGGCTTCTGCTTTATCTGTAATAATTTTCAGCTCTTCATCACTAAGTCTAATTTCAATTCTACGACTCCGATTTAGCGCTTTAACCTCTTTAACTTTTGCTAACAAAAACTTTCCTTTCTCTACCGTTGAGCAGTGCAACTGCGAATAAGTATCAGGATGTATATTTCGTATAAAAGTTTACTTTTGTACGTACATATACCTATCCTGCCCTTTATTTGTACTAAATTATAGCACAAGATAGTACAAACCTTATCCTCCTCAGTAAAAATACCAAAAAAAATACCCTATTTTTATAAAAAAAGTTGCTTTATTCTTTTAAATAATACAATATAGTACAATAACAATATCATCAAATAGCCTATTTTAAAGGGTTTAAGATATATATGATACAATATACTACAAAATAGTACAAAATAGTACAATTATGAGGTAAAAAAATGGCACTTAAAAAAGGTGGGGCAATGGTAGAGTTTTATTCACTCTTGCCAGTGCTGAAAAGTATGTATGAAATTGAGGGGTTTCGTTCTGCAAAAATTCTTTTTGAGAACGCAAAAAATAGGTACAAAATTCAAATGAGTTATGAGCAATTTAACATATATTTCAAGCGTGAATTATCCAAAAAAATCGAGCCGATTTTTACACCAAAAAAAGAAATTATTGAGCCTGAAAAACTCACTCTAAAACGAGTGGAAGATTTACCAAAAGCGGAAATTTTACAATTGATTTTAGACGGAAAAATAGCCAATGAGATAGTCCAAAAATTGATAGATGATGAGATAATTAAGGATTGGGATTTATCACGAGAGCACGATTTGTGGAATCCACCAGGGTTGAGAGAGAAGCCAAAAAATACTTATCAACACAATGCGGGCGCACCCGAAGAGGCAAAATATCCTCAAATTAAATATTGATATATAGCCGTAAAATTATCAAAAAAGTGTTTGAAGTGAAGGAGTTTATTAGTGATAGAATTTTTGATTATTGGGATTTTATTTATCCTCTTTGCCATTTTCAACCCACATTTTAGAAAAGCGATTGAGAAATTCTTTTAATATTACTCGAATTATGACGTGAATTTTTTCATCACGGCAACATCAAACGCACTATTCCTTTTGGATATTTTAGGGATTAGTATCTTTAATTTTTCGTGTATTTCTTCTGATTTTTCAAGCAAAAATTCTGCTTCTTCTTTACTCAAATCCTCTGCCCAAGCCTGAAAAGCAACTTTTTCGGATTTTTTAAATGCTGGCTTTGATAGAAATGGGTGAAAAAAATCTCCACTTATGAATTCTTGAATTTTAGCGTGTGCATCATCACCCTTTTTGAAGTCGATTTTATGAAGCATTTCATCCAGTAGCATCAAAAATCTTCCCTCTGTCACATTAAAAAGAAGTCGTTTCATCCTCGTGATAATATTGTTAGGCATATTTTTTTTGCTGTTCACATACGCATCCAATAATTTTTGAATAATTTGTTCAATTATGAAACCATCAAATAGTGAATTTAAAATTGAAAAGCCATCTTCTGTTTCACTTGCAATATCAATAGCAGCGATAAAACTCGGTAATTTCGAAAAGTTAATAGGCTCATTATCATCTTTGCCTAGAAGCCAATCTATGGATAAGTTTTTACAAATAGGCTTACTAATAATATTTTCAAGTGGTAATGAATTACGCGTAAGCCATGTATTCAGAGTTGAATAAGGCACTTCCAATACTTTTGCAAGATCAACATTATTTTTGATATTAAGGGCAATTCTAAGACGTAATAAAAACAATTTAGTATCAATTTGCATGGAACACTCTTTTCTTTAAAGCTTTTGTAAGATTTAATTGCTCATAATGACAAATAATTATTCAAAATGAGAAATATATTTATTTATTCAGTATAAATCATACCGCATTTTGAATAAATAATATAGGGTTTCCGTTTTTTCAAATAGTGCAAATCAATTAAGGAAGGATTATCAAAAGTCAGTCGGTAAAAATAGCAGTTGAACCAAGCAGTGTTCGAGCACTTCTTGATTCTTAATTTGACACCCATTCAAGTACGAAGGAAATATCAAATATGGATATTATAGCAAAAATTCAACAGAGAGTTAAAGAGCACGAAGAAATCAAGGCTCAGATGGCTAGTCTCGAAGAACTCACACAGAACGAGTTTACAACTTATGATGAAATCGAACACATTCATCAAGAGATTCTAAAACTACGAAAACGTCTTCAATCGGACGACTTTCAAGGGCATGAAAAAAAATTAGAAGGTGTACTTGATCAACTTGATCTTGATATTGGAAAAATTGAAGTGGCTGAAATTCAATACCTCCTTGATCATGTTGTCGTCAAAGCAGATATTTTGATGATTGCGGCAAAACCTGGGCAAGGTAAAAGCTTAATGGCATCGGCTATATGCAATATGGCACTTTTGGATAAAACGGTTGATCAAGTCGTCTATATGGATGCGGATAATGGCAGTGCAACGCTCAATGAACGTGGTGTTCCACAGATTAAACAGCGACACGGAAAAAAGTTCCGCTACATTCACGAATCAAACTCAACAAAATTGCAAATGTGGCAATTAATAAAAATGATGAAAACAACGAACTTGCACGATACTTTAGTGGTCATAGACTCCATAAAAAATTTTATGGGCAAAGGCGACCGTGACAAGAATAAAGATGTCTCCGAAATTATGGATATTTGGAAGGGATTACGAAAACAAGGGGCTACCGTCATTTTTCTACATCATACCAATAAACCACAGCGTGATTTTCAAGAATTGCAATATGCGGGGTCAAGTGCTTTTGAAGAGGATACAAGTAATGCCGTTTTATTGAAATACAACGAATTTCGTAAAACATTCATTTTTAAACCACTAAAAAATCGTGTGGGTAAACTCGAAGAAGTGGCGTTTGTATATCAGGCGCAAACACATATCCTCACAAATGTTGATTTGGCTTGGGCAAAAGAGACAAATGAAGATGAAATGATGCGGATAGAAATCATCGATTTTATCAGTAACTTTGAGGGTAAACCCAACTACTCGGAGATAATGAAACATATCTCCGATATGGGATTTGCCAAGGATCGAATCAATCGAACGATTCAAGAGGGGAAAGGTAAATACTGGATTGCTGAAATACTTAAAGAGCAAAACAATAAGAATGTTTTTGCTTTGATTGCCTCTAATAAACCATCAGATAGCTCAGATAAGTCCGATAACCCCATAAATAGGGCTTTAATAAATGAGACAACTGCATCCAATATATCAGATAACTCAGATACAGGAGAAAAATATGCTTGAAGATTACATAACAGACAATGAAGTCATGGTGAAATTTGGATTTTCCAAAGGAACACTTGCCAATTATCGCAGTGAAGGGAAACTGCCTTACACAAAATTCGGACCTTCGATTGTCTATAAAGTATTGGACATTGTAGATTTTTTGGAGAGAAATCGAATTCAGAAAAATATGACCAAAAAGGACAGCACGTGCCTTTAATTTACCAACAAGAAAGGATTTTAACAAAACAATACATTAGCACAAATCGCATTGCAGAGATTTACGACGTTACAGCCGACTTCTTTCGCCATCGGATAGGAAGTACTTTTAGTAAAGATATTCACTACATCCAACACGATAAAAATTGCCCAATACGCTGGGATGTTGAAGAAGTTGAGCGATGGTGGCGTGGAGAAAAATCTTTGCATCTCATTTCAAAAGAAGATGATGAATTAATCGCCAAGTTGCTATCATGCTAGTTGCGGTTGCGGTGAAAAAAAGGAAGCCAATGGCAACTATTTTCACCAGAAAAGGAAGCGGTAAACTTTATCTCGACTATCGAGTAGGAGATAAAAGAGTTCAAAAATCAACAGGGCGAGACGATACACCTGAAAATCGCAAACAATTACAAAAAGAGATTATTCCAACTCTTTTGGCAAAAATAAAACTTGGCGAACTTGCACCAAAGCAAACCAAAAAGTTCAGTGATTACGCCAATAAATATTTAAAGATGAAGGAAGATGAAAAATCCTACGATATGAAGCGCCCAACACGCTTGAAGGTCATAGAATATTTCGGGGCTACAAAGGTTGATCAAATTACACGACTTGACGTTAAGGAGTATCTTAGCGTATTAACAATCAAAGAAACGTCAAAAAGGCTCTATCTTTCGACGATTAAAGGTGTTTTAGATATTGCTTTGGATGACGAGGCAGTCAAATCAAACGTAGCCACTGGAATTCAACTCAAGCGAACAGAAAAAGTAGAAGTGAGACCATTTTCGAATGACGAAGTGCGGAATATTATAGAGTTGGCAGAAGGTGCATTAAAAAATTATCTTGGCATCGCTTTTTATACGGGTATGAGATCGGGAGAAATTCTTGGACTTATGCACCAAGATATTACCAATGATACAATTTCTATTAAGCGAAGCATATCAAAAAGTAAAATTACCTCAACAAAAAATTATGAAGCTGTCCGAACGATACCAACATTTGAAAAAGCTCGTCCATTTATTGAAGCCCAAACAAAGCAAAGCAAGTCGCTTTATTTATTTGATGACGAACTGGGTAATCCAATTAAAGATATTTCGATATTTAGAAAACGGAAGTGGCATAAGTTGCTGAAAGACTTAAAAATCGACTATCGTAAAATTTACAATACTCGTCACACATTTATTACAGCAATGTTAAATAGCGAGCAATATAAACTGACGACTATAGCTAAGATTGCTGGTCATAAAACCATTGAAATGCTCATTGAAAATTACACTGGATTTATCAAAGATGAGCACTTGATGGTGAATGTTGAAATAGATATTTTTGGTAGTAATGGTGACAGTTTGGTGACAGTGCCAAAAAAAATGAAGATATGAAAGCCATGGAAACGTCGTAAACCACATGGTCGGAGCGACCTGACTCGAACAGGCGACCTCTACAACCCCAATGTAGTGCGCTAGCCAAACTGCGCTACGCCCCGATCAACTAATGTGGAATGCAAGGATAATAAAAAGTTGATTAATCCGACCTAAAAGCGTTAAAAGCTATACTCTCTTTATGAATTTAATCACACCGGCATTTCAAACATCCTCATTAACCGCTTGTTTTACAACACGTCATTGCGGTGTTTCTCAAACACCCTTTGACTCCCTAAATCTTGCTTATCATGTCAATGACAACCCTGCTGATGTTCATCAAAATCACCTTCTTCTCGCGAAAGAGCTCGGATATGAAGCAAATACATTGATTTATATGCGCCAAATTCATTCAGACAGCGTTGTTATTGTTAATGAGGAGATGGACTTTAATTCCCCTCCAGAGTGCGATGCACTTATCACCAATCGTCCAAATACTCCACTGATGGTGATGAGTGCTGATTGCACCCCTATCCTCGTGTATGATAGTACACATAAGGCGATTGCGGCGATTCATGCAGGACGTGCAGGAGCACTCAATGAAATTCTCCCAAAAACACTCGATGCGATGAAAACCGAATATGGGACTACGATTGATAATATTATGGTTCTTTTAGGACCGTCGATACAGGGGTGTTGTTATGAAGTGAATGAAACCATTGCTCATGAAGTGATAGAAAAAGGGTACTCAAGTGCGCTACGGAGAGACGGAGCAAAAGTATTTTTAGATGTCAATACAATCTTATTAATGCAATTAGAAATTTTAGGGATACATAAAGAGCAAATTGAAGTGATTAACCACTGTACCTCGTGCCAATGCGATACCTATTTCTCGTATCGAGCCGATACCCACCATACCGGGAGAATAGCGGGTGTTATAATGCTACGATAGCCAACTGATGAGGAAGAAGCCCCATCGATTCTTCAACAAGGGTAGTATTGCCGTGCTTGATAAATTCATCATTGTATTCGAAACTCACGACTTGAATGTCTATGATTTTTTCTTCACTCAGCCATTCGAGAAGTGCGCTTCCCACCCCTCCCGCTCGCGCAGAATCACTAAAGACGTACCATCTTTTATGGCTTTTTACCATTCTTCTTAACATTTCACTATCGAGTGGTTTCACAAAACGCAAATCAAGCAATGAAGGTTTTTCATCCATAAGCTCTATCGTTTGTGCCGCACGCCCGACACCATTGCCATATCCGATAAACAATACATCCGAATGATTCGAAATCAAAAGTTGTGATTTTCCCGTCTCAAAAGGGGTGGACTCGGGTAAATGTGCTTCAAAAAATGCCCCTCTGGGATAGCGTATTGCACACGGTCGATCATACTTTGCCGCATACGCCACAATCTGATGAAACGATTTTTCATCCCGTGGTGCGCACAGTGTCATATTGGGGATAAGTCGTAAAAAGCTAATATCAAAGGCACCCTGATGCGTTTCACCATCTTCACCGACTATACCTGCACGATCGAGGGCAAAGACTACCGGTAAATTCATCAAACACACATCATGGATTACTTGGTCAAATCCGCGCTGTAAAAAAGTGGAGTAAATGGTACAAAAAGGTTTAAATCCTTCTTTTGCCAATGCGGCCATCGACGTTACGGCATGCTGTTCAGCAATCGCCACATCCCAAAATCGATCCGGATATTTTTCCATCAATGCACTCAACCCTGTACCGCTTGGCATTGCCGCCGTTGCTCCCACTATTTTTGGATTATGGTCGGCTTGATGCATAAGCGCTTCAGCATAGATTTGTGTAGCACTTTTGGCAGAACTTTTAGCATTGGCGGTTCCGCTTTTAAGATCAAACGGAGAGACCCCATGCCATTTTTCATGCTTCCCCTCAGCAATCTCATACCCTTTCCCCTTAATCGTCTGGACATGGACCAAAACAGGTTTTCCCATCGCTTTTGCCATGCTCAAAATATCAACAAGAGATTTAAGATCATGCCCATCTACTGGACCTATGTACTCAATCCCCATCTCTTCAAACAGTATCCCTGGAGTAATGAGCTTGAACGACTCTTCAAACCGTTTGGCAAGATAATGGGCACCTTCGCCGAAGTTATCCACAAACTGTTCGGTTTTCTTTTTAAAACGTTGATAAAATGGACTCGCCATTGCGGAACTCAACATTCGGCTGATTGCACCAATCGGCTTGGCAATGCTCATCTCATTGTCATTGAGAATAATCACCATCGGATATTTCCGATCGCCCAACTCATTGAGCGCTTCGTATACCATCCCAGCTGACATAGAACCATCACCGATAAGAACCACAGGAGTACGACTCTCTTGCTCATTTTTAAGGGCAATTGCCTTGGCTGCTCCGACTCCCAAAGAAATCGAGGTTGAACTGTGTCCTGCCACAAAATAATCATGAGAGGATTCAGAAGGTTTTGTGTAGCCGCTCAGTCCGTCAAAACGGCGTAGGGTTGCAAACTCTTCCCAGCGGTCAGTAAGAAGTTTATGAGCATACGCTTGATGGGAAACGTCAAAAATAAAAGGATTTTTTGAGGAATCAAATACTTTGTGCATTGCTACAATAATTTCGGTAGCACCCAAGGTAGAACTCAAATGTCCACCATTGGTACTGACAACTTCCAAAATACGATCACGAATTTTTTGTGAAAGTGCTTTTAGCTCATCGTGTGTAAAATCTTTAATGTCCATAATAGCCCTAATTATGCTTCCAGCAATAACGATCTTTTCAATCGTTCAAACCGTTTTTTTATCTGTGAGTCAATATTTCCTAAATCACTGATAGCGACTACTCCGCCAGCACTGATTGCACGATCCGATAGCACTTCAACATTCTTGAGAGAGCCCACTTTTTCAGAAATAATTCCATGATCACTTGGATTGACACGCAACGTAATCTTGGCTGCATCGCTTAGCTCTTCAATGAGTGCTTCGGAGAGTTTAGCAGCAATCTTGCTGCTGTTCTCTTGTGTCTCAATTCCAATAACTTCTTTGGCAATATCAAGGGCAGTATGTGTTAACTCTTTTTTAATTTCTTCAAGAGAAATAGCAAACTGTGCTGCTGTACTTTCTAATGTTTTTACAGAGAGTGAAAACTGGTCTTGACCTTGGATATTGCGTTGAGAATTTACGACCTGTTCTTGCGCTACTCCGGCTGTAAATCCTTCATCGAAACTATTTTTTTTCGCTGCTTCAAGTGCTTCTACATGTTCTTCTTGCAGACTTTCAAGACGCATCTGCATTTTGATAAAATTGGAACTCATATCATCTGCTTTTTTTAACAGAGATTCAATGAGCTCATCTTTTGATGAGGTAGATTCACGACTTATTTCACTTTGGGTATCCATTAGCGAAGGACGCTGAAGTTCCAATTCTTCGTTCGCTTCATGAATACTTGCTCCGCTTAGTCCGCTAAGAATTTTAAACTGATATTTTCCTATAGAATGACCCGATAAATTCTCTTTGGTAATAACGACATCTTCCATCATAATTTCTAGTCAATCATCTCTTCAGATGCACCCAATTCCAGTACACCTTGTTCTGCTAGCGATTGAACCGCATCGACAATTTTACGTTGAGCCGTCTCTACCTCTTTCATTTTAACAGCACCCAAGAACTGCAACTCTTCCACAAACGTATCTTTTGCTCTTTGAGACATACACGAATAAAACTTCTCTTTGAGCTCTTCAGGAGAACTTTTAAGTGCCAGCATCAGGTCATTTTTATCCACTGCTTTGAGAATTTCTCGAACCGCATTTACATCAAGATTTGCAATGTCTTCAAAAGTAAACATCATCTCTTTGATCGATGCTGCGAGCTCTTGATCCAACTGCTCAATCTGTGTCAATGTCTCTTTGGATACTTTTGCACCCAAACGGTTAAAGACATCGGCAACTGCCCGTGGACCACCTACTTCAACTTTATAACTTGCCAATGATTCAAGCTTGGATTCAAGGACCGCACTCACACGCTTAATAATAGCAGGAGAAATGTCTCCCAGTTTTGCCATCCGGATAACCACTTCACCGCGTAAATCTGGCTGAAAAATATAGAGTGTTTCGGCAGCAGCAGATGGATCCATATGAGCCAAAATCAGCGCTATGGTTTGAGGGTGTTCCGTTGTAATAAAGTCAGCCAACTGTTGTGGTTTGATCTTAGAAAGGTAAGCAAAATTTTGAGAACCCTGCATTGTTTTACTCAAACGTTCCAAAACTTTTTTAGCCTCTTCAGGTCCCAATGCTTTGTACAAAATCTCTTTTGCATACTCTAATCCACCCGTATTTAAATACTGATTGGATTGAATAATGGCATAAAATTCTTCTAAGACAGCTGCACCGATACTTTTTTCTATGGAGTTATTGCTCGCAATGTATTTAGAGATTTCCGTAATAGATTCAACGCTCATACGTCCAAAAATTTGTGCAGTCGCATCTTCGCCCAACTGAATCAATAATATAGCTACCTTTTGGGCCATCCCCATTTCATCGAAATGCGCCTGTTGCGGTTGACTCAATGTCATGGTACTCTCCTATCTCACTATGTATTACGCAATGGAGCTGTTTCTTCATTGATTAACGCTTGAATCAATGAAGCAATTTCATCAGGGCGGTCTTCGGCTATTTCACGGATTTTTTCGAGCAAAACATCATATTTTAACTCATCTTCATTAAAGCCTTCACCAAGCCCCAGCTGATTTTCCACTTTTTTACGCATTTGCTGCACTTTTTCAACGAGATCTTCATCTTCATCGTCACTAATTTCCAATATCGGCTTTTCAAACTCTTCTTCTTCTCTTGTGAATTCCAACATTCGATCCGCAAAAGGGAGAATCACTTTTTTATACACAATAAAGAGGATTATGGCGACCACAATGTATTTCAAAATAGGGATAAAAGGTTCAATGTAGGTACTAAAAAACGCCGATGTTTTGGATGCAGCATCCTTGGAACCCAAACTCCCTTTGGTTGCTTGGAACTCAAAATTACGCACCGTTACCAAATCACCGCGTGCATCATCAATCCCTATGGATTGCTTCGTCAGTGATGTTATCGCATCCAGTTGAGTTTGATCGAGTGCAACGTATGCCATTTCGTCACCAACATCCCCATTCTCTGCTTTTTTAGCTTCATATTTTCCATCTACAACAACGGCTGCTGTAATACGCTTAATTCGTGCAAATTCCATCTTGGTGGTTGAAACCGTTTTGGAAATTTCGAAATTTGTTGTTCCTGTCGTTTTTTCATACTTTTCACCGCTTGAGCTTGAGCTGTTAAGATCCCCGGCTGGACCAATATTACTCACAGCACCCGGAACGCCCCCCACTGGTGCAGGCGCAGCTCCATCTCGTTTTTCTTCCGATGTTTGTTCGCTTCGTACCACGTTTTCAGGATCATACTTTTCAGACGTTGAACTTTGTTCAGAAAAGTCATACTCAATCGTTACCTTGGCAACAACGCGCTCTTTGCCTCCAATGAAGGGAGCAAGAACATTAATAATTTTTTCCTCTTGCTTTTTCTCTTCTTTGGTTTTATACTGCTGCTGCATTTGGGAAAGCTCACCCATCATAGCATCCGCATCACTATCCCCTAAACTTTCACCTTCAGAATCAATCAATGTAACATTTTCTACTTTAAGCTTGGGGACAGCGGAGGCAACAAGTTTTTTAATTCCACGAATCTGCTTGGGAGTAAGTTTGCGATCTTCATACAGCTGAACCATAACCGAAGCAGAAGGGGGAACCTCTTCAGAAACAAACAATGTCTCTTTCGGAAGCGCCAAAGATACACTTGATTTTTCTACCGGTGAAAGCGAATCGATAGAACGGGCAAGCTCCCCTTCCAGCGCACGTCTGAATTTTACCTCTTGGTCAAAATTAGTAGCACCGAACTCTTGCTTATCAAAAAGCTCAAATCCCACATGCCCCTCTTTGGGAATCCCCATAGATGCAATCGTGATACGCTCTTTATAGACTACCTCTTTGGGAACTTCAATAACATTATCTCTTGGAATTCGATACGGTATTTTGTCTTTCTCAAGTTGCGCAACGACTTGTGCTGCATCTTGCGGCGTCAAAGATTCAAATAAAACTTGATATCCGTCATTACCGCCTGAGGGAGTATCAGACGTATAGACTACCAAAAAAATCAAAAAACCAATAATCCCTGCAACTGCAGCACCAATGATCGTTTTTTGAGCTTGGGTCAACTTCCCAAAAACAACGACGAGTTGTGAAAAAAGTGCTTTAAAATCCATTCTTCTGAATGCCTACTTTACAATAAAGGTTCTACGAGGGTAAAGAATCGGTCATTTTGTACCGATGTGCCGACAGTTACACGAATTGCGTTCAATCCATAACTGCTTAAATCTCGTACAATCATACCCTTTTTTAACAATTCTTGGGCTATTTTAGATGAATTTTTTGTTTCAGGAAGCGATAATGTCACAAAATTAGTATAACTATCGATAATAGCTATCTTTTTTGAATCTGCAAATGCTTCATATCGCTCCATCTCTTTAAAATTATCAACGATGCATTCGTGAACAAACGCCTCATCTTCAAGTGCTACCGATGCAGCTTCCAGTGAAAGAGTGGTGATATTAAAAGGAGGTCGTACTTTATAAAGGGCTTCGATAATAGGTGAGCGTGCAATTCCATATCCTACACGCATCCCGCCCAGTCCATACGCTTTTGAAAATGTTCCTAAAAAAAGTACGTTGTCAAAGCGTGCAATTAAGTCTCGCGGCTCTACTGCTTTTTTTGGATCTTTGAAGCGTGCATATTCCATATAAGCACCATCCACAATAACGAGCGTATCGGAATCAATCTTTTCGATAAACGCAAGCATAGCTTCCGCATCTATTGCATCCCCCGTAGGATTATTGGGTGTACAAAGAAATATAATAGAGGGTTTGTGCTCAAGGTAAAGAGCATAAAATTCATCCATATCATGCTCGCGTGAGTGGGTACGGATAACATTCGCACCCACTTGCTTGGCATAAATTTCATACATGGCAAACGTCACACTGTTCATAAGTACCGATGAGCCCTGATGAGCCTTCGCATGAATGGCAAATTCTATTACCTGATCGCTTCCCGCACCGATGATAAGTTCGTTGGTTTTAATAGTATACTTATTTGATAGCGCATTTTTGAGTTTTACCATCGAATCATCCGGATAGAGTGCCATATTATCGAGAATACAACGGACTGCCTCTTTTACTTTTGGTGAACAACCAAAGGGGTTTTCATTGCTTGCCAGTTTTACAATATCCTCTTTATTAATCCCATATTCACGAACGACTAACTCGATAGGCTTGCCTGCCTCATAGCTTTTAATCGACTCTAATGTGCTGTTAAATTTCATAATTCTCCCTTTACGTAGCTTCCCAGCCATGTTACTTCATCTGCGTGTTTTGTCATAATTTTTTGAACTCTCTCTTCGTCGATATGACCAAAAAAATCAATAAAAAACCAATATCCAAAACCATCATTATCTCGAGCCGGTCGGCTCTCAATTTTACTAAGATTAATTTCTGCTTTGTTAAAATCTTCCAAAAAGTGAAATAACGCCCCGGATTTTTGTGCATCTCTCAGTCGTACCAAAATCGATGTTTTGTCTTCACCGCTGGGAGCATTTTTAAAATCACTCAAAATAAAAAAACGGGTAGCATTGTTGTGCGCATCCTCGACGTTTTCAAACAATGTCGGTATCCCATACAATTTGGCCGCAATGTGAGAACAAATCGCCGCAGCTTCTGGATCTTTTGATGCCAGAACGGCGGCTTTTGCCGTTGATTCAACGGGAATATGCTCAATCCTATCCAATCCATGCTCGAGTAAAAAATCGCGGCACTGACCAAACCCCTTGTCTTTTGAATAGATTCTTTTTATGTGATGCAGTTTTTCAGCTTTACTCACAAATGCCATGTGAATAGGCATATACAGCTCTGCAACGATTTTAACACTGCTTTTACCTAACAAATCAAGAGTCTCACCCACCACTCCATCACGGCTGTTTTCGATGGGGACAACACCGAATTTAGCCCGTGATGCTTCAAGGGTTTTAAAAACTGCATCAATGGAACCCAGAGAAAGATAATCACTCATTGCCCCAAACCGTGACTCTGCTGCTTGATGGGTAAAGCTCCCTTCCGGTCCTAAATAGGCAATTTTTTCAGGAAGTTCAAGATTACGTGCTACGGCAAAAATTTCTAAAAAAACCGCTTCAATTGCTTGATAGTTCAATAAGCCGCCCGATTGCTTGCTTAAAGCACTTAAACGATCAATAATTGCTTTTTCTCGCTCAGGACGATAAATCGCCCCCTTCGTTTCATGCTTAATCTCCCCGACTCGTCGTACCACTTCCATACGGCGATTTAAAAGTACGATAACTTCATCATCCAGCGCATCAATAGCTTCTCGACACTCTTCCAATGTCTTCATTTGCCCTCCAATACTGCTTGCATATCCGCATAAACTGCATCAGGCTGGATATCAAGCTGTGGCAGTATCTCTTCTCGTGTACGGTATTTTCCACTTAAAACAAATATGCACCGCATTCCTAATCCCCTCGCACCCATTAAATCTCCTATCACATCATCACTGATCATTGTCACATCACCAAAAGTTGCAGTTGGTTTTTGTTGTTGAAGAGCTTTCAATGCGGTATCAAAAAAAGGACGGCTTGGCTTTCCAACTACCCGATAGGGTGTAGATGTTGCGAACTCCAACATTTTCAATAACGCACCAACTCCGGGATAGCGTTTATGGTTTTTTACATAGAGCGATGTCTCATGCATTCCTATCAGTTCACAACCGCCTAAAAGAAATTCAATCATCTGAGCATATTCTTCATGATTAAAATCTTCTTTAATCGAAAGAAGTACGACATCAGGGGAGAGATAATCAAGCACATAATTCATAGTTTTTAAAACGTTTAAAAATTCATCGGAACCATACGCTGCTATTTTCTTTTCTTTAGGCAGTTGATCTTCCAACACCATCAAAGGATCCAAATAATGGCTGGAGGGAATATTCAAGCCTATCGAGTTTAAATAATCTAAAAACTCGGAACTAAGATATTTTGTACTGTTTGTAACCACCATATAAGGGGTACCCTCATGGTTTAAATGATCAATAAAAGCAACGGCACCCGCAATAGGCTTTTTGGTATTATCATCGATCAGCGTCCCCTGTACATCAATAAAGAACATTAAAGGTACTCGCGCTCTAATGCAATAAGATCGTCAAAACTCTCACGGGAACGAATAAGTCGAGCTTCACCATTCTGGTAGGCTACTTCAGCCGAGCGTCCTCGCGTGTTGTAGTTGCTTCCCATTCCAAAACCATACGCTCCCGCACTGTGCACTACCAGTAAATCGTTATGCTCCATCAGCGGCAACGGATACTCTTTTGCCAAAAAGTCACCGCTCTCACACACCGGACCGACAACATCTGCTAATGATGTTTCGCCACTTTTATCCAATGCTTCAATACGGTGATATGCCTTATAAAGACTAGGACGAAGAAGATCATTCATCGCTCCGTCAACCACCACAAACCGCTTCTGACCATTTTGTTTTTCATACAATACTTTAGTGAGAAAATAGCCGGAATTTGCTGTCAAAAAACGCCCCGGTTCACAAATAATCGTGACATCCAGCCCTTTAATTGCCCCTAAAATAGCTTGTGCATAATCGTAAGGCGTTATCGTCATTTCATCATTGTAACGAACCCCTAAACCACCGCCAACATCAAAAAACTTCAGATTAATATCAATAGCAGAAAGTGACCGCATCAAATCAGCCACAATCACTGCCGCTTCATAGATAGGCTCAAGTTGGGTCAACTGACTGCCAATATGAAAATGGATACCGACAGCGTCTAAAGAATCTGAATTTTTAGCACGAATATACATCCGCTTTGCGGCATCAATTTCAACTCCAAATTTATTGTCATGCAATCCCGTAGAGATGTAGGGATGGGTTTTTGGATCAATATTTGGGTTAACACGGATACTAATCCGCGCTTTTGTATTAAGCTCTCGTGCAATCGTTTCTACTCGACCCAATTCGGCTTCACTCTCCACATTGATATAGAGAATGTCGCTAAGAATTGCCTCACGAATCTCATCATCACGCTTACCCACACCACTGAAGATAACTTTATACGCAGGAACTCCCGCCATCAAGGCGCGACGTACTTCCCCAATGGAGACGCAATCTGCTCCAGAACCTAAAGAAGCAAAATGTTTAATGACGCTCAAGTTTGAATTCGCTTTAACCGCATAGGCAAGAATCGACTTTCTTCCACGAAATGCCTCTTTAAGGACATCAAACTGCTCTTGCATTGCATCAAAATCATAAAGATATAACGGCGTTCCGTAGGTTTGCGCCAAAGATTGAAATGGGATCATACTACCCCTTTTTTTACTGAATTTATTCGCGATTTTATCCAAAATGAGCTTAGATGAAGTGCACTAAGGATGGCGAGTATTCCAATAGGAGCCACAATCCCCACCTCAGGCGAAAGCGTTTTGTTATTTGCAAGCTCACCGCTCATAAAGAGCAATCCCCATACGACCAACGTTACCAATATTGAACCAAAACTGTACAAAGAGAGATTGCTAAAACGTGATCCGGTAGGAACATAGGTGTAAATAAGAATAATCATCATTAAAGCAAACCATGGTGTCAAAAAATTACGGTACAAAGAACTTTTCACCTTTGAGAGATCAATATTTTGGGACTCTAGCAATGTCATTGCATCCAATGCATCCGTAATGGTATAATTGACTTTGCCTTCATAAATCTGATCCAAAATTTTAGGTCTGAAATCATGTAATACTCGAATATTGTGCACATCTCGTATCGTGATCCCTTCTCCCTTTAAATTCAACGTTGCAGGGGGACGGACAATATGTGCACGTTTAATATTCCAATAATGATCTTGATAATACGCATCTTGCGCACTTAGCACTTCTTTAAGCTTTCCTTTCTCAAAGCTAAATACCCGTATCGTATGCGCCTCTTGGCTCATGGGGTTAAGCGTTCCAAAAAAAATATAATTTCCTTCATGGGTAAAAAATAAATTATTCGTTGGGGTCAAAAACTGCGATGATGCACGCAAATTATCAGCATACTCATTCGCCCTGGCAAAAGAGGTCGTATGTGCCGCAATATAGGCAGAAAGGAGAAGTGTAACGACAAAAAGTATGGGGGACAATACCTTCATTCGAGAATAACCAAGGGCATAAAAAGAGGTCAAGGCATTCGAGCGAATCAATTCAATAATCGTGGCAATGAAGGCGAAGACCAAAGAAATAGGTAACATCATATCCAAAGCATAAAGCCATTTATAGACGCCATAAATTATAACCAAGTTCGCAGAAGCAGGGAGCCTCTCCCCATTGAGCATATCAAATCCGAGCATAAATCCCGTAAGAGCAATCACAATAATAAGAGAATAACGAAGATATAAAAACGATACCGTTTTAAAAAAAAGCATAGTAAAACCTATAAACCAAATGCTTTTATTATAGCGTCAAACCTTTAATAGAACACTTTGATGAAACCTCATTGCACTCTAAAACAAGTAACAATTCTACCGCATCTGCTGCCTTGGCAATCCACTCTTTTAGATGAATTTCTTCCTCAACAGAAAAAGGATGAAGAACATAATCAGCTACTTGCGACTTACGTTCAGGCTTGCCAATTCCCATACGCACACGAATATATTCAGAGCCAATCGCACCATCTGCTGATTTAAGACCATTATGCCCCCCATGACCGCCACCTGTTTTAAAACGAAGCGCACCAAAAGGGAGATCAAGATCATCATGAATGACAATCACCTCATCAATTTTATAAAAATTCTTAACTGCAAGGATTGATTTACCGGAGAGATTCATATAAGTTGTAGGTTTAAGGAGAAAATGTCCACCCATTTTAAACAATTCCCCATCAAAGGAACTCTTTGAAACATCATGCACGGTATGACGATGACACAGCTCGTCAATGACTCTAAACCCAATATTGTGACGCGTGAGAGCATACGCCGCTCCAGGATTTCCCAGACCGACGATTAACATGCTTATTTTGCTTTAATGATACTTAGAACCGATACACGATCTGCATCAGTAAAGGTAACATTTTCAAGACGTGCAACATCACGAACCAATACAGAATCACCCAAATCAAGTGGCGCTACATTGATTTCAATTGCGTTTGGCAAATTTTCGATTGCCGCTTTAACACGAAGACGTTTTTTAGCAACAAACAACATCCCTTTGTTTTTCAAACCGATTGGGGTACCGACTGGCTTAACAGGAATATTATAATGCGTCACAAGACCCGCTTGTGCTACCATCAAATCAACATGCAACAAATTTCCAGAAACCGGATGAGACTCGTATCCTTGAACAACAAGGTTCATCTCATTACCAGCAATGCTAACAGGAAATGCAACACTCTCTTTATTACGAACGGTACGGATAAAATCGTTCATTTTGAACGCAGCGTTGATATTCTCAAGCCCTTTTCCGTATATGTTTGCAATAAGATAACCATCACGGCGAAGCGCTTTTGTTGCAGGCTTGCCAATACTCTCTCTAAGAATGCCTTCTAGCATAATGTGTCCTTTGGAAATAAAATGAGGCGAATTATACTTAAAACTTGTTTAAAATACTATAAACCCTCTACGCTTTTTTATACTTTTAGACCAATAAACTCTTCTTCTCTGAATTCTTTTGGCTCATCTTCTTTTCCGATTTGATTTTTGTCAACCGTTCCCATCATCCCTTCCATACGAAGCTTCAAATCCGATGCCGAAGTAGCGTAGGTAAGGGCATCCTCCCGAGAGATTTTCCCTGCTAGATAAAGGTCTAAAATCCCTTGGTCAAATGTTTGCGATCTATAAAGCTCTTTCCCCTCGGCGATAGTATCGGGAATTTCAATATCCCGATTCTCGGCAATCAGCTGTTCGATTCGTGCGGTTCGAATCAATACTTCCAAAGCCGCAATCCGCTTACCATCTATTGTAGGGATAAGACGTTGAGAAATAATTCCCTTCAATACCGATGCCAGCGTCATACGAACACGATTTTGCTCTACCGACGGGAATACCGAAACAATACGGTTTACCGTCTCTTTGGCATCCAGTGTATGCAGTGTTGAAAATACCAAATGCCCCGTATCCGCAGCATGAAGGGCAATTTCTATGGTTTCCATATCCCGCATTTCCCCAACGAGAATAATATCAGGATCTTCACGCAACGCCGCACGCAATGCCCCTCCAAAACTGTGAGTGTCCTGCCCAACACTGCGTTGATTAACAATGCATTTTCGATCTTTATGGACAAACTCAATCGGATCTTCAATGGTAATAATATGTTTGCGCTTATTCCAGTTAATCTCATTGATAAGGGCTGCAAGCGTTGTCGATTTACCGCTTCCCGTCACTCCTGTCACCAAAACCAATCCCCGCTCCATCTGCGCAAAACTATGAACGATATCAGGAAGATTTAGCTCATCGATGGTTAATATTTTCAGAGGAATCAAGCGAAAGACGGCTGAAATCCCTTCCATCTGAAAAAAGATATTAATACGAAAGCGGGTATTTTCATCAAACGGATAAACAAGATCCAGCTCTTTTTTCTCAACCAATTCATGAAAACGGGTACGCAATAACTCTTTTGCAAAAATGAGGGCATCATCTTTGGAAAAAATTTCTCCCGATAAAGGGATAATTTCGCCATTCACCCGCGCGCGAACAACAGCATTTGCTTTAATGTGCAAATCACTCCCTCCCGCATCAACCATACGACGTAAATACCCTCGTATTTTTTTCAATACCTCAAAATTTAAATCGTCCACATTAACGCTGTGGTGTCCTTCATCTATCATTTCTGCTCCAATGCACTCAAAATTTCACGAAAGGCTATTTTGAACGCATCCAGTCCCTCTCGTATTTGTGCATCAATCACGGTGTCCATATCCACGCCGGCGTCTCGTACTTTTTGTTTATGTACTGCGATCTTTCCCTCTGCAATGGGAAGTTTGATAATTTTATCTCCTCGCGCCACATACGCTTCAATCGTCGCAATGGGAGCCGTATTCACACTGTTACATGCAAGCAGTTCATCAATATAATAAGAAGCTCTCAAATCATCCCCTTTTACCCCCGTACTGGCAAAAAGAACGCGACATTTTGGTACACTCAATGCTTCGACTTTATTGTAAATTTCTGCCGCATTCATAATCCCCATCAATCCCGGCTCAATACCCGAAGAGACCAGTTTCTCATCAATAGCGCGATCGATTCGACTCACAAAAACACTAATAACGCTATCCACAACGTTCTGGGCTTCTTGCGCCGCCGAAGCAAAGGCTTGCGCGCATTGAATCGCTTGATCCTCTGAAAAAATCAACGTTGCATTCACAGGAATATTACGAGAAGCCAAAGCCTTCATGGCGGCATATCCTGCATCCGTTGCGGGGACTTTAATCATTACATTAGGACGTCCGATACTCTCATACAGCCGTACCCCCTCCGCAATCGTCGCTTGTGTGTCATCGCATAAAAAAGGATCAACCTCGATGCTCACATACCCATCATCTCCAGCATCGTATAACGGGCGCAGAATATCGGCTGCTTTTTGAATATCAAAAATTGCTACAGCTTCATATTTTTCTTTTGGTGTTAAAGAAGAGAGTGTGCTAAGTTGTTCTTTATAGGCATCGGAAGTAAGGATGGCATTTTTAAAAATAGCAGGATTTGAAGTCGCCCCGTTAATAACTCCTTGCGAAACTAACTCCCTAAACCCTTCATCCAAAAAAGTTCGCTCAATAAAATCAGCCCATAGTGAAAAACGAGATGCAAGAATATACATATACTTTAGCTCCAAGCGTTTAAAAGTAAAACGATTATGCCAAAAAATTATTTAAAGTTACGGATAATACCCATTTCATTCCTAAACTTTCAACGTATAGGAAATCAATTCTTTTTTCCATAGGCTTTAAGCCATTCGCCCATATTGTTTATATAGAATAAGACAATAGAAACAAAATTTATAATTGTGTTAAGAATGATTTTAAATGAATGTCAGTTTATGAGTGAGGAGTGGAAATGAATTTAGATCCGAAAAAAATGAAATTAGCAACGATGTTTTCAGTGATGTTTGCAGGTGCATTTATTACTATATCTTTATTTTTTAGTGTTTACAGCTATCAGTCTCAAAAAAATGCACTGTACCAAAATTTAAAATCCAAAGCCTCCTCAATTCTTGATTTCGCGGATGTTTTGCTTGAATCACGCAATGAGAAATTTTTTAGCGGGGAGTCTCCCGAAACACCTCAAATCATTCAAAATGAAGTATTTGCAAAATTTACAAAAATTTCGGACGGAAAAGTTTTTTTTAAAGAAGCATCTGAACATCCCGTAGTTCCGACCAATCAAGCTAAAATCTATGAAAGTGAATCGATTAAAGTATTTCAAGCAAATCGCGAGCTAAAAGAAATTGAACGCTTTATTCTGGATGAGAAAAAAGAATATTTTATGCTCGCTCGTCCAATTGTAAGTGAAAGTCGTTGCATACAGTGCCATCCCACTTGGAAAGAAAATGAAGTTGTTGCCATTGAAGATGTACGAATTGATACCTCTGACTTTAATACTGCTCTTTCGGAAAATTTTTGGATAACATTTCTTACGGCCCTCATCAACATTGTCATTATTTTAGCACTGACCCATTTCTTATTTAGTCGTTATGTTGCACGACGGATCAATAAGGTATTAGAGGTAATTTTTCGAGTTGAAAAAGGGAAATTTGTCATTGATGATTTACTTCAGGGTGAGCCCATTCAACACGGAAGTACCAAAAATGAAATTGATCGTCTTTTCCGTCATTTGGACAGTATGGTCAATACTCTCAGACCGGTTATTGCAAATGTTGTTACGGAAAGCAAACAAATTGCATTTGAAGCAAGTTACGGATATGTTCAAATTGATCAAATAAATGATTACGTTAAGATACAAAACACTTCGTTGGGACATTCGCAGGAACATATTGACAATGTATTGCGTCTCAATGATGCTGTGGGGCAAAAACTTGAAGAGTTACTCGCGAATGCTTCACGCTCTGTACAGCAGATCGAGACCGGTCAAAACGTGGTTCATGCTAACGTACAAGAAAGTACTGAAGCAGCAAAGGCTATGGACAACACCGTATTGGCAATCCAGCAATTACGGATATTTTCAAATGAGATTTCATCCACGATGGAAATTATTACAGATATTGCCGATGAAACCAATCTGATTTCTCTCAACGCTGCAATAGAGGCAGCCAGAGCAGGAGAATATGGACGAGGCTTTGCCGTTGTAGCGGATAAAATTCGTGAGCTTGCCGAAGTCTCTTTGGATAATGCCCGTACGATTACAGGTCACTTAGCTAAAATACACGAACATGTTGAGGCGGTCACTAAAAATGCAGAACGCTCAAAAGGGGTCATAGCAGGATTGAATCAAAGTTCTGAAGCCCTCTATGGGCAGTTTCAAGAGATACGAGACGGTATTGATATAACCACCGAGGCATTAAATCATTTCAAAACTGATTTCGCACAGGAGACAGTTGCTCTGATAGATGCGAGCAATGGGCTCTCAAGTGTCAAAGAGTCAAGTACGGTTCTTGTGAAGAATGCAGATCGCTCGAAAGCGATTATGAGCGAATTGGTCCATCGCGGAGGTGATCTCAAAACGCTTGCTGATGGATTTGAAGTTATCCTGCTAAATAACCGTACAGCGCCACGAACGATTATTTCACCACCGCTTCATGCACGTATCAAGCTAGTAAATAGGGAGTTGGATGGTTATTTATTTGACAACTCATCCAATGGAATCTCTTTTTATGTTACAGGTGAAAGTTCGGAGCATTTAATGCAAGACAGCAAAGGGAAAATAATTCCCGATACAGCCCTAGAAGGAGCAAAAGAAATTTCGTTCCAAGTAGTATATATCAGTCAAGAGATCATCAAAGGAGCATTCTTCTACGGAGCAAAACGGGTTTGATCAATACGCATTAGCCGCCAACCGTTCTAAAAAAGTCTCCCGTGGCATTTCTATTGCCCCCAGGCTTTTCAAATGCTCTGTGGGAACTTGACAATCAATAAACTCATAACCCTGCTTTTTTAGATTCTCAACCAATACGGCAAGCGCCACCTTCGAAGCATCCGAGACGGAGGCAAACATCGACTCACCACAAAAGACTTTTCCCACACTCACCCCATACAATCCACCCACCAAGAGACCTTCTTGATAGGCTTCAACACTGTGAGCATACCCAAGAGCGTGTAACACCTCATACGCCTCAATCATTTCGGGCACTATCCAACTCCCTTTTTGGTGTCGTCTAGGAATTTTTGCGCATTCACGAATCACCTGCGAAAAATCCGTATCAAATCGAATTTCAAATTGGGATATTTTTTTACGTAACGAGCGATGCAATTTAAAATCGCTGAGTTCTAAAATAAGGCGTGGATTAGGAGACCACCATAAAATCGGATCACCCACACTGTACCACGGAAAAATTCCATTTCGATATGCCATCATCAGGCGTGAAGGGGACAAATCCCCTCCATATGCTACTATTCCCTCAGGAGAAGCGGTATTAGGATCAGGGAAAGAGAGGTGATAATTAAGTTTAGGGATCATAAATTACTGATAATCAAAGAGAAGAGACTCCGTAAAATCAATCATTACTTTTCCGCCGTTTGTTAAGCGTCCAAACAAGACCTCATCAACTAACGGGTCCTTGATTTTTTCTTGTATTACTCTGCCCAGAGGCCGCGCACCCATTTCCTTGTCATACCCCATCGAAGCCAAGTATCCTTTGGCTTTTTCACTCAACGTAATTGAGACTTTCTTTGCTTTTAGCTGACGATTCAGTTCAACAATAAATTTATCGACAATACTCTCTACTACTGTCATACTCAATGCACTAAATTCAACTACTGCATCTAAACGATTACGAAATTCAGGAGTAAAAAATGATTTTAATGCTTCGTGACGTGAAATCGAACTGTCGGCATTAAACCCCATAACGGTTCGTTCGTTCGCTCCGATATTTGACGTCATGATCAGTACGACATTGGCAAAATTAGCCTTATAGCCATTATTATCCGTCAACGTTGCATTGTCCATGACTTGAAGCAATATATTGACTAAATCCGGATGTGCTTTTTCGATTTCATCCAGTAAAAGAACCGTATAAGGGTACTTTCGCACTGCTTCGCTTAACAATCCTCCCTGCTCAAAACCAACATAACCTGGAGGTGCCCCAATAAGACGGCTGATAGCGTGTTTTTCCATATACTCCGACATATCAAACCGCTCAAAATGAATCCCCATCGACTCTGCAAGTGATTTAGCAAGCTCCGTTTTCCCCACACCCGTAGGTCCTGAAAATAAAAAGGAGGCAATCGGTTTGTTAGGCTGAGACAATCCTGCATAGGAACGTTTAATGGAACGAACTACCTGAGTAATCGCATTGTTTTGTCCAATGACAAGAGTTTTTAACTCTTCCTCTAATCCAGCGAGTTTACTGCGATCATCCCCGCTCATTTTAGAGATGGGGACACCTGTCATTTTTGAAATAATCGTCTCTATATCATTGGGGGTAACGGTTGTGCGCTTGTGGCGATGAAGGTGAAAGGATGCCCCTGCTTCATCTATCAAATCAATAGCTACATCGGGTAAAAATCGATCCGTAATAAATTTTTTAGAGAGCTCCACTGCACTGCGAAGTGCTTTATCAGTGTATTTCACACTGTGATGCTTTTCATACCTCTCTCTAAGCCCTTTGAGAATTAAAAAACTCTCTTCTTGCGATGGCTCATTCACCTCGATACGGGCAAACCGTCGGCTTAAAGCTCGGTCTTTTTCAAAAACCGATCGGTATTCCGCATGGGTAGTTGCCCCCATACATTTGAGATTTCCGGAGGCAAGTGCCGGTTTGAGCTGATTGGAGGCATCCATGCTCCCTCCGCCAACGGCTCCGGCACCTACGATCGTATGAATTTCATCAATAAAAAGAATCGCATTGGGATGTCCTTGCACCTCATCAATCACCGACTTAAGCCGTTTTTCAAAATCGCCACGATATTTTGTACCCGCGAGCATTGCGCCTAAATCCAGCGCAAAAAGCTCCGCATTTTCAAGGAGTTTGGGAACATCTCCTGAAACGATACGAAGTGCCAAGCCTTCCGCAATTGCTGTTTTACCCACTCCGGGTTCGCCAATAAGAAGAGGATTATTTTTACGGCGACGGCATAATGTCTGAATAGCCCGTTCAATTTCATTGACCCGGCCAATCACGGGATCAATTTTCCCTTTTTTAGCCTGTTCTATCAGGTTAATCGAATATTTTTCCAATGCCCCTTCATTTTCTTGCGTTGGAGGAAATGTCTCAATTTCTGTATGCGAAATCGCTTCGAGTAAATCCACACGGCTGATTCCATACTCTTCGAGCAACATACACGCATACGTATGGTGCTCTTCATACACCGCCGCGATGAAATCACCCACATCCGCATGCTGTTTTTGAGCACTTTTGACATGACGCATCATCTCATCGATCATCCGTGCCAATGCCACCGTTTCAAATGGCTCTTGAATCACTTCATCAGGAAGCGGTTCGAGGGAATTCATCAGATAATGCCCCAATGATTCACGAATAACGGCAATATCTCCACCGCATGCTTTGATGATAGCAGAACCCTCATCCGAGTTGACCAAAGAGAGCATTACATGCTCAATCGTAAGATATTCATGACGCTGATGACGTGCCAAGGCCAACGCTTTTTGAAAAATAGAGTTTAGTTCTGAGCTAATCATTAGACCTCCTCCATCACAGCTTTCAATGGAAACCCGCTCTCTCTGGAAAGGGACCCTACTTGCTGAATTTTTGTCTCTGCAATCTCATACGAATAGGTTCCGCACAAACCTCGACCGCTTTGATGCACCTGCATCATAATCTGATGCGCTTGTCCATAGTCTTTACGAAAAATGCCAATCAATATATCAATCACAAAATCCATTGACGTATAATCATCGTTCAATAAATAGACATGATACTTTTTCGGCTCTCGAAGTTCCAAAGAATTTTCAAGACTATGTTTTGTTTTTGTGCTCACGATTACCCTCGATTTAAAAAAATTACTTTAACAAGCATCGCGTATTGTTTGGCTTAAAGAGATGAATTACGTGCCATACTAAAATCGCTAATAATATCATCAGGATTCTCAAGCCCAATGGAGATACGAATTAGCCCAGGGGTAATCCCTAGAAATTCTCTAACCGATTCATCAAAATCACGATAAATAGTCGAAGCCATATGAAGACCAAGAGTACGAGAGTCCCCGATATTCGCCGTAATGGTGATAAGTTTAGAACGATTCAAAAAGGCAAAAGCCGCTTCTTTGCTCCCCATATCAATCGTAAACAACGTTCCGCATCCTTGCGAAAACTGATTGACATAGCGTTCGTGATGGGGATGACGTAGCAAGACAGGATGATTAATGATAAAGCCTGACGCATCTAGCTCTTTTGCAATTTTCTCCACACTCGACACGACTCTGTCCATTCGCAATGGCAATGTTTCAAGCCCTAGCATCGTCAGATAACTTCCAAATCCATTTGCAGACATCCCAAAATCACGAAGTGCCCGCTTTTTGGCATTACCGATAAGCGCCATTGCTCCCATTTTCTTTATAAAGGGATGTACTTCAACATAACGCTCACCCTTGAATTTATCATCACCCTCATTAATAGCTCGGAAAATAACCGCACCGCCAAGGGATGATGCATTTCCGGTAATAATCTTCGTAGTTGAATAGACGACAATATCCGCACCCAAAGCAATCGGTTTGATACTCAACGGGGTAATGGTATTATCCACCATTAGTACCACCCCATATCTATTGGCGATATCTGCGATGGCCTTAATATCCGGAAGGCGCATATTTGGATTTCCTACACTCTCCAAAAAAAGTATTTTGGTTTTATCGGTAATAGCCGCTTCAATAGCTTCCAATTCATCCACATCGAAAAATCTCGTCGTAATCCCAAATCGTGTCAAGGTTTCGGAAAAATACGAATAGGTCCCTCCGAACAATCCGCCAATGCTGAGTATCTCATCCCCTGATTTAAGAAGACTAAGGGTGGCCATAGCCGTTGCCCCCATCCCAGAAGAGGCAGCAACTGCACCGATACCGCCGTCCATCTGTGCCAAAATCTGCTCTAACTGCGCCGACGTTGGATTACCCATACGTGAATAAAGAGGCTTTTTCACACTACCATCAAAAATCCCCTCCCCCGTTTCGCTATCACCGTATCCAAACGATGCCGAATTAATGATCACAGGGCTGACCGCCCCCTCTTTTTTCCCTACTTGCTGAACAAATTGTGTTGTATACTCTTCAAAGCGATTCATCATCAAACCTGTATTAAAATGTCAACAATTATAGCTAAAAGAGCCAAACATTGACTAAACGTATTTTTATCACCGCCACCAATACCGATATTGGCAAAACCTACACAACCGTGCAACTTCTCGATGCGTATACCAAAATGGGATATCGAGTGGGAGTTTATAAACCCATTGAAACCGGCGTAAATGGCTTACCTGCCGATGGGAGCTTGCTTTTAAAACACGCATCAGCTCTCAATCCAGCCCTTAAATCTTTAAAGATTGGAGATGTAGTAAGTTTGGCATTATCGCTTCCCGCCGCACCCTATATTGCCAATAAAGGGGCAAAAATTGATTTAAACGTTTTTGATAAAGCGTTGGAAAAAATCGAAAAACTTTGCGATATCGTTATCATCGAAGGGGCTGGCGGACTCATGGTTCCTCTGGATGAAGAGCTTATAATGATTGATTTAGCACGTCACTTTGACGCCATCACCTTACTGGTCACCCATTGTCGTTTGGGATGCATTAATGATACTCTCCTGAGTTTAGGGATGTTAAAACAGTTGAAAGTTCCTCATTTATGGACATTCAACTGCCATCAAAATGATGATAGCTTCAACACTACTTCATTGCCTTATTTTAAAAAATATTTTGAGCCACTCTACTTTTTAGGACACAATACACCAGCATTGGCTCAAGCATTATTGGATAAAATAAATTCAAATACCAAGGAAAGCACATGCGACATCTAATCCGAACTGATGACTTTTCAATCGACCAAATCAATACCGTGTTAAAAGACGCATCTCATTTTAGTAATGGTCACTTTGACCCTATCTTGCGTGAAAAAATCATTATAACCCTCTTTTTTGAAAACTCTACGCGAACAAAAAGCTCATTTGAAATTGCAGCCAAGCGTCTTGGAGCGGAAGTCGTCCATTTGGATGTCCAAAAAAGCTCTACCCAAAAAGGGGAAAGCCTCGTCGATACTGCTGCCAATCTCGATGCCATGGGACCACACGCAATGATTGTTCGCCATGCACACGCAGGAGTACCCAATATCCTCGCACAGCATACCAATGCCTCTATCATCAATGCGGGTGATGGGGCTCATGCCCATCCCACCCAGGCACTCCTTGATCTTTTTACCCTTAAGGAGCATTTTGGTGATGTAAAAAGTAAAAAAATAGCCATTGTCGGTGACATCAAAAACTCACGCGTAGCCAACAGTAATATTGAGCTATTAAGGCGTTTTGGAATGGAGATTACCCTTGTAGCCCCTCCCCATTTTCTACCTACAACCACACTTCAAACCACCCATAATATCTATGATGTTATTGATAACGTTGATGCCATCATGAGTCTGCGCACCCAAACTGAGCGTCATTCTCACCAAACCTATGGTTCATTAAAAGACTATGCCAGTGATTTTTGTATCACAAAAGAACTGGTCGGAAAACGCGATATTATCATCTTACATCCTGGACCCGTCCATCGTAATATTGATATCGACGATGCACTATTAAAAGATCCGCGCTGCAAAGTACTGGAACAAGTCAAAAATGGCGTATCCATTCGAATGGCTGTTTTAAAAGCTCTTATTGCCTAATGTTTGATCATCTTAGTGAACTCATCTCCTCCAGAATTCCTTGTTTTTTTTATACCAATTTTAAAGGTTCAACACTCCATTGCTATACGTTAGATGAGTTAAAAAATCATGACATTGAATTCAGCTTCAATGGGCTGAAAGCACTTAAAAATTCTCCTCATAAACCTCTCAATTTTCCTCTCTCAAAAGCGTTATATACCCATAAATTTAAAACCGTACAAGAGCATATTCGGGCAGGAAACACCTATTTACTCAACCTTACACAACCAACGCCCATAGAGACCTCTTATTCGTTGCAAGAAATATACACAATGGCTTACGCACCCTACAAACTAAGAATTAAAAATCAATTTGTATGCTTTTCACCGGAACCCTTCATTATCATCGAAAACAATACAATAAATACCTACCCTATGAAAGGGACTATCGATGCATCTGTTCCTAATGCAATTGAAATTATCTTAACGGATTCAAAAGAGCTTGCAGAGCACACGATGATTGTCGATCTCTTGCGCAATGATTTAGGAATTGTTGCAACCGATATACAAGTAGAGGAATTCCGCACTATTAGCACTATTAACACGGGGAAAAAACAACTTCATCAAGTAAGTTCTCATATCAGTGGGAAATTACCACTAAGCTGGCGTAAAGATATTGGTAATATTCTCAAGTCATTACTACCAGCAGGAAGCATCAGCGGAACTCCAAAAAAAAGAACCGTAGAGATTATCGAAGAGATCGAAGAATACGAGCGAAAATACTTTACCGGCATTTTTGGTTATTATGACGGAGAAAACTTCTACAGTGCTGTAGCTATCCGTTTTATTGAAAATATCGATGGAACATTGGTATATAAAAGTGGTGGTGGGATTACTGCTGAAAGTGATTGTTACAAAGAATATCAAGAGATGATTGATAAAATATACATACCATAAGAAAAATTGATTTTAATTATTAAAATAAGAAAAGAGTGATTGTTTAAAAAAGGGGGGATAAATCCGAGGCCAGGCGGCGACCTACGTTTCCACACCTGAAAGATGCAGTATTATGAGCGAAGAGGGTCTTAGCTTCCGGGTTCGGAATGGGACCGGGCGTTTCCCCCTCTCTATAGCCACCT
>Ga0265297_10002051_pt1 | contig 43126 bp, 28 predicted proteins | sample Munlanlwell13791_FD_192502 | JGI IMG/M metagenome (GOLD analysis project Ga0265297, IMG submission 192502) | Leachate microbial communities from a municipal landfill in Southern Ontario, Canada - Leachate well 137-91 | ecosystem: Engineered > Solid waste > Landfill > Unclassified | place... | reverse complement strand
TGTTCCCTTGATACCACCCGCTGCTTTTGGAGTCTCAGCAAGGTCTGTAATCTCGTTTTTGTAATGAGTGGCGTTGAAGTTTGCTGTCCATAGGATTCTGTCAGTCTTCAGGATTGTACCGTTCAATTCGAGTTCAACACCTTTGTTAACGATTGAACCGATATTCATAGGTATTGATGAGTAACCGAGTGAAACAGGAACCGGCTGATTGTAAAGCTGGTCAACTGTGTTGCGATGGAAGTATTCTACCGAACCGTTAAGTTTGCTTCCGAAGAGTTCAAATTCGATACCAGTATTTAGTGCGTATGAAGTTTCCCATGTGATATCCTTGTTCCCTTTGTATGAAAAAGAAACAGCATATCCGCCATTACTGTTGGTTACTTTGAACTGGTCAAGATATGCATAGTAGTTACCTATATTGTCATTACCAACAGAACCGTAGCTGGCTTTAAGCTTTAACAGGTCAATCCAGTTAACGCTGCTCATAAAGTTCTCCTTACTGATCAGCCATGCTCCACCTATACTGCCGAAGTTACCCCAGCGGCTGTCCGGATGGAAACGAGAAGAACCGTCCCTGCGATAAGATGCACTAACGAAGTATTTCTCTTTATAATCGTACTGTGCTCTGGCAAGAAGACCAACCAATGCATAGTCATTTGTATATGAGTAAACTGTAGGCGGAGTCTGGATGGCATTATCCAACTCACCTATGTAAGGGTTGTAAAGTTTAGTGTTTGAGCCGCCAAGGTCTTGAAGTTTAAGAGTGTAACCCTCATAACCTGCAAAGAGGTCGATGTTGTGATTAGTGGCAATCTTCTTTTTGTAAGTCAACAGATACTGTTGGTTAACGCCAAATTCACGATAGTGGCTTACTGATACAGCACCTTCACTGCCGACTGATCCGCCATAGAACTGGTTATAGAGGTGATTAGAGCGCTGATTGCGAACGTTGGCACTTAAAGTGGCTGTAAACTGCAATCCTTCTAAAAGGTTAGCTGTTGCATACCATTTTGTATTTACAACATCTGTATATGCATGGTGTTTGTCAAGTTTCAGTGTGATGGCAGGATTTGACAGAGCCATGAATGAACGTGTGAAGTTTGTAGATGATCCTCCGAAGTCGTATACTGTGATACCACGGTTGTCAACCTTAATGGTACCATCGGCATTACGTACGTACATAGGATAGATAGGAGAGATCATATTTGTAACATAGAACAAGTTTCCTGAAGATCCCCATGAAGTCTGGCTGCCCGGAGCCTGTGAATCATAATATGTATAAGCAGAGTTTACACCGATCTTCAACCAATCCTTTGCCTGATAGTCAAGTTTTACACGGCTTGTGAAACGTTGGAAGCCGGAACCTGAAACCAGACCTGAATCATCAAGGTAACCTGCTGACATGTATGCGTTCAATTTGTCAGTTGAACCCGCAACAGAGAAGTTGTACTCTGAACGAAGGTTTCCTTTGTTGAAAATCTCATCGTACCAGTTGTCAGGAGTGTAGTAATACTCACCGTCAGAATAGCCCAGAGAAGCCTTAGGATTCATCTTGAAGTTTGTTCCGATGAATTTCTCACCATTAGGAACGGTGTAGATCATATAACCAACACCACCATTCTTGTCGTCAAGAAGAGCATTGTCAGCGTATGCATAAGATGCAGCAGCAGATGATCCGTTATATGCCTTAGCATTATAGAGAGCCTTGTATAATGTCTCATAGTACATTGCAGGATCTGTCATGACACTGTAGTTAGGAATGGCGCGGGAGTTGTTACCCCATTTAGCCTCGAAAGTCACAACTGCATCTTTTGATGTAGCTTTCTTTGTTGTAAGGAGAATGATACCATTGGCACCACGAGCTCCATACAGTGCACTTGAAGCGGCATCTTTCAATACTGTAATACTCTCGATATCCTGAGGGTTGATTGCAGAAATGGTTCCGTCGTATGGAACACCATCCACAACATAAAGAGGTGCGTTACTTGCACTCATGGAACCCACACCACGGATTCTTACAGTTGCAGCAGAACCAGGCTGTCCGTTGTTGCTGGTAATCTGCACACCGGCAACCTGACCGGCAAGGGCGTTAGTTACGTTGGAAACTGCCCGTTCTGCAAGTTTGGCGCCTTTTACAGTTGATGCAGAACCGGTAAAGGCTGATTTTTTTGCAGTACCATAAGCTACAACAACTACGTCTTCCAGATTGACAGCATCCGGAGAAATAGTGACGTTAACTACTGCCTGGTTGTTGACAGCAACCTCAACAGTGGTGTAGCCTATGAAGCTAATAATAAGTGTACCATTGCCGGGGGCATTGATGGTGTACTTACCGGATTCATCAGTCGTAGTTCCTGTCATTGTACCTTTCAGTTGGACAGATGCATAGGCGACTGGTTCCCCTGTACCTGCATCAGTAACAGTTCCTGTTACTTGTTTATTCTGAGCATAGGTTAACCCAGCAGTCAACACAAGTAGTAGACCTGTTAAGAATAGTCTAAATTTTTTCATGTACGAAAGTTTTAGTTAATAATTTTAGTCTAGTTAAGTAAAATAATCTTAGTAATGACAAAGTTAAAATTTTTATCCACAAAAAAAAACAAGAAAGGAAAAAAATCAATTATTTATTTGAAAACATATTGTGTCGAATAATAACCAATAATATAATAAAACTTTTAAAATATGCAAAAAAATCTTAAAATTATTTTAAAATGGAAGTTGTACCATATATTAATCTCAATTGGTTTTACATGTGAAAAATAAGGTTACAAATTGAAAGTTGTACAATCGTTCAGTAATAAATGACAAAAAAAAAGGCTGACTTAGTCAAGTCAGCCTTTTAAGTATGAAATTGTAATTAATTTCTGATAATTTCTAGATAACGCCTTGCTCTAGAGTAGCTTGTGCAACCTTCATAAAGCCTGCAATATTTGCACCCTTTACATAGTTTACATATCCGTCAGCTCCTGTACCGTATTTGATACATGCATCGTGAATACTATTCATAATCTGTTTCAGTTTTGAATCAACCTCTTCAGCTGTCCAGCTTATATGCATGGCATTCTGTGTCATTTCAAGACCTGAAACTGCAACACCGCCTGCGTTGACAGCCTTACCAGGGGCAAACAGCACCTTTGCTTTGATGAACTCCTCAATAGCCTCTGGAGTACATCCCATATTTGAAACCTCAGCAACGCATGTTACACCGTTTTTAATAAGCTCTCTTGCATCGTCACCGTTAAGCTCGTTCTGGAACGCACAAGGCATTGCGATGTCAACTTTAACGCTGAAAGACTTCTTGCCTGGGATGAACTTAGACCCGGGGAATTTTGTTGCATAAGGAGCCACAACGTCATTGTTTGAAGCACGAAGCTCAAGCATGTATTCGATCTTCTCCTCATTCATGCCTGCTTCGTCAATAATAACGCCGTCAGGACCTGACAGAGCAACAACCTTTGCTCCAAGCTGAGTGGCCTTAAGAGCGGCACCCCATGCTACGTTACCGAAACCGGAAACCGATACTCTCTTTCCTTTAATGTCGATACCCTTTGTCTGAAGCATGTGTGTAACGAAGTAAACAGCACCGAAACCTGTGGCTTCAGGACGTATAAGTGAACCGCCGAAAGTAGCACCTTTTCCTGTAAGAACACCTGTGTTTTCGCGAGCGAGCTTCTTGTACATACCGTACATGTAGCCAACTTCACGTCCGCCAACTCCTATGTCACCGGCAGGAACATCTGTGTCAGGGCCGATGTGACGCCATAACTCAGTTATATAGGCCTGGCAGAAACGCATAATCTCATTGTCAGACTTTCCTTTCGGATTGAAGTCTGAACCACCTTTACCACCACCCATTGGAAGTGTTGTGAGAGCATTCTTATATGTCTGTTCGAAACCCAGGAACTTTAGAATTGACGGGTTCACTGAAGGATGGAAACGGATACCTCCCTTGTATGGACCTATCGCATTGTTGAACTGAACACGGTAAGCGAGGTTGTTTTGTACCTCTCCCTTATCGTCAACCCAGGAAATACGGAAAGTGAAGATACGGTCTGGTTCAACCAGTCTTTCAATAATCTTTGCCTTTTCGAATTCGGGATGTTGGTTGTAAATGTCCTCGATTGATTCAAGGACTTCGTGAACTGCTTGCAAGTACTCTTTCTCATGGCCATGTTTTCTTTCAAGTTCGGCCATAATTTCTGTTACTTTCATAATGGTTTTTATTAGTGATTGGTAATATTATGTTTGAATCTAGGTTTTATTTGACTTCCCATGTTGATCCACTTCTTAGGAGTTCGTCCATGTTGTGAATCTGTGCATGTTCCTTCACATCAATAACCTGATCTCGGACATTGTCGTCATATGTCTTATCCTTTACGGCACGAATAACACCAAGTGCTATAGGAAGCTCCGGGTACTTCATGTCTATAAGCATAGAGTGGAGTCCCGGATTTTCCTCTTCTGCGTCATGGATAAGAATGTCTTTTTCAGTGATACCACCCTCTCCAATCTTAACAACCTTCAAAGTCCTTCCGACAAGGATAAGTCCTTTGTCCCGGTTTTTGCCGAAAATCATTGGTTCTCCGTGTTTCAGGACAATGGTTCTGTCAGCCCTGTTTTCCTTGTCTGATACAGTAGCGTGAGTCTTGTCATTAAATATCACGCAGTTTACAAGGACTTCGGTTACGGCTGTCCCGTCGTGTTTGGCTGAAGCCAGCATGATATCCTGTGTGAGCTTGAGTTCAACGTCAAGACTTCTCGCGAAGAATGTTCCCCTTGCTCCAAGTACCAGTGCTCCCGGATTAAAAGGGTGCTCAACTGTCCCGAAAGGAGATGTCTTTGTAACCATCCCCAGTTTGGAAGTAGGTGAGTATTGCCCTTTGGTAAGACCGTAAATCTGATTGTTAAAAAGTATAATGTTGATATCAATATTTCTTCTGATGGCGTGAATGAAATGGTTACCGCCGATTGCCAGAGCATCTCCGTCTCCTGTTATCTGCCATACAGTAAGAGTTGGATTTGCAACTTTGACTCCTGTTGAAATAGCGGAAGCCCTGCCGTGGATTCCGTGGAATCCGTATGTGTTCATGTAATACGGGAAACGTGAGGAGCAACCGATTCCTGAAACAAATACAAAACGCTCTCTTGTATAGTTAAGTGCTTCGCAAATATCCGGCATTGCTCTTTGAACCGATGCCAGAATGGCGTGGTCACCGCAACCAGGGCACCATTTTACCTCTTGATTGCTTTTAAAATCCTGTGGTGTATATTTTAATTCCATGATGTTTCTGGTTATTGAGATTATAATAAGGCGTTTACTGCATCAACTATCTCCTTGACGATAAAAGGCTGACCTTGTACCTTGTTGTATTGGTGATAGTTGAATTGTTGATGCTGAGTCCTGAGGTAGTTGGCAAACTGTCCGCTGTTTAGTTCGCAAACAATTATCTTCTTGAAATTGGATAAAATCTTCTCAGTGTTCTTAGGTAGCGGGAATATATAATCAAAATGCGCCAGAGAGACACTCTTGCCCTGTTCGTGAAGCTCCTTTACAGCAGTGTACAGGTGACCGAAGGTTCCTCCCCATCCGACGATGAGAACTTCTCCTTTCTCTTCTCCTATAACTTCTTGCTCAGGGATATAATTTGCAAGACGTTGTACCTTTTCAGCCCTCTCGGCAACCATTCTTTCATGTACAAGAGGATCCGAAGAGATTGCTCCATTGTTGTTTTTCTCCAGGCCACCCACTCTATGCTCAAGACCTATGGTGCCGGGGAAAGCCCAGCGGCGAGCCAGAGTTTGCTCATCTCTTTTATATGGCCAGAAAGGAGTCTCTTCAGGTTGTTTGATAATAGGAGGGTTGATTTCAGGATAATCCTTCATTGAAGGTATTTTCCATGGTTCAGAGCCGTTTCCTATAAATCCCTCTGTAAGCAGTATGACTGGCATCATGTGTTCCATTGCATACTTGCCAGCATAGAATGCAGCTTCGAAGCAGTGTGAAGGTGAGTGTGCAGCAATCACAGCTATAGGGCACTCTCCGTTTCTTCCGTATAGAGCCTGATTCAGGTCTGTTTGTTCTGTCTTTGTAGGTATACCGGTTGATGGACCGCCTCTCTGTACGTCAACAAGCACAAGCGGAAGCTCTGTTATCATTGCAAGACCAAGAGCCTCTATTTTCAATGAAAGGCCAGGGCCGGAAGTTGTCGTTACCGCAAAATTGCCGGCGTAAGATGCACCAATGGCAGTACAGATACCTGAAATCTCATCTTCGCATTGAAGGGTCTTGACTCCAAGATCTTTCCTGAGAGCAAGTTCTTCGAGGATACTTGTAGCAGGGGTGATTGGGTAAGAGCCGCAGAACAAAGGTATGCCGGATTTTTCCGATGCGGCTATCAGTCCCCATGCTGTGGCCTGGTTGCCGTTTATATTTCTGTAAACACCTTTTTCAAGTTTGGCGGGTTTTATGGTATATGTGTTTGGAATGGCATGTATGTTACCGGCATAGTTGAAGCCATCCATCAGAACCTTCTTGTTGGCTTCCGCTATTTCTGGCTTCTTGCGGAATTTCTTGTCGATATATGCAAATGTCGACTCAGTTGGCCTGTTGAACATAAAGTAACACATACCCAGTGTGAACATATTCTTGGAGCGGATAATCGCCTTTGGATCAAGGCCGCTGTCTTTGAGACTCTCTTTTGTAAGTGATGTTATTGCGGCATATACTATGTTTCTGTCGTCAATACTCAACTCTTTGACAGGATCCATTGTTCTGAATCCAGCTTTCAGAATACCCTTTTCGTCAAAAGTATCCGAATCAATAATTATGGTTGCTGTCGGTTTTGCCCACTTTGCATTTGCTTTGAGAGCAGCGGGATTCATCGCTACGAGTACATCGCAGAAATCACCCGGAGTTTTTATCTCTCCACTACCTATATTTACTTGAAAACCGGAAACGCCTGATACTGTGCCTTGAGGTGCACGTATTTCTGCAGGGTAGTCAGGGAAAGTGGAGATGTCATTCCCGTACAATGCTGAGGCATCGGCAAACAGTGTTCCGGTCAGTTGCATACCATCTCCGGAGTCTCCTGTGAACCTGATTACGACTTCTTTTGTGTCAATAACTTTGTGTTGCATAAATAATTTTATATGAAATTATCTACAAATGTAGCTATTATTCTAATTCGGAAACCACTAATGTCAAATATAAATTTGACACAAAATTATAAATAATGAGTTTGATATCATAAGATATTACAGACCCGTTCCTTATAATTTTGCAATTTTAGACACTATTTTGCTAATTTCCAAAAATGATTTCTTTATGTTTGATATTAGGTTGTAACCTTATTTTAAAAAGTTGTACATTTGTATTTTATATTATTAGTTTATATGGCAATTATCAGGAAATTAAACGGAGTTGAACCAAAGATTGGTGAGAGGTGCTTTATTGCAGAGAATGCTGCCATTATTGGAGATGTTGTTATCGGGAACGATTGCAGTATCTGGTACGGTGCGGTTCTGAGAGGCGATGTCAATCCGATAAGGATCGGAGACAGGGTGAATATACAGGATGGTGCAGTTTTGCATACATTATATAAAAGGTCTGTTGTAGAGGTTGGCAACGATGTGTCAGTAGGGCACAATGCAATAATTCACGGGGCAAAAGTAGGAAGTAATGTCCTCGTAGGTATGGGAGCAATTCTGATGGATAACGCGATTATCCCGGATAACACAATCATTGCAGCAGGAGCTGTAGTTCTCAGCAATGCTGAACTCGAACCCGGCGTTTATGCAGGTGTGCCTGCAAAAAAGGTTAAAGAGGGGTCTGAGGAGATTGGAAAAGCAGCTCACAAGAATGCGCAAGGTTACATGATGTACAAGGAGTGGTATTCAGAAGAGGAAAAATAAACACTAACCAATATTCAAAATCATGAGAAAACTATTATTATTGGTCGCTGTAGTAGGCCTGTTTGCCTGTGCAGGACAAAAGGAAAACTCTTACAAGATTGAGGGAACGGTTACCGGGGATAGTCTTACTGCGGCAAAAGTCTATCTGCAGAATTTCTCACGTACAAATCCGGTGAAAGATACAGCTGATCTTGTTGACGGTAAATTTGTGTTTGAAGGGAGTGTTTCAACTCCGGACAATTATTCTATTACAATTGAAGGTATAAAAGGCAGGATTATTATTTTTCTTGAAAATGCAAATTACACAATTGAGGCAGCTAAGGAGGATTTCAGTAATGCTTTAGTTAAGGGTGGTATTACCAATGACCTTATTAATGCCCTTAATGCCAAGAAGGATTCTTTGGCCAAATCCTATAATATGAATGAGTTGTATGCTGAGTATAATAATGCTGCTACAACACCTGAACGTAAGAAGGTTATAGATTCATTATATGAGAAAATGCAAAATGAGATGAGTCTGTATGATTCGCTATTTTATGTTGCCAATCCAGCTTCTCCATATACTCTTATTCAGTATGTGAGAAATCTTGAAAAATTCAAAATTGAGGATGCAGAAGCCAAGCTTTCCTCTTTTAAAGCTTTACCAGAATTCGCTGCAAACACCTATGTCGCAGATTTGGAATCCGGAATAACAACATTGAAAAACTTACTTCCGGGCGTGAAAGCTCCGGAATTCTCTCTGAGCGACCCTAAAGGCAATCAGATATCATTATCAAGTGTTTACACACAGAACAAGATAACAATGATTGATTTCTGGGCAGGGTGGTGCAGTCCTTGCCGTCAGTTCAACCCGAAGCTTGTCAAGATATACAAGGAGTTGAACAAGGCAGGATTCGGAATCCTCGGAGTCTCTCTGGACAAGGATGCAGAATTATGGAATAAGGCTATTGCTGATGACAAACTTGAATGGGCTCAGGTTTCGGAGCTTAAGTACTGGGACAGCGAAGTTGCTAAAATTTACCATGTGAAGTATATCCCGCAAAATATCTTTGTTGATCAGAATGGAAATATTATCAGGAGACAGGTTTCGGAGGAGGAGATTCCGGTATTTGTTAAAGGATATATAGACTCATTAAAGAGTGCGGAAGTGAAGCAATAACACAAGTTGCTGATATGTTTTCAGAAGAGGGTGCAAAATGATTTTTTGCGCCCTCTCTTTTTCTGGCCTGATGATTGCGGTATTATTCTTAATTTTGCATAAATGAAACCTTAGATATGAAACTGTTATTTAAAACCGCAATATTGATTATCGTTGCTATCTCTATGATAGCTTGTGAAAAAGACATAGTTCCTCAGATAGAACTGACCCAGGCAGATGTTACTTTGCCTGTAGACGAATCTACGGCAGATGTTCAATTTACTGCAAATACTAACTGGACAGCAACTGTAAGCGGAACATGGTGCACTATCTCTCCTGCCAATGGTAAGGGAGATGCAACGATAAAGATATCTGCAGGCAACAATTATTCGTCACAGTCGAGGACTGCCACTTTAAAAATTGTCAGTAAGGAGCTTGTAAAGGAGATAGTAATAACACAGGACTATGCACAATTAAGCACCAGCAGCCTGGATTTAAGCTTTCCAAAAATTGCCTCTGTCCAACAACTGACAATTACGTCTAATACTAAATGGCTGATAGAAGTACCGTTGACTCTTACCTGGGCTTCTATAGCCACTTTGTCAGGAGAGGGTAACGCTACCGTAAATATTACTGTCCCTGAAAATACTTCTGGACCTGCCCGCAGCTCATATTTTACAATAAAGTATGCCAACGAGAGTAAATCTATAACAATCACACAAGCCAGAACTACAAATACACTTCCCACTATACCGCAAATATCTTCGCCTGCAGCAAATGCGACCAATGTAGCAACTCTTACAAACTTTGCATGGTCTGCATCAACAGATCCGGACGGGGATGATATCACTTACACTCTTTCTTACACGAAAGACAATGTGAACTGGAAGGATAGTGTTGTGACTGCAACTTCGGTATATATGCCACGGCATCTTGACGAAAACACGACTTATAGCTGGAAAGTTGCTGCAAATGATGGTATTGACGGCGTTTCAACTCCAATTTACACGTTTACAACAGGTTCCAAAAAAGGGCTTGCCGATAAGGATTACGAGTTGGTTCTGGAGGCGACAGATCCCGGAAGCGGAGATCAGGCTGCCGAAGTAATATTCCTTGGGGACGGCTACACAGCCGTCGATTATCAGGAAGGCGGAAAATTCAATCTGGAAGTGACAGAAGGTATAAATGCAATGTTTAATGTTCAGCCGCTCAAAACATACAAGAAACATTTCAGGATATATAAAGTAGGTTCATATTCAGTACAAAGCGGAGTCTCACAATCAGACAAGAGCATTGTGAAGAATACTGTATTCTCTTCAAGTTTTGACGGGGGATCCAGTATATCCACAAATTATGACAAAGTGTACGAATACTGCAAGGCAATCCCTGGAATGACCACAGAAACACTTAAAAAGACATTGATTATAGTATTGCTGAATCAGGACAGATATGCAGGAACAACATATATGTGGACAGATGGAAGATCTTTAGCCTTGACTCCAGTTGTCAGGACAAACACATCAGGCAGTTTGTTTAGCAATGTGCTTGTTCATGAGGCTGTAGGTCATGGACTGGGCGGTTTGGCAGATGAGTATATTACAAATCAGGGACAGACTATTAATGCGAATGCAATATCTGATTATAATCAATGGAATTCTCTGGGCTTCTTTGCCAATATAGACCTGGTTTCAAATCTGACAAATATTAAATGGAACTATTTTATCGGGGCAGATGGTTACTCTAGAGTAGGAGCTTACGAAGGTGCATACGGCTATACATACGGGGTCTGGAGAGCTGAGAGCACAAGCTGTATGATAAATAACATACTGTATTTCAGCGCTCCTTCAAGGGAAGCCATGGTGAAAAGAATACTTGCAAGAGCAAACAAGTACTATACACTTGAATCGTTCAAAGCCAATGATACCGAAAAGGCTCCTTCAGCTGCTGCTGCAGCAATCTACTCGAAAGGTTTCAATGCTGTCACATTCCGGCCGCTAGGAGCTCCTGTTCTGAAATATTAGTTTATCAGTGCCACTAATAATATAAAAGCGCCGCCTGAATATTCAGGCAGCGCTTTCTCTTTGTATTAAATAAGGATTACTCCTTCTTGCTCTTTACAAGTCTCTGGTAATCATCCATAGGAGAGACAATAATCTTTTCGAACTCTCTCTGACCTGTACCGGCCGGGATAAGATGTCCGCAGATAACGTTCTCCTTAAGACCCTCCAAAGAGTCCTTCTTGCCATGTATAGCTGCTTCACTCAGTACTTTGGTTGTTTCCTGGAATGATGCTGCAGACATGAAGCTGTTTGTACGGAGAGCTGCTCTGGTAATACCCTGAAGAATCTGATTTGATGTAGCAGGCATAGCATCGCGAGCTTCTACAAGCTTAAGGTCTTTGCGCTTAAGAATTGAGTTTTCATCGCGAAGTCTGCGTACTGTAACAATCTGACCGGCCTTCAAAGTGGCAGAGTCTCCGGCATCAAGAACGACCTTCTTGTCATAGATATCATCATTTTCATGAATGAACTCCCACTTATCGACAAGTTGTTCAGGAAGGAAACGTGTATCACCCGGATCAACTATCTCAAGCTTACGCATCATCTGACGAACTATAATCTCAAAGTGCTTGTCATTAATCTTCACACCCTGGCTGCGGTATACATCCTGAACTTCGTTAACGATATATTCCTGAACCTTGGTAGGACCCTGGATGGCAAGAATATCTGTAGGTGAAATCGCTCCGTCAGAAAGTGGCATACCGGCACGTACATAGTCATTCTCCTGAACAAGTATCTGTTTAGAGAGTGGAACTGAATAACGTTTTTCTTCACCGGTTTTGGACTTGACGATAATTTCACGGTTACCTCTCTTGATCTTACCCATAAGAACCTCACCGTTGATCTCTGTCACAATAGCAGGGTTCGAAGGATTACGAGCCTCGAAGAGTTCGGTTACACGAGGAAGACCTCCGGTGATATCACCGGTTTTACCGATGGCCCTTGGAATCTTCACAAGAATATCTCCGATTTTTACCCTCTTGCCGTTTTCAACCATTATGTGTGCACCCACAGGAAGGTTGTACTGTTTAAGTTCTGTCTGGCCATCCATAATCTTGATGGTCGGGTTTTTTGATTTATCGCGGGACTCGATAATTACCTTCTCCTTGTGGAGAGAGTACTCATCAGCAGCCTCCTCACGATATGTAACACCCTCGATCATGCTGTCAAACACTGCTTTACCGGCAGTCTCTGCGATTGTAACAGCATTGTAGGCATCCCATTCGCAAATCTTGTCACCCTTTTTGACAACATCCCCGTCCTTGAAGTACAAAGTTGCTCCGTAAGGAATATTATGGTTAGAAAGAGTTATTCCTGTATTAACCTCTACTATCCTCATCTCAGCGGTACGACCGATAACAATCTCACGTGCGGTACCATCTTCTACCACTGTTGTGATGGTACGAAGTTCCTCGAACTCAAGACGACCCTCGTAGCGTGTGATAATCTCATTTTCAGATGCAACGCTTGATGCAGTACCACCGACGTGGAATGTACGGAGAGTAAGCTGAGTACCAGGCTCACCAATTGACTGTGCAGCAATTACACCGACAACCTCTCCTTTTTCAACCATTCGGCCTGTCGAAAGATTTCTTCCGTAACATTTTGCACAAACACCTTTACGTGACTCGCAAGTGAGAACGGAACGAATCTCAACCGATTCTATAGGAAGAGATTGGATAAGTTCAGCAATATCTTCTGTAATCATCTCTCCTGCCTCGACAATCTTCTCACCTGTCAAAGGATTGTATATGTCATGGACAGAAGTACGACCCATAATTCTCTCGTAGAGGGATTCAACGATCTCGTCCTTGTTCTTGATGGCAGTTGCAACAAGTCCGCGGAGAGTTCCGCAGTCAGGCTCATTGATAATTACATCATGAGAAACGTCAACAAGACGACGGGTAAGATAACCTGCGTCAGCAGTCTTAAGCGCTGTATCGGCAAGACCCTTTCTGGCACCGTGTGTAGATATGAAGTACTCAAGAACCGAAAGACCCTCCTTGAAGTTGGAGAGAATAGGGTTCTCGATGATCTCCGCACTTGTAGCACCTGATTTCTGTGGTTTAGCCATCAAACCGCGCATACCTGTAAGCTGGCGGATCTGGTCCTTAGAACCACGGGCCCCGGAATGAAGCATCATATATACCGGATTGAAACCTTGCTGGTCAAGAGCAATCTGATTCTCAACAATATTGGTGAGCTTCGAGTTTGTTCTTGTCCATATATCGATAATCTGGTTGTACCTTTCATTATTGGTTATAAGACCCATGTTGAAAGAGGACATGATGTTCTCAACCTGCTTGTAACCATCCTCGATAAGTGACTCTTTCTCCTTAGGTACAAGAACGTCGGCCAGGTTAAATGACAAGCCACCCTTGAACGCCATAGTGTAACCGATACCCTTTATATCATCCAGAAACTGTGAAGTTCTGGCAACACCAGCTACCTTAAGCACGTTGCTGATAATATCCCTCAGGGATTTCTTGGTGAGTACCTCATTGATATACCCTACCTCTTTAGGGACAACCTGATTGAACAAGATGCGTCCTGCTGTAGTCTTTTTAAGCGCATAGCCCTGGCTGAGATCACAGAAATCCTTAGGAAGTCTTACCTCTATCTCTGAGTGCAAGTCAAGCCTGCCTTCATTATGTCCGATAATAACCTCTTCCGGTCCGTAGAATCTCATTCCCTCACCCTTTGCTCCAGGACGTTTCTTGGTCATATAGTAAAGACCAAGCACCATGTCCTGAGAAGGAACGGTAATAGGGGCCCCGTTAGCAGGGTTAAGAATATTATGTGACCCCAACATTAGAAGCTGTGCCTCTAATATTGCTGCATTTCCGAGCGGGAGGTGAACAGCCATCTGGTCACCGTCAAAGTCCGCGTTGAAAGCGGTACATGCAAGAGGATGGAGTTGAATAGCCTTTCCCTCTATAAGTTTCGGCTGGAAAGCCTGAATACCTAATCTGTGAAGGGTAGGGGCACGGTTCAGGAGCACAGGGTGTCCCTTCATCGCGTTTTCAAGAATATCCCATATAACAGGATCCTTTCTATCAACAATCTTCTTGGCAGATTTAACGGTCTTAACAATTCCCCTTTCAATAAGCTTCCTTATAATAAATGGTTTGTAAAGCTCTGCTGCCATATCCTTTGGAAGTCCGCACTCATGCATCTTCAGCTCTGGTCCTACGACAATAACTGAACGTGCAGAGTAGTCAACCCTCTTTCCGAGAAGGTTCTGACGGAAACGTCCCTGTTTTCCTTTCAGACTGTCTGAAAGTGATTTGAGGGTACGGTTCGCCTCGGTCTTGACTGCATTTGATTTTCTCGAGTTGTCGAAAAGTGAGTCAACAGCCTCTTGCAGCATCCTCTTCTCATTTCGGAGGATAACCTCAGGAGCTTTGATCTCGATCAGTCTTTTCAGACGGTTATTACGTATAATCACCCTGCGGTAAAGATCGTTAAGGTCACTGGTTGCAAAACGGCCTCCGTCAAGTGGAACAAGAGGTCTAAGCTCCGGTGGTATCACCGGAATAACCTTAAGAATCATCCATTCAGGATTGTTTATATCTTTTGATTCACGGAAAGCTTCAACAACCCCGAGTCTCTTGAGAGCCTCTGCTTTTCTCTGTTGTGAAGTTTCAGATTCAGTCTTGTGACGAAGTTCGTATGAAAGATCGTCCAGATTCAGACGGGTGAGCATCTTGTAAATAACCTCAGCTCCCATACCTGCAACGAACTTATTAGGATCGTCATCATCAAGCATCTGGTTCTCTTTTGGAAGCGTATCCAGAATAGCCAGATACTCGTCCTCGGTAAGCAGGTCATTTGCCTTGACTCCGTCTTTTTCCTTAATACCCGGTTGAACTACGATATAACGTTCGTAGTATATGATACCTTCAAGTTTCTTGGAAGGTATACCCAGAAGATAACCTATCTTGTTGGGCGTTGAACGGAAGTACCAGATATGTGCTACTGGAACGGTAAGAGTGATGTGACCCATCCTCTCGCGACGCACTTTCTTCTCTGTAACCTCTACACCGCAACGGTCGCAAATGATGCCACGATATCGGATTCTCTTATACTTTCCGCAATGACACTCATAATCCTTATAAGGACCGAATATCCTCTCGCAGAAAAGACCATCCCTCTCGGGCTTATATGTACGATAGTTTACAGTTTCGGGCTTTAGCACCTCCCCTGAGGACTTTTCAAGGATCTCCTCGGGTGATGCCAGACCTATAGTAATTTGATTGAAATTACTCTTAACCTTTATCTCTTTCTTGACAGACATATTGTTCTGATTCAAATTTTCAAATACTACTAATTAATCCAGGTTGATGCTCAAGCCAAGTCCGCGAAGCTCGTGCAGGAGCACGTTCAACGACTCCGGTATGCCAGGGGTTGGCATAGGCTCGCCCTTGACAATAGCCTCGTAGGCTCTTGATCTTCCAACAACATCGTCAGACTTGATGGTCAAAATTTCTTGAAGAATATTTGATGCACCAAATGCTTCCAGTGCCCATACCTCCATTTCACCGAACCTTTGACCTCCGTTCTGAGCTTTACCTCCCAGAGGCTGTTGAGTGATGAGTGAGTAAGGACCTATTGAGCGTGCGTGCATCTTGTCATCAACAAGGTGACCGAGTTTCAACATGTAGATAATACCTACAGTAGCAGGCTGGTCGAAGAGTTCTCCTGTGCCTCCGTCCCTCAGATAAGTCTTGCCAAATCTAGGAACACCCGCCTTATCTGTGAAATCGCAGATATCCTCAAGTGTGGCACCGTCAAAAATAGGTGTGCTGAACTTTTGTCCGAGTTCTGCACCTGCCCATCCGAGTACTGTTTCATATATCTGACCGAGGTTCATACGAGAAGGTACGCCCAGAGGGTTAAGTACTATATCGACAGTCTTTCCGTCTTCAAGGAAAGGCATATCCTCATCACGTACAACTTTTGCAACGATACCCTTGTTACCGTGACGTCCAGCCATCTTATCACCGACACGTACTTTTCTCTTCTTGGCAACATAAACCTTGGCAAGTTGCATAATGCCTGTAGGAAGTTCATCTCCGATTGTGAGATTGTACTTTATCCTCTTCAGTTCTGCATCATACTCCTTGAAAGCAATCAAGTAGTTGTTTATAAGTTGTTTGATAAGGTTATTGGTGTTTTTGTCAGCGGTCCACTTAACAGGGTTGATATTTTCATAATCAATCTTGTCAAGAAGATCCAGCTTAAACGGAGAACCCTTTGCAATTATCTCAACTCCATACAGGTCGCTTATTCCTTGTGATTGTTTGCCATCAAGAAGAGAGAACAGTCTTTCAAGGAAATTCTGTCGCAAGGCTGCTGCCTTTCTGTTGAAGTTCTCTTCTGCTTGCTGTATCTGGTTCTTAGAGACAGATTTCCCCTTTTTGTTATTCTCTTTTGATACTCTTGAGAAGAGCCTCTTCTCGATGATAGTACCTCTGAGAGAAGGAGAGGCCTTCAAAGATGCATCTTTCACATCTCCGGCCTTGTCACCGAATATGGCACGAAGGAGTTTCTCCTCAGGTGACGGGTCGCTCTCTCCCTTAGGAGTGATCTTACCAATAAGAATATCGCCAGGTTCTATGTTGGCACCGACACGGATAATACCGTTTTCATCGAGGTCTTTGGTTGCCTCCTCACTGACATTAGGAATGTCAGAGGTGAGTTCCTCCATACCACGTTTGGTGTCACGAACCTCCATGATATACTCATCTATATGTATAGAGGTGAATACGTCTTCTCTGAGAAGTCTTTCAGAAAGAACAATGGCATCCTCGAAATTATATCCTTTCCATGGCATGAATGCAACCTTCAGGTTACGTCCGAGAGCAAGCTCCCCGTTCTGTGTGGCGTAGCCCTCAGTCATAATCTGGCCCGGAACAACCTTGTCCCCCTTTCTTACAATAGGCTTAAGGGTTATGGATGTATTCTGGTTTGTCTTTCTGTAAAGAGGTAGTTTGTAAACAGTAATTTCTGGGTCAAAGCTTACAAATCTCTCACTGTCAGTTTGCTCGTATTTTACATGTATCTCACGTGCATCTACGTATACAACTTCACCTTTACCTCTTGCGTTAATCTGAGTTCTTGAATCTTTAACAACAGGTCCCTCAAGTCCTGTTCCAACAATCGGAGATTCTGGCCTTACAAGTGGAACGGCCTGTCTCATCATGTTTGAACCCATGAGAGCACGGTTGGCATCGTCATGCTCAAGGAACGGAATAAGTGATGCGGCGATTGATGCAATCTGGTTAGGAGCGACATCCACAAGGTGAACCTCCTCCTTACCGACAACAGGATAGTCTGCTTCGAAACGACATTTTATCCTCTCATCAGTCATATTGCCATTTTCATCAATGTGCACGTTAGCCTGGGCAACCATCTTCTCCTCCTCATCCTCAGCACTCATGTAAACACAACCTTTAGGGGTCATGTCCACAACGCCGTCCTCAACCTTACGGTAAGGTGTCTCTATAAAACCGAGATCATTGATCTTTGCGTAGACACACAAAGAGGAGATAAGACCGATGTTAGGTCCCTCAGGTGTCTCGATAGGACACAGACGGCCATAGTGTGTATAGTGAACGTCTCGAACCTCAAATCCGGCGCGGTCACGTGAAAGACCACCAGGACCGAGGGCGGAAAGCCTTCTCTTATGAGTCATCTCAGCCAGAGGGTTTGTCTGATCCATGAACTGAGAAAGCTGGCTGGTTCCGAAGAATGAATTAATCACAGAAGAGAGAGTCTTGGCATTGATAAGGTCAATAGGTGTGAACACCTCGTTATCCCTTACATTCATGCGCTCTCTTATTGTACGGGCCATACGTGACAGACCTACACTGAACTGATTTGCAAGTTGTTCACCGACAGTCCTTATACGTCTGTTACTCAAGTGGTCGATGTCATCTACCGAAGCCTTTGAGTTTATCAATTGAATAAGGTATCGGATGATCTCTATAATGTCAGCCTTTGTAAGTACCCTTGTCTCGTCAGGAGTGGTAAGATTAAGCTTATGATTAAGCCTGTACCTTCCAACCTCTCCGAGATCATATCTCTTGTCAGAGAAGAAGAGTTTGTCTATGACATCCCTTGCAGTTGCCTCATCAGGTGGTTCTGAGTTGCGAAGCTGCCTGTATGTATAGAATACGGCCTCTTTCTCCGAGTTACACTGGTCTTTCTGAAGTGTATTGTGAATGATTGCGAAATCATTGATGTTGGCATCTTCCTTATGGATAAGGATTGTGCTAACACCCGACTCGAGTATTATATCAAGATGATCTTCTTCAATTATGGTTTCACGGTCAAGGACAATTTCGTTTCTTTCAATATATACAACCTCTCCGGTATCCTCATCTACGAAATCTTCATTCCATGTCTTTAAAACCCTGGCAGCAAGACGGCTGCCGATACATTTCTTTAAGTTTGCCTTGGTGACTTTAATCTCATTTGCGAGACCGAATATATCAAGTATATCCTTATCACTCTCATAACCGATAGCTCTGAGCAGTGTGGTTACTGGCAATTTTTTCTTTCTGTCGATGTATGCATACATGACATTGTTGATGTCTGTTGCAAACTCGATCCATGATCCCTTGAACGGGATAATTCTTGCGGAATAAAGCTTGGTTCCGTTAGCGTGCATGCTCTGGCCGAAAAATACGCCCGGAGACCTGTGCAACTGAGAGACCACTATCCTCTCGGAACCGTTTATAACAAAAGTACCTCTTGGGGTCATATAAGGAATTGTCCCCAGGTACACATCCTGAATAACCGTGTCGAAATCTTCATGTTCGGGGTCTGTACAGAAAAGTTTGAGTTTGGCCTTCAGAGGGACACTGTATGTCAGTCCTCTGTCAAGACACTCCTCGATAGAGTAACGAGGCGGATCGATAAAATAGTCGATAAACTCAAGTACAAAATTGTTACGGGTATCAGTAATCGGAAAAATTTCCTGAAAAACTTTGAACAAACCCTCGTTCTTACGATTCTCAGGGGTAGTCTCAAGTTGGAAGAAATCCTTGAATGACTTCAGTTGGACCTCTAGAAAATCGGGGTAATCTAGAAGAACCTTTGAAGTCGCGAATGTAATCCGCTGATTATTTGATTTTTGCGACATTGTGTGTGGATTGGTTGAAAATATACTAAAATAACGACAAAAAGGCTTAGAGCCTTAAATGGCTCTAAACCTGTTATTGTGCCCGATCAACGGGGTTTTGGAGTTATTTAACTTCAACTTCTCCGCCAGCCTCTTCGATTTGTGCTTTTACTTGTTCAGCTTCGGCTTTGGAAACTTTTTCCTTGATAGCCTTAGGAGCTGCATCTACTAAATCTTTAGCCTCTTTAAGACCAAGACCAGTAATCTCTTTAACGACTTTCACGATCTGAAGCTTAGCCTGGCCAGCAGAAGTGAGGATAACGTCAAACTGAGTTTGTTCTGCTTCAGCAGCAGGAGCAGCGCCACCGGCTGCAGGAGCGGCAACAGCAACAGCTGCAGCAGCAGGTTCAATACCATATTCTTCTTTGAGAACCTTTGCAAGTTCTTGTACTTCTTTTACAGACAGGTTAACTAATTCTTCTGCAAATTTCTTGATATCTGCCATGATTGTTTTAAATTAAAAAGTTTATATTATTATTACTCTTTTTCTGATAAGGTCTTTACAATACCTGCAACTTTGCCGCCTGCATTCGATTGGAGTGCAGAGATGACGTTCTTAGCAGGAGATTGGAGCAGACCGATAATGTCACCGATAAGTTCTTCACGTGACTTGATTGAGATAAGTGCATCAAGCTGGTTCTCACCAACGTAAGCGCATTCTTGTACAAGTGCTCCTTTGAGCACCGGTTTGCCATATTGCTTGCCGAACTCTTTGATAAGCTTTGCCGGAGCGTTTACATTCTCAGTAAACATAACGGCAGAAGGACCTTCAAGAATTGGGAAAAGCAACTGAGCCTCGTTAAGGCCATTTTGTTCCAAAGCTTTACGCAGCAAGGTGTTTTTAACAACAACAAGTTTTATCTGTTTTTCAAAGCAGGCACGGCGGAGCTTAGCTGTATTCTCAGCATTCAGACCTGAAATGTCTGTAAGATAAAAGTTTGGAGTATTAGTTAATTGCGCTGCCAGGCTTTCAATAATCTGTGTTTTTTCTTCTTTTCTCATAAAACAATATATTATTCAGCAGCACCAATTGACTTGCTATCGATATTTATACCAGGGCTCATAGTAGAAGAGATGAAAACACTCTTTACATACGTTCCTTTTAAAGCTTGTGGTTTAAGTTTCATGACAGTCTTGATGAACTCAAGAGCATTCTCGGCCAACATTTCGGCAGCAAAAGATACTTTACCAATGCTGGCATGTACGATTCCCTGCTTGTCAACCTTAAAGTCAATTTTACCGGCTTTAACCTCTTTGACTGCGTTTCCTACCTCCATGGTAACTGTGCCTGTCTTAGGATTAGGCATCAGACCGCGAGGACCCAGAATACGGCCGATAGGACCAATTTTAGCCATAACAGACGGTGTACAGATGATAACATCTATATCAGTCCAGCCACCTTTAATCTTTTCGATGTATTCATCCAGACCTACATGGTCTGCTCCTGCTTCTTTGGCCTCAGCCTCTTTGTCAGGAGTACACAGCACCAATACACGTACAGTCTTACCGGTTCCGTGAGGAAGAGTAACAACGCCGCGTACCATTTGGTTAGCCTTACGAGGGTCAACTCCAAGACGCATAGCTATATCAACAGATGAGTCAAACTTCGTGAAAGAAACCTCTTTCAGAAGGTTGCATGCATCTGCCAATTTATACTGCTTAGTAGAGTCAACTTTAGCGTATACTACTTTTTGATTTTTTGTTAGCTTACTCATTTTCGCAGGATTTATTATTTAACATCTTCCGGAAATTCTCCGGTTACAGTAATACCCATACTTCTTGCTGTACCTGCAACCATTGACATGGCTGACTTAAGGGTGAAAGCATTCATATCAGGCATCTTGTCTGTAGCTATTGCACGGATTTGTTCCCAGGTAACCGAGCTAACTTTTTTACGGTTAGGTTCGGCGGACCCGGATTGGATCTTAGCAGCTTCCTTCAACTGAATGGCAACAGGGGGTTGTTTTACGATAAATGTAAACGACTTATCGCTGTAAACAGTGATAATGACAGGTAATACTTTACCGGCCTTATCTTGGGTGCGAGCATTGAATTGCTTGCAAAAGTCCATTATGTTTACACCCTTGGAACCCAGTGCAGGTCCTACCGGAGGTGAGGGATTAGCTGCGCCGCCTTTAATCTGCAATTTAATGAGAGCGGCAACTTCTTTAGCCATAATGTTTGATTATTTATTCTTTAACTACTTGAACAAAATTCAACTCTAAAAGAGTCTTTCTTCCAAAAATTTTCACCATAACCTTAAGTTTCTTCTTGTCCTCGATAATCTCTTCGACAGTTCCGTCGAAACCGTTGAAAGGACCATCTACAACCTTAACAGGTTCTCCTACGATAAATGGTGTGATGTTTTCCTCCTCCATATCTGCAAGTTCGTCTACACGACCCAGGATACGGTTCACCTCGGACATTCTCAATGGAACGGGTTCTTTGTCCTTACCGGCCTTCTCTGAGAGAAATCCGGAAACATGAGGAAGATTTCTGATAATGTGCTGAATCTCCCCGGTAAGAGCAGCTTCAATAAGAATATAGCCAGGATAGAAAATTCTCTCCATGCTGACCTTCTTGCCATTTTTTACCTGATAGATCTTTTCGGTCGGGATAAGAACCTGCGATACATAGTCTGTGAGGCCCAATCTCTTGATCTCATTTTCTATGTACTCTTTGGCTTTCTTTTCCTTACCGCCGGCAGCCCTTACTACATACCACTTTTTGGAAATTTCACCCATAAGATTAGTACAGCAAGTTGTAAATAAAAGTCATGATGTTTCTGAACGCAAAATCCATCGCAAAAATCACAACTGCAAAAATTGCTGAAGCGATCATTACAACGATAGCGGAACTCTGGAGCTGAGACCACGAGGGCCAGCTAACCTTTTTCACAAGTTCTGTGTACGATTCCTGAAAGTACAACTTAATTTTGTTCATCTTATAATGATTGTCGGCCGAAACAATGGAAGCGGTATTGCCTCAACCGGATTATTACTACCGGGTCGTAACCCCCGGTATTGCAGGGGCAGAGCGATTCGAACGCCCATCAACGGTTTTGGAGACCGCTATTCTACCCTTGAACTATGCCCCTAAATATAAAGTTAGCCACCAAGGGTAGGTGACTAACTTTGTATGTTGTAATTAGTCGATAATCTCGGTTACCTGACCTGCACCAACTGTACGGCCACCTTCGCGGATAGCGAACTGGAGACCCTGGTTGATAGCAACTGGGTAGATGAGCTCAACTGTAATAGTTACGTTATCACCCGGCATTACCATCTCTGTTCCTTCAGGAAGAAGAATCTCTCCTGTGATATCCATGGTACGGATAAAGAACTGAGGACGATATTTGTTATGGAAAGGAGTGTGACGGCCACCCTCGTCTTTCTTAAGAACGTAGATCTCAGCCTTGAACCTCTTATGAGGAGTGATTGTACCAGGTTTAGCAATAACCTGACCTCTCTTAATCTCTTTCTTGTCGATACCGCGGAGAAGAAGACCAACATTGTCACCAGCCTCACCTCTGTCAAGAATCTTACGGAACATCTCAACACCAGTAACAACTGATTTCTTAGGCTCTTCACCAAGACCGATAATCTGAACCTCCTCACCGGTTTTGATAACGCCGGTCTCAATACGACCTGTAGCAACTGTACCACGGCCGGTGATTGAGAACACGTCCTCAACAGGCATAAGGAAAGGTTTGTCTATATCTCTTGGAGGAAGTGGAATGTACTCATCAACTGCAGTCATAAGTTCCATAACCTTATCTTCCCACTGTGGATCACCGTTAAGTGCTCCAAGAGCAGAACCGCGAATAACAGGAGCGTTATCACCGTCATATTTGTAGAATGTTAGAAGCTCACGAACTTCCATCTCAACGAGGTCGATCATTTCAGGATCGTCAACGATATCAACCTTGTTCAGGAATACAACGATTCTAGGAACGTTTACCTGACGTGCAAGAAGGATGTGCTCACGTGTCTGAGGCATAGGACCGTCAGTAGCAGCAACAACTATAATAGCGCCGTCCATCTGGGCAGCACCTGTAACCATGTTCTTAACGTAGTCAGCGTGACCCGGGCAGTCAACGTGTGCATAGTGACGTTTTTCAGTCTGATACTCAATGTGTGCAGTATTGATAGTTATACCACGCTCTTTTTCCTCAGGTGCGTTGTCGATAGAGTCAAATGAACGTACCTCAGAGAGGCCCTTACGAGCCAACACCATGGTAATAGCTGCAGTAAGAGTGGTTTTACCATGGTCAACGTGACCGATGGTTCCGATGTTTACGTGCGGCTTGTCTCTTTTAAAAGCTTCTTTTGCCATAATAGTAAATTTTAAATTATAATGAAATATTTACACACTTGTAGAGCCGGTGATGGGAATTGAACCCATGACCTCTTCCTTACCAAGGAAGCGCTCTACCTCTGAGCTACACTGGCTTACTTAGAGCGGAAGACGAGGTTCGAACCCGCGACCCTCAGCTTGGAAGGCTGATGCTCTACCGACTGAGCTACTTCCGCAATAAAAAAACGTGGGGAGAGCAGGATTCGAACCTACGAAGGCGTACGCCAGCAGATTTACAGTCTGCCCCAGTTGGCCACTTTGGTATCTCCCCAAGATTCAATTTGTTCAAAAAACGTAGAGCCGATGGAGGGATTCGAACCCCCGACCAGCTGATTACAAATCAGCTGCTCTGGCCAACTGAGCTACATCGGCATGCTTGTTATTGCTCTTCCCTTTTTGTTTTAGGGACTGCAAAGATATAGGTTTTTGATTAAACTCCAAAAAAATTTTAGACAAAAATCATTAAACCTATTCTATATGCAAAAAACGCTGCTATCCATGCAACCAAAACGGTTGAAAGTATTGATAAAAGTGCCCATTTCCAGGTCTTTGTCTCTTTCCTTATCGTATATGCAGTCGCCACGCACGGCATATAAAGAAGTGAGAAAATCATAAAAGATAATGCATTCGCCTTATTGAAAACCTTCTCTTCCTTAATTCTGCTCATAAGAGAGGTATGCTGCTCATCATCAGGATGCCTGCTGTCATCTGCCTGGTAAACTACGCCTAGAGTACTTATTATAAACTCCTTTGCCGTTATACCTGTGATAAGACTGACACTCATTTTCCAGTCGAATCCGAGGGGAGACATGACAGGTTCCACACTCTTGCCGAAGTGCTCAAGGTAAGATACACGGTGAGGATCAGGATTTTCTCTGTTTTTAAGCGGAAAATAGTCAAGGGCCCACACAATTATAACAGCAAGCAGAACGACGGTTCCGATTTTTTTAAGATATTCCCAGGCAGCGTCCCACATGTTTGCAACAGATCCTGCAAATGACGGGCGCTTATAAAAGGGGAGTGGTATGGAGTAGTCTTTAGTCCCGAAATTGAAAAATATTCTTTTGAATATCAGAGCCATTATAATTCCGGTTATGATACCGCCAAAATATAGCAGGCTCAGTACAAGCACCTGATGTTCCGGGAAAAAAATCCCGGAAAACAGGAGAAAAGTAGGTATCCTGGCACTGCATGGGATGTATGGGATCATAAGCATGGTCAGTATCCTGTCATATTTTCTCTTTATGGTCCTTGTTGCCAGGATTGCAGGAACATTGCATCCAAAACCCATAAGCAGCGGAATGAAAGAACTTCCGTGCAGTCCTATATGGTGCATATAACGATCCATCAAAGTAGCTGCTCTCGGAAGATATTCCGTCTCCTGAAGAAGAGAAAGGAAGAAAAACAGAATCAGGATATTCGGAAGAAAGGCAAGAACACTCCCCACACCCATAATAACACCCTGGGTCAGAAAATCGTTCAGCCATCCTTCGGACATGTGAAGGTGTATTGATGTAGCTGCCTGGTCCATAAGCCATTCAATACCAGCCTGTGGGTAGGAGCCGAGATTAAATGTGCTGAAGAAGATACTCCATATTATTCCTATGAAGATAAGCAAGCCCCACAGGGGGTGGGTAAGAATCGCATCAAGTCTTGATGTCTCCTCCTCGCTCAGCTTTCTCCTGTGACCTTTGCAATGCTCCTTGCGGTTAAACTTAAGATCATGCAGTGATTCTGCACCTTGTATCGGTTTAAATTCTTTGAAGTTACGCTGTCCACTTACAAACTCGTGTTTGAAGCGGTTGTGCTTGTGGCCAAGCCTTTTGTCGCTATGATGTTCTTTTTGAGACATTAATAATCGTTTTCAGTATGCTCTCCTCGTCAAAGTTGCATTCGTGCTGGAGTTCCGGTACGCTGCCCTGTTCAATGAACCTGTCGGGAACACCCATTGCAGTAACTTTTACATTATAACCTCCCGTTGCAACATATTCACAGACTGCCGAGTGCAGACCACCAAGGATTGTTCCGTCCTCAACGGTTATGATGTTGCGACATTTATTTACCGCATCGTCAAGTGCAGACTCGTCAATCGGCTTAAGAAAACGCATATCATAGTGGAGCACCGGTATCCCCATCTCTCGCGCCCTTGCCGCCGCTCTGGCAGCATTATTACCTGCAGTTCCGATGGTAAGAAGTGCGATTCCTGTACCATCAACAACAACTTTTGCTCTTCCTGGTTCAATTTTGTTAAAATCTCCCCTCCATTCCATTCCCTCGCCGTATCCTCTCGGATATCTTATAACCGTCGGACCATACCCGGCAAACTGTACCGAATACATCAGATCCTTAAGATCCACTTCGTTCATCGGCGCACAGACGGTAAGATTAGGTACACATCTGAAATATGAAAGGTCGAAGACTCCGTGATGAGTTGCACCATCTTCTCCCACAAGTCCTCCTCTGTCCAGACAGAAAACAACCTTGAGATTCTGAATTGCAACGTCATGTATTACACTGTCATACGCCCTTTGCATAAAGCTTGAGTAAATATTGCAGTATGGCAGAAATCCTTGAGAAGCAAGTCCTGCAGAAAAGGTTACTGCATGCTGTTCTGCTATGCCGACATCAAATGCCCTGTCCGGCATCTCATGCATCATCATATTAAGTGAACAGCCGGAAGGCATGGCAGGAGTGATACCCACAATTTTAAGATTCTCTTTTGCAAGCCTTACCAGAGTCTCTCCAAAAACATCCTGATATCTGGATCTCTTTTCTGCCTGATTCTTTTTTCTTATTCCTGTGAAAATATCGAATGTGCCGGGTGCATGCCATTCAACCTGATTTTCTTCGGCAGGCTTGTACCCCTTTCCTTTTGTAGTGACTATGTGTAAAAGTTTTGGGCCCTTTATCTCTTTAAGATTGGCAAGTGTGGTCAAAAGCTGGTCAAGATTATTGCCGTCAATGGCTCCAAAATATCTGAATCCGAGAGATTCAAAAATAGAACCGCTTTTGAATATAGCCATCTTTGTGCTGAACATGAACTTCTGCAATAACATCCTCAGCCATTTAGAGCCGATCATCTCCCATGTTCTGTTCTTTACCTGGTTATATGTGCGGGATGTGGAAATCTTCAAAAGATAGTTGTGAAGAGCTCCGACATTAGGATCAATGGAGATTCCGTTGTCATTTAGTATGACCAGTATATCGGATTTCATTGCACCGGCGTTGTTGAGCCCTTCGAATGCAAGACCTCCTGTCATTGAGCCATCACCTATGACAGCAATTATCCTGTTATTTTTGCCACTGAGATTTGAAGCTACAGACATTCCAAGGGCGGCGGAAATAGATGTAGAAGAATGTCCGACACCAAATGCGTCATACTTACTTTCTGAAATTTTCGGGAAACCGCTTATCCCTTTGAACTTTCTGTTATTTTTAAACTCCTCCCTTCTTCCTGTCAAAATTTTATGTGCATAGGCCTGATGGCCAACGTCCCATACAAGTTTGTCCTCCGGAGTGTCATATATGTAATGGAGGGCTACTGTAAGCTCAACTGTTCCCAGGCTTGAAGCAAAATGACCCGGATTATTTGCACAGCACTCAATTATATATTCCCTCAACTCATTGCAGACCTTGTGCAGTTCGCTGTTGTTCAGCTTTTTGAGGTCTTCGGGGCTATTAATGTTGTTTAGGATTTCCACTATTATTTCTCACTATTCTAATCTTGCAAGTTACAAATTATTTGCCATAAAGTTCAATTTAAATTTTATTTTGCAGATTGGGTAAATCGTATTAGTTTAGTGATTCTTTTCAGAAGATACTTATATATAAATAAACTCAACAGTGGAAAAAAAACTAACTTTATTGAAGGATAAGTCGTACATAAGATGGACCGTACTTATCCTCCTGGCACTCATGATGTTCTTCTCATACATGTTTGTCGATGTACTATCTCCTTTACAAAGTCTTTTGCAGACAAGCAGAGGATGGACTCCTGAAAATTACGGGACATTTGCAAGTTCCGAGTATTTTCTGAATGTTTTTGCATTATTCCTGATTTTTGCGGGCGTTATCCTTGATAAAATGGGTGTGAGGGCTACTGCACTCCTCTCAGGAGCATTAATGGTAATAGGAGCCTCAATCAAGTATTATGCCGTTAGCCCGGCATTTGTGGGATCAGGAATTGAGTCGATGCTCGGTTCATGGTGGACATCATTCCCGGCTTCTGCAAAACTTGCCTCTCTCGGATTTATGATTTTCGGATGTGGCGTTGAGATGGCCGGCATTACTGTATCGAAAGGAATAGTAAAATGGTTCAAAGGAAAGGAGATGGCTCTGGCTATGGGTATTGAGATGGCAATTGCCCGTCTGGGTGTCTTTGCTGTATTCAGAATATCACCAAGATTAGCCGAGGCATTCAACGGCGATGTAAGTGCACCGGTACTATTTGTGCTCATACTTCTGTTCATAGGACTTATTTGCTTCATAACATACTTCTTCTTTGACAAGAAACTTGAACAACAACTCGGAGAGAGCGGGGAGGAGCCTGAAGAACCATTTAAGGTTAGTGATTTGGGCATACTTTTCACAAGCAAGACTTTCCTTATCGTAGCAGGTCTTTGTGTCCTGTATTACTCTGCGATATTCCCGTTCCAGAAATATGCCGCCAATATGCTGGAGTGCAGATTGAGCATCAGCAGCAAAGAGGCAAGTGATATTTTCTCATATTTCCCTATCGGGGCCATGGTACTTACACCATTGCTCGGAGGGTATCTTGACAAAAAGGGTAAAGGTGCTACAATGCTAATACTAGGTTCATTGTTGATGATTGCGTGTCACCTTGTGTTTGCCATAACTCCTGCGGCTCATTTCTCAAAAGTTGTTGCCTACTCTGCTATTGTTGTCCTAGGTGTTAGTTTCTCACTAGTTCCTGCTGCATTATGGCCTTCAGTCCCAAAACTTGTAGAGAACCGTTATCTTGGTTCAGCCTACTCGGTTGTCTTCTGGATTCAGAACATAGGTCTTATGCTGTTCCCTATGCTTATCGGATGGTCCCTTGCCGAGACAAACAAAGGCATTACAAACCCTCTCGAGTATAACTATACAGTCCCTATGCTCATCTTTGCCTCACTCGGGGTACTCGCTTTGGTACTTGCTATCTGGCTGAAGGGTGAAGATAAGAAGAAGGGTTACGGACTGGAATTGCCGAATATTAAAAGCTAAAAGATAAAAGTGATAAGTGAATAGTGAGAAAGTGATAAGTGATAAGTGAGAAAGTGATAAGTGATAAGTGATAAGTGAGAAAGTGATAAGAGAGAAAGTGATAAGTGATAAGTGAGAAAGTGATAAGAGAGAAAGTGATAAGTGATAAGTGAGAAAGTGAAAAACGAAAACTTTTCACTCTTCACTCTTAACTCTTCACTATTAACTCTTCACTATTAACTCTTCACTATTAACTCTTCACTATTAACTCTTAACTATTAACTCTTCACTCTTAACTCTTCACTCTTAACTTTTCACTCTTAACTATTAACTCTTCACTCTTAACACTTCGCTTTTCACCCTTAACAATAAACAATAAACTAAAAATTATGAACTCTCCCGTTAAACTGCTCAAAGATTCGAAGAGTGCACGCTGGATCGTCCTCATGAGTCTTGCAATACCAATGTTTGCCTCTTACTTTTTCGACGATATTTTTTCAACAATAAGTCAGATTTTCAGCCATCCTGAAGCTCTTGACCTGGGTTGGAACTTAAGCGATTACGGTTTCTACGGCGGCGCTTACTCTCTCCTCTGCGTATGGGGAGGTCTGGTTATATGCGGAATGCTCCTTGATAAATGGGGCGTGCGTTTTACCGGTTCTCTTTTTGTGGGTTTGATGGTGGGTGGTTCAATGATTGTTGTGTATGCTATTTCTGAGAGCTTTGCACATAGTTCATTGAATACATGGCTTAGCGGAATCTTCTCAAAACCGTCACTTGCCCTGGCTTATGCCGGATGTGCTATTTTCGGATTGGGAAGTGAAATTGCCGGAGTTGCCGTTACCAGATCAATAGCAAAATGGTTTAAAGGAAAGGAAATGGCACTTGCAATGGGACTACAGCTTGCTCTTGCCCGTATGGGGACAGCAACCGCACTGATTCTTGTTCCGAGAATAGTAAACCTGGACCTTTCATACATACCTTTTTCCGAAACCAGTAAGCCGACAATTGTTGCTATGATATTAATGGTTGTTGCAGTCATTGTATGGTCGGTCTTTCTTATAATGGACAGTAAACTGGACAAGCAAACTGCGGAAGAGGCAAAGAAAAATGATGTCAAGACTGAAAAAGATGATAAGTTTCGGTTCTCTGATATTTTTAAAATATTGGGAGACAAACACTTCATACTTATCTCGCTGCTTTGTGTCTTCTTCTATTGTTGTATAATATCATTCAGACGTTTTGCCACAACGATTATAATTCCTCGTTTTGGCATAGAGGATGACGTAGCATCAGTTATGGTGTCTCTGATACCTTTCTTTACAATGATATTCACTCCGGTATTCGGACTGCTTATTGATACAAAAGGGAAAGCAAGTCGCTTTATGATTATAGGCTCTGTACTGGTTCTCGTTTCCCATCTGATTATTGGATTTGCTCCCGGGCTTCCTGTTTTCGGATATATCGGGCTCGGCATTCTTGGAATAGGATACTCTCTTGTACCGGCTGCTATGTGGCCTACCGTTCCAAAGATAATTAAGGAGAAGAACCTCGGTACAGCATACTCGCTTATTTACTGGATTCAGAATATGGGTATGCTTTTGGTTCCGATTGTGGTAGGACAGATATTCATCAAGACTACTGCAGCTGTTGCAGATCCTGCAGCTGCCGCCTTGAAATCGGCCATCAATGCCGAGTACTTCTTTGTAGGACTTTCATTGGTTGCGATTGCTGTATCAATTATCCTTGGAAGGTCTGCGGACAAGAATCCTCATTTAAGGATAGATTTGCCTAATAAGCAGAAATAACTGTAATGACAAAATTTAAGGGCTGCCCAATTTGGACAGCCCTTTTTTTACTTCTCACTTTCTCACTCCTCACTTTCTCACTCCCTACTTTTCACTCTTCACTTTTAACTATTACTCTCGCGGATTATTGTCTGCTCACGATCTGGGCCTAAAGAGATAATCTTGATAGGAATTCCAATCTCTTTCTCAATGAACCTTACATAGTTCATGAATTCGAAAGGAAGATCCTCTTCGGCAGTGACCTTTGTAAGATCTCTTTTCCAACCTTTAAAATCCTTGTATACTGGAGTGATTTCGGCGTATGTGTCATAAGGTATACGGTCGGTAACCTTCCCGTCCACTTCATACGCAACAGCAACCTTGATGGTGTCAATAGTGTCAAGTACATCTGCCTTCATCATGATAAGCTGATCCACGCCGCTTACCATTACAGCAAATTTAAGTGCAACAAGGTCAAGCCAACCTGTTCTTCTCGGCCTGCCGGTGGTGGCTCCGTATTCAAATCCAAGTTTGCGTAACAGTTCTCCAGTTTCATTATCCTGCTCGGTAGGAAAAGGACCGCTGCCTACTCTTGTGCAATATGCCTTGAATATTCCTGAAACAGTCCCTATTTTTGAAGGAGCAACTCCCAGTCCGGTGCAGGCACCTGCACAAGTGGTACTTGAAGATGTTACAAAAGGATATGAGCCGAAATCAATGTCAAGAAGAGATCCCTGAGCTCCCTCTGCAAGAATTCTCTTGCTGTCTTCAAGAAGATGGTTAATCTCGTATTCGCCGTCAACTATTGAGAAGTTTTTGAGGTATTCTGCGGCTTCTAACCACTCAGCCTCATACTGATCAGCATCGTATTGAAAGTCGAATTGTTTGAGGAAACTAATATGTTTCTCTTTAAGTGTAAGAAATCTCTCTTTGAAGTTGCCGGAAAGAATATCTCCGACTCTGAGTCCGTTTCTGCCTGTTTTGTCCATATAGGCAGGACCGATACCCTTCAATGTGGAACCTATCTTGGAAGCACCCTTTGAGTGTTCGGAGGCTGCATCTATAATCCTGTGTGTAGGCAGTATCAGGTGTGCCTTCTTTGATATCATGAGTCTTTCCTGTACAGGAACTCCCATAGATATAAGATTTGTGCACTCCTCTCTGAAGATAATGGGATCCAGCACAACGCCGTTTCCAATGATGTTTGTCGTTCCTTTGCGGAAAATGCCCGAAGGAATAGAGTGCAGGACAACTTTTTTGTCTTCAAACTGCAATGAGTGACCAGCGTTTGGCCCTCCCTGAAATCTTGCAACGACCGGATATCCCTTAGCCAGTACATCCACAATCTTTCCCTTTCCCTCATCTCCCCATTGGAGACCAAGAATCACATCAACTTTCATAATAATATATAATAAATTTTAAAACGGCAGATCATCAGGCAGATCATCACCAACAACGGCTGCCGAAGTTGTAACTGGTTGTATGTTTTGAACAGATGGTTGGTTGTCAGTTCTTTTACCAAGAAGCTGGAAACTCTCTGCTACAATTTCTATTACAGATCTTTTTTGCTCAGTCTGGTCAACCCACTCCCGGCTCCTTATCTTGCCCTCCACAAAAATTTGAGACCCCTTTTTGACATATTTCTCGGCACGTTCGGCTAACATCCTCCAGCACACAATATTGTGCCATTCGGTCTGTTCCTGCCAATTCCCGTTTTTGTCGCGGTATCTTTCTGTTGTGGCTAGAGTAAAATTGGCAACTACCGAGTCGTTTTCGAGATGCCTTATCTCAGGATCCTTACCGACATTGCCAATTAGCATGACCTTGTTCAATGACATAGCTTTATACTTTGTAATCGCGGCAAAGATATAAAAATTTAGATATTATTTATTAACAAAATCATTGACTTTAAGTCAGGCTCCAAACCCGTAAACAGTCTGAATGACTGAACGGCTTGATAGAGCAGCCAATATCGGCCCGAGATATAATTTACACTATTGTTTTTTTGTAAAAAATCCAGTTGTGGGGATTTGTAATTTGCTTCAAGAATTGTCTTGCCGGAGAAATCGATATCGTTTAATAAGGTAAGATGTTCCGATAATGTGTTGATTATTATTTCAGAATGTTTTATAGTAGATGAAGCTTCTTCGAGGCGGCCGGCCTGCATGGAGAATCGCCGTGCAAAAGCATCTGCTTTGTCAAAAGAGCGGTTTATGACCGAAACCCTGCATCCGAGGCCGGCCGCTGCAAGCGCTGCCGCTTTGCCAGCTCCTCCGCATCCAAGAACAGTAACTTTTGAGTCCTGTCTGGAATACTCTCTTATGCACTCCTGAACTCCGCCGTAATCGCTGTTAAAAGAGTGCACAAGCCCATCTTTTAAATACAATGTGTTCGCAGCACCTATTGATGTGTCAAGTTCGCTTCTGACATCCACAAATTCAAGAATGCTCTCCTTAAACGGAGCTGTAATGTTTAGCCCGTCGTAACCTTCGTTCTTAAATCTTCTTATAACCTCAGAAGCAGATGCAGCCTCCATCAAACCGTATAAGTGCCCGCAATTGCCGTAAGCTGCCCTGAAAAGGGCAGGGCTCAGAGAGTGGGAGACAGGATTTCCGGCTACAGCGAATCTCATATTGATAATGTTGATATTAAAACCTGAAGTCTCTTTGTCTAAGAGCTTCAAAACAAATAATTGCAGTTGATACTGATACATTCAGAGAATCAACAAACCCATTCATAGGAATCTTAATCCTGCCGTCTGCATTTCCACGCCAATATTCCGATAACCCATCAGCCTCACTTCCCATAACTATTGCAGAAGCACCTCTGAAGTCGGTTTTGTGATACCATTCGGATGCCTGCAGCTCTGCCGTGAAAATTTGTATCTTATTTTTTTTAAGCCACATACAGCAATCTTCGGAAGAACATGCTGCAACTTGTGTGGTAAATATAGTTCCAAGGCTTGACCGGATAAGGTTAGGATTAAAAAGATCGGTCAGAGGATTGCATACAATTACGGCATCGGCTCTGGCTGCATCTGCCGTTCTTAGAACGGCTCCGAGATTTCCGGGCTTCTCGACAGCCTCAAGGACTATAATCAAGGGATTTGACGAGAGAGTAAACTTATCAAGGGAGGTGTGTTTCTCCCTGACGATGGCAATTACTCCCTCGGTACTGTCCCTGTATGCCAATTTTGAATATAATTCAGCAGTCACCTCGTTCAGCTGCTTACAACCTGTCTCTTTGGCCCGGCTTAACGGGAAAATTTCCGGCTGGAAGAAAAGTGTTTCAATCTCGAATCCTCCTTTCAAGCATGCTTCCAGTTCACGGATACCCTCAACAACAAACAAACCGCTTTCACGACGCTCCCTTGATCTCTCCTGAAGTGTTATAAGTTCCTTTACCCTGGGATTTTTTACCGATGAAAGCGTGTCGATATACATTGTTTACTCTTTTTCAGCTTTTTGCTCCTTTTCCGGACGCATCTGCGGGAAGAAGAGTACATCCTGAATTGAGGAGTTATTAGTCATAAGCATTGTCAGCCTGTCTATCCCTATACCCATTCCCGAGGTAGGAGGCATTCCGAATTCCAGAGCCCTCACAAAGTCCATGTCAATATACATAGCCTCATCATCTCCCTTGTCCTTCAATTTGAGCTGATCCTGGAATCTCTCAAGCTGGTCTATCGGGTCGTTCAGCTCACTATATGCGTTTGCAAGCTCTTTACCGTTAACAAATAGTTCAAATCTCTCGGTAAGGTCGGGGTTGTCCCTGTGGCGTTTAGTAAGAGGTGATGTCTCAACAGGGTAATCAGTGATAAATGTAGGCTGTATGAGGTGCGGTTCGCAATATTCACCGAAAATCTCCTCGATAAGTTTCCCCACACCCATTGTGCTGTTTACCTGGACATGAAGCTTGTTGCATACAGCCCTGAGCTCTTCTTCATTCATCCCGGCAACATCAACACCAGCATACTCCTTGATTGCCTCCAACATGGGAAGTCTCCTGTATGGTGCCCTGAACTCTATCTCCTTGTCACCAAGTGTCAGTAATGTTTTGCCATGAAGAGAAGTTGCAACTTTCTCAATCATTTGCTCTACGAATTTCATCATCCAGAAGTAATCCTTGTAAGCCACATATATCTCCAGCACTGTGAATTCCGGATTGTGAGTCCTGTCCATACCTTCGTTTCTGAAGTCCTTGGCAAATTCATAAACACCGGTATAACCTCCCACGATAAGCCTTTTGAGATATAGTTCATTGGCAATTCTAAGATAAAGAGGGATGTCCAGAGCATTGTGATGAGTTATGAATGGTCTTGCATTGGCTCCTCCGGGAATAGGCTGAAGTATCGGAGTCTCAACCTCAAGATATCCGTGGTCGTTGAAAAATTCGCGCATGGTTGTCATTATCCTGCTCCTCTTCATGAAGGTCTCCCTTACAGAGGGGTTTACAATCAAATCCACATAACGCATCCTGTATCGTAATTCCGGATCGGAGAAAGCATCATAAACCTGATCCTCTTTCTCCTTAACAATCGGAAGAACTCTCAGCGATTTGCTGAGAACCTTAAGCATCCTGGCGTGAATAGTAAGCTCCCCGGTTTGTGTTATGAAGGCAAAGCCGTGAATGCCTATAATGTCACCGATGTCAAGTAATTTCTTGAAAACAGTGTTGTATAAGGTCTTATCCTCATCCGGGCAAATTTCGTCTCTTTTTATATACACCTGGATCTTTCCAAGCTCGTCCTGAAGTTCAATGAATGCGGCAGCACCCATAATCCTTCTGGTCATTATACGACCGGCGATCTTCACATCCTGGAAATTTCCGGACTCCTGTTTATACCCCTCTTTTATCTCCTTAGTTGTAGCGTTTATCTCAAATGCTTCAGCCGGGTAGGGTTCAATGCCTAAATCGCGCATTGCCTTAAGAGAATCCCTACGATTCCTTTCCTGTTCGTTAAGTTCGGTATAATCCATTTTGTGTAACATTTTATGTGTCTGCAAAATTAACTTTTTTTAATAACTTGACGAAATTATAAGTACATTTGCAGCTATGGCTTTAGAAAAGAAATGGATAGTGAAGGAACCGGGAAATCCGGCTCTGGTGAGACAATTGTCTGCAGATTTAGGGATTGATCAGACCCTTGCCAATCTTTTAGTTCAAAGAAACATCAAGTCGCAGGCGGAAGCGAGGGCATTTCTCAGACCCCAGCTCGATCAGCTTCATGATCCGTTTCTGATGAAAGATATGGATAAAGCCGTAGACAGGCTGATTTTGGCTATTGGAAAGCAGGAAAAGATTCTTATTTACGGAGATTATGACGTTGACGGAACGACAGCGGTCTCACTTGTCTACTCTTTTCTGAGGAAACACTCAGACAACAATCTTGACTATTATATACCTAACAGATATGCAGAAGGCTACGGGATTTCGTACAAGGGAATTGACTGGGCCTACGAGAACGGGTTTACATTAATTATTGCCCTTGACTGTGGTATAAAAGCCGTAGAAAAAGTCAGGTATGCAAAGGAGAAAGGTATAGAATTCATTATCTGCGATCACCATCTTCCTGATGGCCATCTTCCTGAAGCAGTGGCAGTTCTTGATCCGAAGAGATCTGACTGCAGTTATCCTTTTGACGATCTTTCGGGTTGTGGCGTGGGATTTAAATTGATGCAGGCTTATTCGCTAAAGAAAGGAATACCTCAGGAGGACGTACTTTTACTGCTTGATCTCCTGGTTGTCAGCATAGCATCTGACCTTGTTTCTATTACAGGAGAGAACAGAGTTCTGGCTTATTTTGGATTGAAGCAGCTCAATACTTCTCCAAGGAGAGGACTTTTATCAATCATCAAGCTTGCCGGGCTTGAAAAGCACATGATTACAATTGATGATATAGTGTTCAAGATAGGCCCGAGGATTAACGCGGCTGGAAGGATGGAATCGGGGAAGACGGCAGTTGATCTTCTTACGTCCAGAAATGATGATGATGCCAGAAATATAGGCGATGCCATAAATACACATAATAACGACAGGAAGAACGAAGACAGGAAGATTACACAGGAGGCGAGTGAAATGGTCGCGAATATTGACCATTTTAACCAAAAAAAGTCCACAGTAGTCTATAATCCTGACTGGCACAAGGGCGTTTTGGGCATAGTGGCCTCCAGGCTTGTGGAGAGTTTTTACAGGCCTACAATTGTTCTTTGTAAATCAAACGGATTGATTACCGGGTCTGCCAGGAGTATCCCCGGATTTGACCTTTATGAGGCAATTGAGAAGTGCTCTGAGTTTCTTGAAAATTTCGGAGGGCACATGTATGCGGCGGGTTTGACACTAAAAGAGGAGAATTTAAACCCTTTTTGTGAAAAATTTGAAATAATTGTTGCATCAACCATTACAAAAGAGGTTCTTACTCCGGTTGTAAATATAGACACTTATCTTGATTTCAAACAGATAACCCCGCGCTTTTTCAACCTTTTAAAACAGTTCCAGCCTTTCGGGCCGGGCAATCTGTCACCTGTATTTATTTCAGAAAAGGTATACGACAATGGCAACGGAAGAAAAGTCGGGTCTGAAAGCGGTCACCTTAAGCTGGAGCTGATACAGGAAGACGATTTCCACAGACATATCTCGGCAATTGCCTTTAACCGTTCGGAGCATTTTGAACATCTCCGATCAGGAAACCCTGTGGATATATGTTATTCTATAGCCGAGAATTATTATAGGGGAATTGCGAACATTCAGCTTCGCGTAAAGGACATCAAACTCGTTGAGGAGGAGATTTGATATCAGAGGCACTAAAGATACTGATAATCTCCACGAGTAAATCTCTGACTGACTTACCATCAACATCTATGATAATTGATGCTGCCGCTTCATAGCCGGGTTTGCGTTTTTCGAACAGGGTGCTGATCTCTTCATGGAGGCTTGCATCATCAATGTTGTCTACAACGGGACGTTTGCCTTTATGTGTCATAAGACGTTCAGTGAGCAACTTCTGAGAGGCTCTCAGATAAATGCAACGGGTGTTCTTTTTGATAATCTTCCTGTTAGCATCCGAGATAAGTGTGCCTCCGCCGAGAGAGAGAATGAGAATCTTCTCATTGTTCTCCTTCACTAATTTTGCAAGGCTTTTCTCTTCCAGATTGCGGAAATATATCTCCCCTTTAGTGCTGAAAATCTCACTTACAGCCATTCCCTCTTCCTGTTCGATCAACTTGTCAAGATCAATCAACTTGCAATATAGATGTTTTGCAAGCAGACCGGCAATAGTACTCTTGCCTACTCCCATGAACCCTGTAAGAGATATAATCATTATTAGGATATTATCATTGGAAAAAATATAAACAAAATTGCTTTTTAAGACATTAAAAAAGTGTCGGTAGCTCCTCTGTGAAATTATCTTCACCATCACCTTCGGCATCATTGGTGTTACCGATGAAGTCGTTTTCCATATTATCACTTTCCCCATCTTCTCCAGTTGCGGTAATAATATCAGAAGTACTCTCTTTAACAAGAGGTTCAATGAAACTGATCTGGCCAACCTCAAAATTAGTAAGGCGCTTTCCCTTAGCTCGCAAACTCTTGCATCCTATGAACTCTTCAACGTCAATCGTCTCGTTAGCCCTTTTGCCGTGCTTCCCGCCAAAGCTAATCTCAATCTGAGGATATGTGTCGGATGATAGGCTGTGCAGATATGATCCCGGAGCATCGTTGATAAACCATGTTACTACATTGTCACTCGGTTCGAAGCTGAATCTCTTGATGTAAAAGCAATTTTGTTCACTGTCAAAATAAACCGCAGTGTAGATCTTGTGAATGTCAAGCTTCTCCACAGTATGAATTTCACCCTGATACCTGTTGCTCAGGTCGAAGTTGGTGGTGTAATACTCCCCATTCTTGCAGATTGTAAGAATTCTGTCTTCTGTGTTGAACTCACCAAGGAAAATACCTCTTGAATCAACATTTAGCCTGTTAATATCGTTGTCGAACCAGATTGACTGACCTCCGAACTGTGAGACACCCTTGCTCTTAAGTTGTATCTTGTAGACAGTATTTTTGGTAAGGATATTTCCCATTGAGGCCCTGTTCTTAATGGCAAGATTCGACATATCATAGTCAAATACCAGCTTTTTCAGTTTAGGTCTAGGTTTCAGGAATACCTTCAGAATTTCCGCCTCACCGTTAGGGTTGGCTGTAAACCAGATGACCTGTGACCCATCTTTACCCTGAGTCAGGTCATACTCCTTGTCACGAGTAACTCCGGTGACGGCAAACCTTTTTACATAGGTTTCACCACCCTTGCCGTTCCTGTACACCGCATTGTAAATACACCTGTCGTCATTTCTGGTAAAAATGCCTATATGGATTATATCTTTGCCCACAAAAGCCTTCTCGCTGATCTTTGTGACCATGTATCTGCCATTCTTGAGAAAAACAATTACATCATCTATATCTGAGCACTCACAAATATATTCGGCATTATCATCCCTTTTCAGGTCCATTCCAACAAAGCCTTCAGCCTTGTTCGCATACAGCTTTGCATTTGCCACCACAACCCTTGTTGCCTCAATTGTCTCGAAGTTGCTAATCTCAGTTTTCCTCGGATATTTTGCCCCGTATTTCTTTTTAAGTTGTGTGAAATATTGTATTGTATAGTCATTAAGATGCGCGATGTTGTGTTGTACCTCCTTCTCCTCATCCTCAATCCTTTTTATTGCGTCCTCAAGTTGCTTTATGTCAAATGTCGAGATCTTCCTGACCGGTTTTTCAACAAGTCTGAGAATATCCTCATGAACAATTTCTTTCTTAAGTTGGGACTGATAATTCTTTAGCTCTGCCTCAACAGCATCGAGCTGGTCTTCCCAGCTTTTCGCCTTCTCTTCAAGAATTCTGTAAACACGTTGTTCAAAGAAAATCTTCTCAAGAGATGTGTAGTGCCATGAATCCTGAAGTTCACCGAGCCTGATCTCAAGCTCCTGTTTCAAAAGAGACTTGGTAATCTCTGTATTGTGCTTCAAGATTTCGTCAACACCCATGAAGTGAGGATGCTTGTCTTTAATCACGCAGCTGTTCGGCGAAATAGACATTTCGCAGTCAGTAAACGCATACAGCGCGTCAATTGTTTTATCAGGGGAGATATCATTGTGAAGGTGCACGACAATCTCAGCCCCTGCGGCGGTGTTATCATCAACCTTACGGATTTTAATCTTACCCTTATCGTTAGCCCTAAGGATTGATTCTATCAGCTTTGAAGTTGTCTGACCAAAAGGAATCTCATTTATGACCAGCGTTTTTTTATCAAGCTTTGAAATCCTTGCCCTTACCTTAACCGCACCGCCGCGCAGACCCTGATTGTATTTAGAACAATCGATAAGCCCGCCGGTCGGAAAGTCAGGGTATATTATAAACTCCTTATTTGTCAGATAGGCTATTGAGGCATCTATCAGCTCGTTGAAATTGTGCGGGAGTATCTTGGATGCAAGACCAACGGCGATACCCTCAACACCCTGCGCGAGCAGCAGCGGGAATTTTACCGGAAGATTAACAGGTTCCTGATTACGGTCATCGTATGACCTCATCCATACAGTTGTCTTTGGATTGAAAAGAACCTCGTTGGCAAACTTGCTCAGCCGCGCCTCTATGTAACGCGGAGCAGCAGCAGAGTCGCCGGTAAGAATGTTTCCCCAGTTACCCTGACAATCCACGAGAAGATCCTTTTGCCCAAGCTGTACCAGAGCATCCCCGATTGAAGCATCACCATGCGGGTGATATTGCATGGTGCTTCCGATGATATTTGCAACTTTGTTGTAACGCCCGTCATCCAGCTTCTTCATTGCATGCAAAATACGCCGCTGGACAGGTTTCAGCCCGTCATCGATGTGAGGTACGGCCCTTTCAAGTATTACATAGGAGGCGTAGTCCAAAAACCACTCCTTGTACATACCTGTAAGTTTGTACCTTTTCTCGCCATCTACAATAAGTTTGTCGTATTTATTGCTTTCGGAAGACTCTGGACCATCAAGAGGCTCATCAACCTCGAGGTCGTTGTCAATATCAGGAGTACTCATATATTATTACAAAATTTATTCAGGAATATAGCCGAACTGCTTGAGTTTTCTCTTGTCATCCCTCCAGTCCGGATTCACCTTTACAAATATCTGTAAAAATACCTTTTTTTCAAAGAAAGCTTCCATATCCTTCCTTGCCATCATACCTGTCCTCTTGAGCGAAGATCCCTGATTGCCAATGATTATGCCCTTCTGAGAATCTCTGAGAACATTTATTACAGCCTCTATATGAAACACATTCTCCTTCTCCTTGAAATTTTCTATAACGACTTCCGAACAATAGGGAATCTCTTTTTCATAGTTGAGAAGGATCTTTTCACGAAGAATCTCGGAGGCGAAGAACCTGAGATTTCTGTCGGTAAGGGTATCTTTATCGTACCATGCAGGATTTGCGGGAATGAGGGCCAGTATTCTGTTGAACAGAGAGTCTATGTTGAATTTCTCCTTGGCTGACAGAGGAAATATTTCAGCTTTTGGAACAAGTGCCTGCCATTTTGTGTAGAGCTCTTCAAGAGCTGTCTGGCTGGTCAGGTCGATTTTGTTGAGGACGATAAGTACTGGAATGTCAATACGGTTCATCTTTTCGATATACTCCATGTTCTTTGTCGAACTCTCAACCACATCTGTAACGTAAAGGATAATGTCCGCATCGCCGATGGCGGTCTCTACAAAATCCATCATGCTCTCCTGAAGCTTGTAATTTGGTCTTATGATGCCCGGAGTATCAGAGTAAACAATCTGATAATCCTCCCCGTTGACGATGCCCATAACCCTGTGACGGGTTGTCTGGGCCTTGGCTGTTACAATTGAAAGCCTTTCGCCTACAAGGGCATTCATAAGAGTGGACTTGCCAACATTAGGGTTTCCTATTATGTTGACAAATCCCGCTTTATGTATTTTATTCTGTTCGGTCATTATTCAAAAATACCCATTTTGAGTGATGTAATCTCCTGTTCTGTAAGGAAACGCCACTGTCCTCTGCGGAGGTTCTTTTTGGTAAGTCCTGCAAAGAGAACTCTGTCAAGTTTCTTGACTTTGTATCCCAGAGCCTCGAACATTCTTCTTACAACACGATTCCTTCCCGAGTGAATCTCCAGTCCTATCTGGCTGTTATCACCGTCAATATAGGAAAGGGTGTCAGCATACATAGGACCATCCTCAAGCTCAACACCTTCGAGAAGCTGTTTAAAGTCTGTTCCTGATACGTTTTTGTCAAGGAAAACATGGTAAATCTTCTTCACCTTGTTTGAAGGATGAGTGAGTTTCTCTGTAAGATCCCCGTCATTGGTAAGAAGCAGTACTCCGGTAGTCGCCTTGTCCAGACGGCCTACAGGGTAAACTCTCTGTGCACATTTTCCTGTAATGAGATCCATCACTGTTTTTTCGGCATTAGGATCAGACATTGTTGTTACAAAATCCTTAGGTTTATTCATGATAATATAAACCTTCTCCTCACCTTTGAGCCTTTCGCCGTTGAAACGTACGTCATCTGAAGCCTGAATCTTTGTGCCAAGTTCGGTAACAATCTGCCCGTTAACTGAAACAAGCCCTGCTACAATATACTCATCAGCCTCTCTGCGTGAGCAGACACCTGAATTGGATATAAACTTGTTGAGTCTGATTCCTTCATCTCCCATAGCTTTAGCCCTTCTGGGTTTCGGAGTATATTCCTCTGCCTTCATGCGGAAGCTCTTTTGAGGCTTTTCGCCGAAGCTCTCCCTTAATTCGCGTTCTCTTGCAAAGCGCTCCTCTCTTTTAAATGAAGCTGAATCATCTCCTCTGAAAGATCTCTTAGGTCTGTCGCTGTACGGACGGTCTTCACGAGGTCTGTCGCTGCCGAAAGATCTCTTAGGCCTGTCGCTGTACGGACGGTCTTCACGAGGTCTGTCGCTGCCGAAAGATCTCTTAGGCCTGTCGCTGTACGGACGGTCTTCACGAGGTCTGTCGCTGCCGAAAGATCTCTTAGGCCTGTCGCTGTACGGACGGTCTTCACGAGGTCTGTCGCTTCTGAAAGATCTCTTAGGCCTGTCGCTGTAAGGACGGTCCTCACGGGATCTTTCGCCTCCGAATGCTCTCTTTGGTTTGTCTCCGTATGAACGGCCTCCTTCAGGCCTGTCCTCTCTTTTAGTGTAAGTTCTTTTTGGTTTGTCACCGTAAGGGCGATCACCCTCAGGTCTGTCGTTACTGAAGCTTCTTCTTGGTTTTTCTCCGAAAGGTTTATCCTCTCTTTTAGTGTAGCTTCTTTTTGGTCTGTCGCCATCCTGGCGGTCATTTTTGCTGTGAGCTCTACCATCCCGGCGCCCACCTGCACTGTTTGAAAAATTTCTCATTTTTATATAATCGGGTGCAAAGTTATGCCAATCCGGGATATTTTCCTACATTTACAACCATAATTCCTTCAAATAGAT
>Ga0265297_10002050_pt1 | contig 43133 bp, 2 predicted proteins | sample Munlanlwell13791_FD_192502 | JGI IMG/M metagenome (GOLD analysis project Ga0265297, IMG submission 192502) | Leachate microbial communities from a municipal landfill in Southern Ontario, Canada - Leachate well 137-91 | ecosystem: Engineered > Solid waste > Landfill > Unclassified | place... | reverse complement strand
TTTTTTCTACGCGCGTCTGCAGCCGGCTGTCAAGCTTGTTGAAGGTCTCGACGTAATAGCCGTCCAGTATCTTGCCGTTTAGATATTCGCGGAATCCGGGGCCTAAGAAGCCGGCGGGGTAGTCTTCTGCCCATAGCGCGCTGCGGCCAGCCTCTAGCAAAGTAAAGGCTGCGAATAATACTGCGAGGCTCAATGCTGCTTTGGAGAAGACCCGAATTTTAAGATTAATTTTGTGGCTCATTTTTGCGCCCAATAAAAAAGCCGGGTTGCCTTTTGTCTCTTTTGGCAACCCGGCTATCGATAGCAAGCGAAACAGCAAAACAGCTCAATCTCAATCGATCCGTGGCTTTCCGTCCCAGCCTTACGGCTGGTTTGGCTTTATCGAGAGGATTATTTAATACTTTAAAAAAGTTCTTAATTAAAGAGCAAAAAAAATCTCAAACTACACTTAAAATATACCCTATAACTATAGCATTTTCAAGGCAAAAATCTAACTTTTGTTTCTATTAACAGAGGAATTTTTTCCCTAAAGCGAAGAAGTTTTTATTCTTGTTCCGGATAGTGTCTATGACAAGCAAAATAGAGGGTATATTTTATAGGAAAGCTTCTCAATTTAAAGTTAAGACTTTTTTGGGAATAAATGTAAATTTTATCTTTATATTCTTACTCCTATTTTTTCATAATAACTCACTTTATTAATAAATAAAACAGTATCATACCGTATCAACTGATAAATTAATTAAATATAATGTTAAATTTGGCTAAATCAGATTTTTAGGCCGTATCCGCAGGCTTTTTTGAGTGTAGCTAAAGAAAGGTAATAATTACCCAAAGATTGGATATAACGCGTATGGGCTTCTGATAATTGATAAATAGACTCCATTGCGTTGGATAGATTGCCTTCTCCTACTAAGGCGCGGGTTTTGACAATGTCTACTTCATTCCTTCGGAAGCGCATCTCGCCCTCAGCAGTCTCCAGTTGCGCAAACGCCTTTTTATACTTCAAAAAGGCGTCCTGGACTTCAAAATTGATAGTTTTGAAGGTTTCGTCAAAGTCGCTCAAGGAGCGCCGCAGCTCAATATCGGATTTTTTCTCATCAGAGATTCGTTTCATGTTGTCAAATAAGGAGAAGTCCCAGCTTGCAGTGGAGGATCCGGTAGGAGAAGTTTGTCCGAAGCGCGGCTCTGTGCGTTCGCTGGTGTATGAGGCATTCAGGTTATTCGGGCCGAAAGGCTTGGTAACCTTAAAGCCGGCATACCAGTTGCTAGAGTTCTTCCAGGGCTCTGTTAAGTAATGGCCTGAATAATAGCCATATGAGCCTACGAGGTTCATATTGAAGCCGCCCTTATCCTTTTCGATTTTCCTGCCGTATTGGTTGAATTTAACCAGTAATTCGCTAATGTACATCTCCGGCCTGTAAGAAAAAGCCGTATTCAGGCAGGTGTCTAAGTCTAGGTTCAGCTTCTGCGCATTCAGCATTTCCGATTCAATGGGAGGCAGCTCTTTTACGTTCAAAACCTGCTTTAAGGTCAACTCGGCCATGAGCACTTCCTGCTCCACGCTTTGGACTTGGAGTTTAAGCTGGTTAGCCCAGGACCTGGCGCTATTCAATTCCAGGGGGATTATCATCCCTGCCTGGTATAACTTTTCAATCTTTGCTAACAATTCCTCTGCTTCCTGCTGCAGTATTCTTTTTTGCGTCAGGTGCATTTTGGCGGCTATAAGGTTATAATAAGCAACCTCAGTCTTATTAACAACATCCAGTTTAAGGCGGTCAAAGTTTTTCCTGGTTATTTGCAGGTTGGAGAACGCCTGAATTACGGTGTCCTTTAGTTGCCGGTTATAATCAATGGGTTGTTCTACTTGAACCTTTGTTTCTGTTTCTTCATAGTCTGTGCGGTAGACATCGCCGTAGGTATAGTAATTGCCTATTTTAAAAGAAGGCATGAGGCCGCGCTGTGCCTCTTTTACCTTAAGCTCTGCCAGGGTAATTTCTTCTTCAGCCACTTTAGTGGGCCGGTTGTTTTTAATAGCCATATTCAATAAGGGGTCTAATTCCTCGGGTTTAGTAGAAAGTGAAGGTTTTTTTCCTGATTCGCGGCTTTCGCTGGCAAACTGCCTGGCCATCATTTCCGCAGCGTCGTTTTTAACATCAATATATGGTTCTTCAGATGGAGTTGGAACGCCCTCTTTTGAGATAGGGCTTTCATTAGAAGAGGCAGGGGTTATTTGTGGCGCCGCCGGTTCAATCGCAAGCGCAGGCTCAAGGGCAGGCTGGGCAACCGTGGCCTTATTCAATTTCTCCGCCAGTTCTTTTAGAGAAATATAGTTAGAGGCGTTAGCCTTAACCTGATACGGCTCAATCTGGCGGTAATCAACCGGTACTGTTATCTCGACCTCGTCTCCTGCAAAATCCGGCGGAAAGGGATAGGGACTGGCATCCTTTATTGCTAAGATTGCTGCTGCGTCAAGTAGGGGGTAACCTGATGACTCAGCAACATCAATATCTTTGATCCGGCCATCTGGGGCAACAGTGAACCTGACCTTGACTATCCCTTCCCAGCCTTTTAGTTTTGCTTCCTGGGGGTAGGTGAACGAAGCATTGATTTTGTCTTGAATAAACCCTAGATAATCCGCAGGTATTGGCATGGCGGATTGGCTATAGGCTCCAAGAGGAAAGAGCGGGTTAATTATTAAAGCCAAGATTAGAATTAAATGGATGTTTAGCTTAGCCATTTTAGTGCGTTATGTTGGATCTCCTTAAGCTTATAGTCTCATGAGAGAAAGCAGTGATAAGTATAAATTAAGAATTTAACTTTGTCAAGTGTTTTTTTGATACGGATTGATACAGTTAATACGGTGTTAATTTAAATACTAAGGGGCTATTAGTAGTAAAAGGGGGTCCAGTCTATTCAGTAAAAGGGTTCCTTGTAGCAATCCCCCGCATATCTGGATGAATAGGCAAGATAATCTTATATTTTAAAATAGCAGGCTTAGGAAGCTTTAGGTATCTAGGGGTAAGAGATTAAATCAAGAACCAAGATTAATTGATACGGTTTGATACGGTTTTTAAACGCAGATTACTTATTGACAAGAATCCGCTTCTATGGTATATTCTGCCTATGCGTTGTAAAATCTGTCAAAGAGAATTTATTCCCAGTAAATACCGGCCTAATCAAAAGGTCTGCTCTAGGTTAGAATGTCAAAAAAAGCGCCAGATTCAGAATGAAAAAAATTGGCGCCTTAGAAATCCCGGTTATTTTAAGTATTTAGACCAGGAATCTGCTTGGAAAGATAAACGTAAACGCTATAATAAGCTCTGGAAAACTACCCATAAGGCGGAATTGAAAGAGTATGAACAGGCACACAGCCAACAGCGCAAGGAGTATATGCGTGAATATATGCGTAATTACAGGGAGGCAAAGCCCATTCCAAACCAGTAGGGGGTACTTTTGCTTCGATTTCAGAACCGTCCCTGTTAACAGAAGCAAAAGTTAGTTTTATTTCCTTGACTTTTATATATTAATTAAGTATACTTAAGGTGTCTTAAATCTAGTGAATTACGAACTAGATTTTTATTTGAGATATTTGTAAAAACTTTTGTAAAGTATTTAAATTTGAATTTCTAAGCCACGGATTAAATTATGATAAGCCACGGATTGAAAGCCAAGGGATTGAGAAATTCGGAGATTCTTTCGAAAGAGAATGACAGCCGGATTGCCAGAGGACTGGTAAGCCGGTTTTTTATTTTTGGAGATAGGCTCTAATGATTAACTGGCGCGAGAAATTATGGTTGAAGATTGTAGCCCTGACAATCGCAGGGGTCTTCGGTTTTTCCGAAGTCACCTGGGCAGCGCGCGCAGACTACACATTTTACATGCCCCCGGATGTCCAGGGTGCGCAGCAGCCGGCGCCTAAATCCGCAGCCAACGGCTTATTGCAGCAGATATACGAAGGCCTTAGCTCCTTCCTTCTTCCCCAGGCGCACGCAGAGGGAAATGAACCTCGGAACCCCTTTAGTCCTAGTCTGCCCGTGATAAGCCTGGGCAGCCAAGTTGCTTTTAGGCAAGTATGCAGTATTAATATAACCATACCTGAATTAAAAATTACTTTTCAGCAAGGATCTCTTGGTGAGAAGGCGTGGCGTGACATTGAAAATAAGCTGGGCTTAGAATCAATGGCTCTGTCAGGGTTCACAAGTTTTCTCAATACCTGCATTGATAATGGCGTATCTCCTGCCCGCGTCGAAGCCTTTATTATTGCGCTGGCTGGTAAGGATGAGGCAACGGTCCAGAATATCGCAGAGGCGCTTGTGGCAAATCCAAAGGATGCGGAAATCCTCTTGAATAGCGTTGACCCCGCTAATTATTCAACGTTGATAACGAAATTAGGCGAGCTTACAACGCCGGCAGATATGGGGACGGTTATAAAATACCTTGCCACCTTAGATGCCGGGGCAATAAATAGCAAGGTTACCAAGTTAAGCGGCGCAGAATTATTAAAGGAAGCCAATGCTGCGGTTAAAGCTGAGGGCGCCTCAAGCGAAGGAGAAGGCAGCGGTTCAGGTTTCTTGTTAAAGGCCCAGAGCGGCGATGCCGCTGGGGCAGGAGTTTCTTCCGGCACGATTAATGCCACTGCGGCATGCACAACAGTAGAAACAGCCGCTGACGAAGAGGCCGCCTCTGAATCATCCCAGCAAACTACAGCAGAAGGCACCTCCGGTAGCGAGGATGGCAAGCAATTTGTGATAAATAGTGGATTCGGTGGAGAGGTAGTTATTTCTGCAACACCTTCTAGCCTAAGTATATCCCTGACCTGTGACATTAATGCTCCGGCTATAGGAGGGGCTGTTTGTCAGGTATTAAAGTCTGTGATTTCTGAAGCAGGAAAAATGTTTTCTATTGATAACACTGTATCGCCTTCAAATGATGCGGTATTCCAGGCAGAAGTCAAAGAGGACGCAGGCAGCGTTATCGTTAAAGTAGAAACAACGCCCGGTATCGTTACTACTTCTTCTCAAGCGCAAGTTGTTGCGCAGCAGCCACAAGAGGAACTTTTGCCGGCTGAAGTAGAAGTACAACCGGAAAACCAAGTTACCTTACAAGAAAATCCCAAAGCGGTTATAGCTGAAGAGGAGGTAAGCGAACCAAAGCCTTTCATTGAAATTAATTATGGTAATATCAGCGATATGTTTATTCTGCCGGCCCAGGCCTTCATTACTTCTTTATTGGGATTAGTCAATGATAAGATGGCTCCTAATAAAAAGGCAGATGTTAATACCTCCCCTGTGCAGCAACCCAAGGAAAATAGCATCCAGCAGGGCAATAATATAGGTAACGACAAGGTTATAGTTGCCGATTATAGGGTGGATATTCTCGGCAGTTACGATATATTCGGGACCGCAAGTCCTTTTTCAACATCTCAGGTTAACTGTTTTAATGCTTCAGGCCTTGACCCGCCTCAAGCAGAACTAAGCGCTTATCCTAATTCTACAAATCCTCCAGAATCTTCCTCTGTTACCGGAGATAATGAGACAGGTTCCGGAACTCTGCTTTATGAGCTCTATCAAGGCCGTAGTCCGCCTCAAGAAATTGCTTTTGCCCCACAATCACCCTACAATACAGCAGTTTCTTCTATTGACGCCCAGACCAGATTAGACAACGCCGCCGCCCTATTACAATCTTACGGTTACACCATACCAACCGATAAAATTAAAATAATTACAGGCAATAAAGCTTACACGGATTTAACCAACGGTATCATATATATAGGCGAGGATTATATCAAAAACTCCTCTTTTACCTGGTTAGCTTCGGTGCTTTTCCATGAATATACCCATTTAACAAAGAATACTAATGATGAGACGGTTGCCAACCAGGCCCAATTAAAAGCCTTAGAGATAATAGGCGCTCCAGCTGCCGAAATTGCCTATTTAAACAAGGTTATTAACGAAGCCGCTGCAGCAAGTAACTCTTCTACCGTGGCAGGTGAGGATTCTTCTGCAGCGGCTGATTTTGTACCACATGGATACAGGTATGGCGATATCATAGAAGAAGGCAAGACTCTTAAGGTTGACATAAATGTTGCCCTGCCTGATGGCTCAACTTTCCACGCTATCGGTTCTTTAGCCGCTTCTGAAGATATAAAGGTTGTAGATGGAAAAACCGCTCTCCCCAGCGGCACAGTTATTACCTATTCTGTTGGCGGCATAGAGCGCAGTATGATTTTAACGGGCGCAAGCTTAACTTTGAGCGTTGATGCAAACGCTCAAGGGACAGGCAGTTATATATTTCTGTTGCAAAGCCCGGGCGGAAGTTCTTGCGAAGGCGATTTCGCTGGATTACTTGGTGGGCAGAACGGAACTAACGAAGATAACGATAGTAGCTCTTACCCGGCACCACAGGGCGGGGAAATCGTTGCTTCCTATGACAATGGCTTAGTCATTGCCCATTTTGATTCTGAGGAAGGGGATATTGCTCCTGCAATAGTTAATTCCAAGGCTATCCTTGTAGTAGATGGCGCCCATTACGATATCGCCGAAGGAGTTGAGCTTAAGGATTTGGCTGGGCTTACCCATGCTGCAGGCGCCGGCGCCACCCTGGATGTTGTTAAGGGCGGCTTTAAATTTAATGGGACCACGGTTGCTCTTGACGGCAAGCCTTACGATGGCGTCTTACTTAATCCGGAAGACGGCAAGCTTTATAAGGTAACGGATGGCAAATACGACTACGCCAATCCTTATAACGGCGAGTTAAGCCTTTTCAATAAAGATGAAAACGGCAAAATTACCTATGAGAAGGTTACCTATGAAGACGGCTTGGAAACAAGCAGAACCCCCTACGAAGGCACGTTTGAGGATTACTACGTAGAGAAAAACATTGAGAGTGATGGGGCATCTCTTAAGCAGAGGACATACAACGGGTTCAGGGCTACGGATGATGAGACAACAGTTATTTTATTCGATGACAACGGGAATCTGCTAGGTGAGGTTATAAATGACGGCAGCGACAAAGAGGCAAAGGGATTCCTTCTTTTTACAGGCAGCGATTCGGATACTTTTGTCGTGTTGTTTGAAAATGGCAATATTTATAGGCGCGAAAAGTATAATAATAACGTTCCTTATATGGCTTATGATGCCTTGACCTTGAGTGATATAAAATCAGCTCTTGGCATTAATAAGCAGTCGCCGATTAGTTATATCTGGGCAGATTATGTTGATACGCAAATTGAGAAAGATACAGGCGAGACAACGGCTGTTTATTATCAAAAACAGGGCGAGAAACTTGTTTCTGTTTTGGAGAACGACGGCAAGTCATGGTACTTATGGAATGATATAGGAAATAACGAAAGAGAAAGGCTGAATCTTCTCACTGGCGCCAGCGGTCAGTATCTAAATGGGTATCTGGTTAGAGATTATGACAACAATGGCGTACTGCAGCACAGATATCAGAATTATATTGACGGAAGCGTAACAGTGGAGACTCTGCCAAATTTAACAACAGGAACCGGCCGTTCTTTTACCCACTATAACGCAGATGGAGAGCCGGAGTGGAGTCATGTAGAGACTAAGATAACCCAAGACCAGACCACTTCAGCCAACATTGAAGAAGAGGTAAATTGGAGAACAGAATATGGAATTGCTTATGATAAAGATAGTCAGACAGGAGAAATAAATACTCGTACCGTAACAGCGGAGACTTACGATTATAATCAGGTTACAGGCCAATACGATATACCGCTTGAAACCGACATTTCTACATATGATTTAGTCACCGATTCCAACGGCGTAAAAAATTATGAATTATCTTCTACTGACATAACTATCTATCCTCAACCGCAGCAGGCTATAGCCGAGGATAAAGTATCATCTGAAGATCCTGCTCCTGAAGTATCGCTTCCCGCTCAAAATACAGAAAGCGCGCCGTCATTATACAATATAGCAAATAAGTCGCTATCCGATCCAAACGGGTTATATTCTTACAGCGGAAACCTCTATGAGATTAGGAAGGCGAGCAGCGAAGAGGCGATCAAGAAATATAATGAAAATAAGGCAGCAGATGAAGCAGCACTTAAACTCGCAGAAAAAGAATATAATAACTCTTCCCATAGAACAGTTACTAATTATAAGAACGGCGTGCCTACGGAGCAGATTTTTTATCCTTTTGCTGATGATAGCGTAGTTATTACATCAGATGTAGTTGCTGATCATAATAATCCCGGCGAATTCAAGGCAATCCCCCGCACAGCCGCAATTACCCAGAATGGCCAGACCATCAATGCCGATTACGATGTACAAAAAGGATGGTCTAATAAGGACTATGTAGTAACTCTCAATAAATATACCAATTTACCTCAAGCCTTCCAACATAAAGGCTTTGGGGACCGCGCATCGGACGGCTGGAACTTTTTTATCAATGGTTTAGGTGCAGTATTTAATGTTATCACTTCAATTGTCGATATCCCGGTTGGCATTGGGGTTTGGGCCCTCGGTTCATTAGTAAGTATAGTAACGGGCAATGAAGATTTTGGCAGAGAGATGCGAGAATTAGGAGGCAAGATTGCAGTAAATAGCGGTATAGGTAAGATTTTGGGAGGGATTTTTGGGATAGATGGGGCGGATGTACACGAGTATTATAGCAGAGAAAATATTCCCGAAGCTGATAGAGAGTGGCGCGCCGAATTGAATAATTATGGCATTCTTTCTTATACTAATACTATGATTACGCAGGCGCAATATATGGATAGCGGCATGGCCACTTTTGTTACGGCATACGCCTTTGTTTTGAAAGTCCTTAAATATACAGCTGATTTTATGGCCATAGGCGGAGCCTTTAAAGCTATTGGTTGGGCCATAGGAGGCGCAGATTATTTAGCAGGGGAAACAACAGCAAGGACTATTATAGCCAGCGTATTTAGATATGGCACAATGTTCCCCATGATTCCCATGATTAGCAATATGGGCAAGGAGTTGAATTTCGTGTTAAGCAACATCGGCAATTTAGATACAATGTCTCCGGAAGAAAGGGCTTCTTTTTGGATATCAGTAACTGATATCCTTGCTTTTACTATGGCAAGCATCAATACGGCTGCCATTAACCAGTACTTAGCCAATCAGGAATGGGCAAAATTAGACGGGGAATGGAAAAACTTAAGCATAGAAGAACAGGCGATAGCAAAAAGTTTCATGCGAGATATAACAGCTTGCAAAAATGATGCGAGTAAGCAATTTCTCCTCCATTTTAAAACTGTCAGCTATTGGTTTGGCATGGAAGGTAGTATATGGAAGGCCATGAAAGGCGCTGCCGCAGATACTCTATTTTCAATAGGAGGTAGTTACCTATTGGGGAAAGCCTTTGGAGATGCCGGTTACACTATAGGAGGCGTTATCTTTACTTTTAAGGGCTCTGTAGAGCAGTATATAAAACATCAAGCAGCAGAGGCAAAAGAGATAGAGATGAAGTTTGAAGCAAACCTTAAAAATTTAAGGGATATTACTGAAGAAGATGCTTACTCTATACTAGGGGCAGAACGCAATGCATCTCAGGATGAAATCAAAACGAGTTGGCGGGAGGCACTAAAAGCTATACCGGGTACGTACGAAGCTAGCAAGAACGAAGAAACGAAGACACGTCTGCAGAGCATAGGGGCCGCATACGAACTATTATCAGATCCCGCACTGAGAGTTCTTTATGATGCACATACTCCGATAGCGAGGTCTTCTTCTCCTTATGGGTTACTGCCTGCTTCTATAGCAGATTCCAACAAGACGCCCGTTGATGGTGCAGTTGTTACCCCGGGTGCCGCTAATAACGAAAGAACCTTAGAGCCGGTTTATACAAATGATACCTCCCTTGTTAACCCCACAGGTATTATGCTAATGCGTAGAGAAGCAAATGCAAATAACGAGGTTAATTTAAAAACAGAAAGAGCGCAATCCCCGCCTGTTATATATTTGGGTTCTCCAGAGCAGCCTGTAACCGACCCGATCCCGTTACCAGCAGATTATTTCAATCCAAAATACAATCAGGATCAGGATATCATTGACGGTGTAAATAATCTCCAGCGGAATCCCGAAGGCATCCCCGTTTTTATCACCTCAGCACTTAAGGAATTTCTATTAAAAGAAGGAGTTCCCTCTGCGGATATATCCAAGTTGTCTCCTCGCGCTGCCTGGAACAAGGCAACAGAGATTCTACTAAAGAAAGGCGCTATCGAGCTTAACGTTTCTCAGGATCCACAGGCAATAGAGACCCAACCGAAGCAGGATGCCGCGCTAGCCATTAAGGCAGAAATATCAGGCATCCATCTTCGCACAATCACCCCCGAGGCTTTACTAAACATAGGAGAAAGTATAATAGCGCGCATTAAGGAGATAAATCAGAATGGCGGTGCATTAGAAAATGGTTCTTTGGAGAGTTTGGTTGCCCAAGAGTTTTCCAGATTGGTTCAAGAAAGAGGATACAAGTTTATGGGTAAGGCCAACCAAGCCGCCTTTATGTATGCTGTAACGGTTTTTGTGGCACAGCGCGCCTTAGGGATTGATATTCCTACGGAAGCAGAAGTCTTGAAAACCATTGCCTTAAGTATACCTGCTGGAGAGGGGAAAAGGAATGCTTATTTAAGCGGTATAAAATTAGGATTGGATATTGCTTCAGCAATAGATCCGGATAGCCAAACGCGTATTATTTACCTTGATCCAGATAGCAATACCTTACAGGAGGTATTGAATGACCCCACTGTTAAAGATATTGCCAATAAATATAACGTATTAGTAATAGATGGGGATAAACCTATTATTTTAGGCGGTAGAGAAAATATAGACCCCAAGTTAAGCACTCTTTATCTTATGGATAATTATGCTGTTAAGAACCTCCGCATGGATGGCAGTGAGATAGTAAAAAAGGAGAACGTTGATGCCGTTATTGTAAATGAACCCCAAGTCATTATTATAGATGCGGATTTGATCAGGGCATTCCCTGATATGTTTAAAGAGATTAAAGATAACCCGAGGTATACTGATGTGGTTTCAAGTGTCTTAAAAGAAGTGTGTATTTTAAGCGCCATTTTTAATGTAGTTAAGAATAACGCCGTATTAGGTCCGGAAGGAGAAGGGAAATTTTTCCAGACGCAGCGTGGCATAAACGGAGAAAACCGCGAGGCATACCAATTAACCGAATCTGCCAGGAATAGATTGTATAGCATCTTAAACCAGGATGCTGAATTTAAAGATTTGGTTACTGGGCTTGGTTATGATGAAGGTAATGTCAAGGGGCTTCTGGATATCGCTGCCGATATGTATATTTATAAAACAAAAGGGTGGCAGTATTGGGTCACTTATGACCAAGAGGGTAATTTCGCAGCCTATTCCATCTCTGACCGTAGTGGCACGGCATTAGTTAACACTATATGGGGTGATAGGCGCATGGGTGCTTTGTTAGCAATAAAAGAAGGGGCCACAGAGGCGCAAGTGGCTAATATTCTATTGCATTTTGAAACAGCAAGGGTCAATACTATTGAGCTACTTAAAGAAATCGGCATAGAGAAAAGCCTGTTCGGTTCCGCCACCTTAAGCGGCAACAATGGAACCTTCGAAGCATTAGGCGTAAAGATCCTTGCGATTACTCCTGAAAGAGATTTTAGTTGGGGCGGGGATAACCATTTGGTTATAACCTTTGGCAGCGAGGCTGAGATGACCGCAAGATTGGCCGAAGCGCTATTGGGCAGGTACAACGAAGTGGTCATTACGAGTGTTGATTACAACCAATTGGAGAATGCCAGGAGACTGTTGGCTGGGAAATTAGGAATACACGAGTCTGATATGGAAATCATCAGCGGAAGCGATAAGCAAGAACAGACGAAGGAATTCGCCAAGGTCCACGATGAAAATAAAGAGCTCTTTACATTAAATGTTAATTATAAAAAAGTATTGTTCATGCAGGGGTTAGGCGCAGGTGTTAATACCTTCGAGGATACCACTGGAGAAGCAAGGGTCGCTTTAATCAGAATGGGCATGGATTCTTTTGTTTCGCTCTCCCAGTTAGGGTGGAGAATCAACAGTACCATGAGAGCGAATGGTGATTTCTTTGTGATTGTAAATCCCGCCACAGATAAGCTTATCACTACTATAGAAAAAGGATGGTTGGCCGCTAATTTGGGAGATGAGCAAAATCTGCTTACTCAGATAATGCAGCAGATTACCGAAGAAAGGGATATTCAGGCTAGAACCAACATGCAGAATGCAGTGCAGGAGACCAAAGATGTCAGGGCTCCGACTGCGGAAGAAATAGATGTTATTGTTGAAAAATACCGTAGCGAACTAAGGCAAAGATTAGGAAGGGTCAACATTGGAGAAGTTGCTAGTGAGGGTGATTTTAGGAGGTACTTAGGCCAAGTTGGATTGGACAGGGGAGGGGTCGGTTCTGTATTGAATTGGATGCAGCAAAAAGGCATGATAATAAATAAAAAAGGCATTATGACTCCAAGGGCGTTAACAGAAAAAGGCGTGTCATTCGTAGGTTATTTTGATAGACTGCTTAATGGTACGGTAGACGAATTGTTTAGCGAGTACGAAACTATGATGTTGAGAGCCGAGAATAGAGGTATAAATACTGCAAGCTATATCGCAGACATCAATGAAAATGTCCAGAAAGGCAATATTGTAGGAGTTTCGCTCATTCTTGCTATGTTGGCTGCCGAGAGGGGGTTATTAGGGAAGGAAAAGGACGCTCAAGCCGTGACACTTTCCGATATTGTTACAAAACATCCTGAATTAGGAGAAATTTCCGGCTTAGAACAATATTTAAATACTCCCTTCCGGTATTTAATGATAAACGGATCCTTGACTGCCAAAGGCAGAAGCTTTATACAGCTTATCATTGATTGTTTGAAACTCAGTTCTTTCCAGAAGCAGTTCTTCACTCTTGGCATAAAGGCTATGTCCGATGAAATCCCTAGTAATATCCCATCCTTTTCAGTTAACAAGATTAGCTCTCAGGATGCCTTTGATGCAATAAAGTCATTTGTAGAATTAGGTATTGTTGACCTTGCCAATACAAAAGAGAAGGGTCTTGGCTTTATTATTAAATTAGGGGCAAGCCTCCATTCAATAAGATACAAGGGCTATCGTTATGGTTTGAGTCCAGAGGAAGAACGCGAATATGTGGAAGCTAGACTAGAATCCAAACTTAAATCTACTGGTGATCGGGTCAAAGCTCACGATTTAGTAATTAACGAATTAGCCCAGGAAAGAATTAAGGCCGCTGATAATCTAGAAGATGGAGATTTCCTAATTGATGACAACGATGACATTTGGAAAGTCAGTTTTTCATCTAATAAAAAGAACCTCACCCTTTACAATCTAACTGGACGGGGGTTACCGAGTTTCCACAAAATCGGTAAAAATGATGTTGGTGCCCTTTTGGTTTCGCATTCAATTGTGATATGCCCGCTGTTAAATCACCAGATTACTTTAAATGAAATCAGAGGGCTTCAGGCGAGCCGTCAGCCTTTAGCTATTGCCCAGTTCGTATTAAGTAATTTGAAAGAGGGGCTTATTAACAAAGAGAAGTTGGAAACGATGATAGTGCGCTTAACAAGCGCCATGGATAAAATAAGTAGAATTCCTCCTGCAGTTGTAACAAAGATGGAAAACGGGGGACAATTAGACATAATTGAAAGCTTAAGATATGGGAAAACGCTAAAATTGTTAGAAAAGTCCTATCCTACTATCAGCGAGATTAAAGGGATTTATGATGGCGGTACGACTGAGGAAAAAATTAGATTAATCTCCGCGTTTTTCGGAGAAAATAGCGAAACGCTTAGTAATATTGATGTCGCTTATGGCAATCTGGTTAAGATTGTGAATGAAGATGGCATTAATAATTTATCCGTTCTTAGCTTCTTGGCATTATTAAAACAAACAACCGATTTAGTTAAGGTTATAATGAACGGGACAATCAAGGACGGAGAGCTCAAGGATAATGTTTATAAGGCATGTTTAGATGTCCGCGATATATCAAGCGTATTAGCAAGGTCATGGCAGGCGAACCTTAAAGTTAAAGAAGATTCGAAGAATGCAAAAACCGAGAAGGAGAGACTGAAGAAAGACACTGAATCTTTGCAATTAAGATTAAGATTAAGGAAAAACTGGAATTCGAATCCGCAAGACTGGTTTACAACCTACCTAGTACATAAGATAGCCAGAGCCAACAGGGTGGCAGATAAGATTGTGTATGTGTTGGCGTATGGCTTGACCGTAACGGATCAGCAGATTGCAAGCATGGAGGGAGAGGAATCCGCGGCGAAGAAAGCAGTTAAGAAAATTCCGGCTAAAGAAAAGCAGGCGCCGCACTCAAAGAAGCTAGCCTCGGGTTCGGGCGCAGATATATTAACAACAGAGGTTCCGAGAAGATTCTTGGACGCCGTGGCGATCTTGGAAGATCAGATTGAAGGGTTTTTTGAAACTTCCAATAGCTCCACCGGTAACCCTATCGATATCTTTAACAAGAAGTATACCGAGCAATTGGAGAAATTTCTCAATGATATCGAGCCAATTTACAGAAGCGCACTGCATATTGAAGAAGATTCTCCGCTCAAATTATCTTCTAAGGATGTAGAAAGCGCCCTCAACACGATATGGAACAGCCATAACGAGGAACTAATAAAGGAGCTTAAAAGGATAACGGCAGAGCATGGTTTTAAGTTATTTATTGTTTCTCGTCAAACAAGAATTGATGCCAATAAAGGAATACTCGAGCAGCTCGGTACGGTAAATTGCATTTTTGTAACCCCCAATGGCGTAAAAAATCCAGATTTCCTCGACGTCAACACTCTATACCCCGGCTTGGCAATTAAGAATAAAAATGGAGAGCTGGTTGCTTTAACCCCTGCCGGAGTTTTTGTTACACCAGTAAAAAAGCAGACAACAGAATCTGAAGACAAAAAGCCAAAAGCCAAAAATAATAAGAAATCTAGAACCACGATTAACTGCCATCCGTTAGCTTCATTATTTGCGTTATTCGCCACAACGTATTATTTATATCCTGATGTTTGGGTTAAAGTTATGGCGCCTTTTGCTACCTACTTATCTACCGCTCCCCCGGTTTTGTTTCTCACAGCTATTTTCGCTATCGTATTAGCAAAATGGATTTATAAAAATAGAGAAGTTATAAAAGAAAGCATAAAAAAATGGACAGATTTAATAGAAAAGACAATCAGGAGCAAGACTGGGAGCTGGAACAGCTTATTGTCCTGGAGAAAGATTCGCGAGTCATTGTCGCTGCGCGCCAAGGGGATGCCTCTGAAATTCTCTTCATGGTTGACCAGCACACCGGTGAAGTCTACATCCAGGAAAGAGGCTCGTGGGTCAGGCTCTACGGTCCTGAAAGCAGGGCTGTTATTAGCCGTATGGTTGCTGCTCAGCATCGCGATCTTGTCCCAGTTTATTCTATGGCCAAACTTAGTTAATACTGCGTTACTATTACTGAATGGCCTGGGGATTAACTGCGGAGTTGGCGTCAACATAGGCAGCATCTTAGCAGGCGCATTTATTACCGGCATATCATCCTTCCTTAATAGTCTTCCTGGAACGGTTATTGGAACAATTATCAAAGTTATAGCTTCATTCGGCATTTCATCAATTCCTATTATAGCCTTTGCCGTCACAGCCAAGATAAATAAAGTTGACAAAGATAGAGATATTGATTCAAAGATAATAGGAGAGATTGCTAACGTACTCATAGACACGCTCCCCGGAATTCTCGTTACCCTTTTTGGAGATACAAAATTATTAGATTTAATAGCTAGTCAGCTTTTTATTAATGAGTGGCATAAATTGGAAAGAGAAGGTAGGAAGCCAACGCCTGACGAAGCAAAGGATAGGACTTTGCAGGTAGTGAGAGCAAAAGGAAAAGGGGCATTGGATTTAATCAAGGATCCAGAAATATTAATTGGCACCTTAAGGAGGTTAATAAACCACAAGAAGATAACAAAAGACGGTCGCGGTCGTGTTAACCTAAAGGATTTCTTGGAAGCCTGGAACGATAGCATCGGCGCGAGAGATGGCATTTATAATCCTCAGACATTCTGTAAGCCAACGGTAGAAGCGATTATTGCGCTCGCCAATGAGAAGAATAGTTTCAGGTTTATCTTTAATATGCCCGGACATGATAAGAACCTTTATTGTGCCTTGGCAGCAGTTTATTTCAAGAAAGAAGATGGCGAAGACTATATTTGGGGGATTTATACTACAAATGAAGGCACGCCTTACGATATCGTTATACCTCTAAGAGATTTTATACATAAAGATAAGTACAATGCTATTATAGCTATGGATGAAGAAGACGCAAACAGTAAGCCTGGGTTCGAAAAGCTAAGGCCAGGTCAATTGAATGAGATAAAACTCGCCATTGATGGCTCTTCGCTTATTAAAGATGAAGCCCAGCCTCGCCAGGAGAAGAAAGGGGATGGGGAAGCGCATAAGACCGACCTAGAGAAAGACCTTGAAGAACTTGATGCTATTAAGAAAGGAGAAGAAACCAATTTTAAAGGATGGAAAGTAGGCAGAATTCATGAATGCTTCTCTATTATGGCAAATCGTATAGAAGACCCGGAAGCAAGGCAAAACTTCTTAGAAGAATTAGAGGGTCCCGAAGGTAAAACTATAACTACTTTAATGAGCCTCTATAATAAATACCAAACAGATAGCAATTTGAAAATTTTTGCAGCGAAAGTTGACGAAGAAAAGTTAAAACAACTTCTTAAGGAAAAAATAGAGCTTTATGTCATTGAGAAATTTATAAGAGATGGCAAAGAAGAAGGCCATTATATAAAAGGGGTAGCAGTTAAGAAAGGTTCTTTTATAAAGGCAATAGAAAAGCAATCCGGAAAAGAAAAGACTTTTGCAACAGTTTCTTTAAAATGCCTACTTAAGATAGAAAATGAAGATAGATTTGTAGTGTTTTCCCTCAAGCAGGACAGGGATAAATTTGTAGAATTTCTAGAAGGTGAGAAGCTAGAAGCAATAAGAATAAATGTTCATACCTTTTCGCCTAGCGCCGCCACTTCATCCCAAGTCAATAATGAGCAAACGCCAATGAAAACCACGACTGACAGCGAACAAAGCAATGTTACCGAGGCCGAAAGCAAAAGCAATGATGTTAACAAGATTGTCTTCATCGGAGGAAGGAATCCCGGTGCTGCCAGCGGTCTTGGAATAGGCGATAAAAGCAATAATCCTAACAACAACCCCCAGCCTAAGAAAGAGATTTATTCTGTTGGAGATGGCAAGCAGTTTAAGAAGGATAGAAAATCTGAAGATAAGAAAAATAACAAAGGCGATAACAAAAATAATCCTGCTGGAGCTACCGAAGACGGGGAGACATTCAGCAAAGATTCGATTCCCGCTAAGGATGACCGGGAGCCAGGCGTAAAAGATGCCAATGACGAAGGTTCTGGAGCGAATGGGAAAGACAAGGCCGATGGCAGCGAGTTTGATGCCGACAGCGTGGTAGAAAGAGTATTGCGCGGAGAAAAGACAGAAGCTGAGAGTCAGAAAATTGAAGCTTACCGTGGACGCGGACCTCCGGCCTTGATTATAGCCGCAGCCTCCTTCTTAGAACTTATTGCCGCAGCAGTGATTTTCCTCGCGGTTAATGTTACAATCCCCTCATTAGCCCCTTCAGTTTATGCGTTGTGTTACAGCCTGTATCAGAAGTTAGCCGTTGCCTCAAAGCAGGTATCCAATAATAGAAATGATGAATCAAGAGAAGCAAAGGCCCAGACTCCGGTCACGCCCGTTGAGAATCATTTCATCCCAGGGGGATACGCCGCAAATACACACGCCAAAGGCGCAATCGCCGTCATTAACAAGATGTTTATGGCTGTTACGGCCATTTTTGCCATGGGTGCGTTTGGTATTGTGGCTTATTCAGGAATTTCCGGCAATGACATAAGCGAAGTAGCAGTAAAAATCAATAACATGCTTTGCGGGAATGCCGGCTTAAGCCTGATAGCAATTATAACCTATCTTGTGCTCTTGGCCCTGGTAATATCCGGAAACGGCAAGAACGGCGGCGATAGTGATTCAGGTAAGTCCGACGCCAGGGACCCGAAGCCTAGCAGGAAAGATGGCCAAGAAAGCGCTCCCCAGATGCCTACTGGCGAGAATAAACAAGAAAGCGCTTTCCCGATAAGGCTGTTTGCAATTGTTGTTGCGTTTATATTAAGATTTATCTTCGCCTCAACAGGATTAAGCCGGTTTTATCAGGTTATCCCCGGACTGCAAGAAAATACCGAAGCCTTATCCAGGATGGCCTTAGCCGCGTTAGATCACTTAAGTTTAATTGCGGCAATCATCATTAGCAATCCAAACTCGTTAGCTCCTCCTTCAATCCTAACCTCTACCTTTGAGTATCTAGCGACAGTTATTAGAGGATTAAGAGGAAAGGAGAAAGAAAATGTACGTACTATCAAGACAGGATTTTACAGAGGAATTAAGGAGTTTGGAGACACAATACTGGCAGTCGGAGATGCGTTTAAGGAAACAGGAATCAGCGCGCAGGTGGGCGCCGGTACAACTGGAAGGGGAGTTAAGGGTAATAGGGTTGTAATATCCGGCTTAGCTCTTTCGGCCCTGGTTGCAGGTATAATCTTTAGCATTTGCCAGGAGGCAACAGTTATAGCTGTAACCGGTCTAAGCGCAATCGGCATTATCATAGCATCGGCAATAAAGGCCAAGATTGACCAGGCACGTAATAAAGGCCACAGGTCTCAGGCGCCGCCCGCCGCAGTTATACCTGTTTTATCAGGCGTAGTTTCCGCTTCCGTTATTTGCCTCTTCCTGAAATCCGTTTTAATCCCGAGTGTGAATATAAATTTAGGACAGCTGCAAGCTCTACTTACCGTGGCAGGTGGGGCGCTTGCGGCAATTGTAGACAAGGCCGGTATGATGGCTGCTGCCTCCGCAGCGACCCCCATCGCCGGCCTTTCTACAGTAAACCAAGGAGGTGTGTCATGGGTTACAACACTATTAACTACCGCGACATCGCTTTTGAACACGTGGTTATCTTCAGCAACGAGGATACTCTCTTCGCTACTGCCCGCGAGCGGGATACCGGCAAGGCCAGGATATTCCTTGTCTTTAGCAATGGCAGGGACCGCGTTTACACCCGCAACGGAGTCGCTACAAGCTGGGAATTACTTGACGGCGATGCTTCGGGCGTCGTTCTGGGCAGCCTTAACGCTGCTATGCGCGTTGGCATTCCGGTCTATAAGTTTAACGGCTCATCCCGCACGGTTACCGGAGAAGCTATCCCGGTGGATTAAGGGGAGACCGCAGGCTGCTAGTCAGCTTGCGGTTCCTCTTGATTATGCCGCAAATGGCGGAACCGACCACGCCGAAATCGACGCTACCATAAAAGGGTTAACTCCATATGCGCTTGGTATCTCGCAGGAGATTATCGTTACTTTTGCAATTTTTATCTTGAGACTGTTTGGCCTTTTGACTTGCGATAAGATTGAGATAGTGATACTGAAAGGAAACTTCCCATATATGGGCCATGCCCATAGAGAAGGCAGGGATGTGAAGATTTATGTTGCATCCGGCTTGAGCACCGCCAGTTTCATTAAGGTGCTCTTCCACGAGTTATTTGCAGCCGCAGGCATTAGCCATGACAACAACATTCCTGTAACCGGCAGTTGGAGAGGGTTTGCCCGCAGATTAAAAGAGTTGCTCGCCAGCTCCATTAAAATACGGGCTCCTAATACCGCGCCTGTAGTTGTTGATTTTACAGCCAAAAAGGCACTTAGCCAGTTAGACCTAACGAGAGTTTATAGCTTGCCGTTAACAGATGAATTATTGGCTGAGTTAGAAAATGATATAAAGAACAACAGTAATGAAGGATTGCTTAGGTTAATAAGGCAGGAGTACGAGAAGTTAAAAAGCGAGATAGATCCGTCTGATGTTTCTGCCCTTGCAAATTTAGAAGCCGCTTACCATTTAATAGCTTATTCGGTAAGCACCAGAGACAGGATACAGAAAAGAGTAGATAGCGGTGCCAGGGTATTGGCGGCAATCGTCGGGGAGCAGGTTAATGCTACGGATGCCAATGTTTACTTTGCCAGGGATGCCGCATTGCTATATATTTTGGATTACACTATATCTACTCTGCAGGGGAGGGCTTGCGGCGGCATAGTCTATTATCTTTCCAGAAGCTCTATGGGCGTCTATTATGAGATAATGCGCGATATGATAAAGTCTGCTGATGCAAAAGGCAATGGCGATATAGAGAAGACCTGGAGAATACTTAGAAAATTATTCAGGACCGAGATAGCTAAGAAGCCTTTCTTCGCGCAATATGTAAAGGAAACTGCAGCTGTGCTGGAACAACTGGGCCTCTTAAGATACTCAAGGCTTAACTTGATTGATTCCGGGTTTATGGGGACTATGCCTATATTTATACAGTTGGTGTTAGAGAGGTTAAAGCCTCGCCAATACAGGAAATGCTATTTGCTGAGAGCTATTTATCCTTCTGTGGTAGCTGAGGATAATTTTGACTCTGGAAGGTTAAGCGCGCAGGAAAGAGAGAGGCTCGCAAGAGACAAAAGGACCGGAGGATTATTAGGGCCTAGTAACCTGTGCGATTTACTTGAAAGCGTCTCGGATAAGCTGGGGCACCCCATTGGTTATAGTTACAGTGATGGGATATTTTTATCGGATCCGGTTGAATACTTAAAATCTTACCGGTTAATGCTAGTATTTATAAGGGCTGCTATAGCTTATGTTAAAGGAGAGGTTATTGTGGCCGACGATTCAGAAGAGGGCGATGCCGGAGATAATTACAGTCTTTTTGCTCATGCCGTTAGTCCAATTAATTCAAGCTACGGCCAGCCAATAGTAACAGTGTTCCAAACGCGGGTTAGGATAGTCGATAGCGGAGTTGGAACAGCATTTGTTAGTAAACATCAGTCCATTATTGAAAGACTGAAGAAATTCCTTACGACTGCCACTGGCCACCTGCGTTTCCCCTCATCATTATTGAAAGGATTGGGGGTTTTCAATGAGCCTGAGAAAAAGCAAAACCGCCGCCTTACCGCTAGAATCTTAATATCCCTTGGCCTGGCGCTGTGCATGGCATTATTCGTTTTTGTTGAACCGGTCTCTGCCGCCACTGGAGTTAGCGTTAGCTCAGCGAATACAAGCGGCGTTCTAGAGACGATATTGAAATTATCTGCTACCGTTACTCTATCCATTGCAGGGGTAGCCCTCCGACAGGTAAACCAAGGACTGAGAAGAGAGATCGAGAAATACAGGGATTCCGATAAACCAGGCGCGATTGTTATTGTCCACAATAACGGCTATGGCAAGATTAACAGCAAGGTAGTTAAGCGCTTAGGTTTGAATAGAAAGGAGCCTGTGCGGAGGAGAAGTTATCCTGTCCTTGAAGATATGCCTAAAACAGTAAAGAGAGTAGAAGTGGCTCAAATCAGGCATTTGAGTGTTGATAAGGTATCAATAGCGACAATTGAATGGGAAGCCAGCCATTTTAGACGCGCTACAGAAAAATTAGAAGATAAAGTGAAATTAATTTGGCTCCCCACAGAAAAAGCCTATGCTGTTATTGACGGTAACCATCGCGTTGTGACAGCTAAACTTTTAGGCGTAAAGTATATTTTTGCTGAGGTTTACCGCGATAGAACACCCCGTAATCTTACCCATAAGCCCAATAAGAGCCGGGCTAACAGTTCAACCAAGCTACAGGCCCTACTCACCGTGGCAGGTGTGGCGCTTGTGGCTTATATTGTAGTCAAGGCCGTTGTGATGGCCGCTGCCTCCGCGGCGACCCCCATCGCAAGCGGCCTTGCTACAATAATAATGATGCCGGAATTGGTAATTGGAGCAGGAATAGTGGGCACCAGGGTCATCGGTAGCGGCGCTTATGGCAATGTCATTGAAAAACAGAAAGGTATGGTAGAGAAAAGATATCATGAGGTTAACCCCGGATTAATGCAGCGCGAAATGCAAAATCTTAGAAAATGTAAAGGGAGTGGGATTTTCCCAGAGCTTCTCGGCATTACTCCAGATGGCCGCGGGTTCATTATGACAGAGTTAGAAGGAGTCGGTTTAGATGAGGCAGTTCCTGGAATGGTAGCCAGAGGGGCATTTTTAAGATTAGGGCGTAAATTAAGAGAATGCGAGATAACTTATATAGATTGGAATAGCGCTCATGTTATCGTGGGGCCTGACGGAGAGTTGAGTTTATGCGATGCCCAGAGCGTAGGCTTAGGCACTCCGGAGCTTACCCAGGAAGGATTAGATTTTATAGAGGCTTCGTTCTTTAACAAGCATCTGCCGTGGCATTTAAGGGATTTAAAGATGAATGAGAATGAATACTGGAAGCATAAGAAGCAACTCGTCGAAGAAACTAAGAATTCAGAGGGAGCGGGTTTCTTCGGGAATTTAAATAACGAGCATATAAGAAATATCGAGGCAGCGATTGGGCGTAAAGAATACAAGAACATGCAAGAAGGGAAAGGGCTTGCATTTACTACTACCCCGAGCTTGGATGTAAGATTTTATGTGTTGACTACCCAACCTGGAAGGGCGCCCCCGGTATTCATTCATGAGATAGCGGTTGGTGCGGCATTAGAGATATATTTCTCGCTGCTGGCCTATGGTATGTTTATTGAAACATTCGAGCCGCAAAAACTGCAGATAGCCCTCAGAGCGGTAGCTATCCATGCTAACACGGAGTTGCATTTGACTAGTAAAGAAGGATTAAGCTACGAAAAAGCTCACCAGAGAGCCACAGCCGCGCACAAGAAGTGGCTTGGAAATGAACAAGAGGTGCTAAAAGGATTGCAATTGATAGCAACTAAGGCATTATCCCTGGAAATATTGGAGAGAGCGCTTGAGAGAGCCAGAATGGGGTATTTGAGATTTTTGAGGGATCATCCAGATAAAGAAAAAATGGTGGATTCATTCATAAAAAAAACCCGCAGAGATATTAATGAAAGAGAAATAAGACCTAATTTTATAATTCCGAATTTAGCGCCTGATTTCCCCAGGATTAATGAGGTTATAGCAAAAACAATGGATAACACTCCTGAATATCAGGAGAAAACTTTGGAGCAATGCATAAATACAATCGTAGCAGCGTTAGCCTATCTGCAAATACCGGCTTATTTAAGAAAGGGAACTTCAATAGAAGACCTGACCTCAAAATTATTCCGTCTTTCTGCAGGAGAGAGCAGTAGCCAGAAACTTATCTCTTGGATTGAGAAGGCCTTAGAGATAAAACTGGAACCGGTCAGCACAAAGGAAGATTTAACTGATGAGCTGGCAGATAGACTTAGCGGGTCTGGCCGCGGAGGGGTGGTAGTAGCAGATGGCAAGAGCTGGCTAGAGGACTGGACACAAGACAAGTATTATAATAAATTTTCTGAGCCCTTATCCAGGTTCTTGGCAAAATTAATTAGTCTGAAACTGAAAGACATGGGCGTCAATTGGAATAGATTAGCGGATGATGTAGAGTTACAGTTATATTCTACGGTTCTGGAGTCTATTGCCAATGCCGACGCCTGGGGGAATCGCCATAAAGAAGGCAAGGCTATTATAGTGATTTGGGAAATCAAAGAGGATGCGGAGGGCTCTATAAAAGTAGTAATCCAAGTGATAGATGAGGGCAAATCTGACTTAAAAGAGGCCCGTGAGAGAATCGCGGAGATTAGAATTGACCCGGATACAGCCATGGGGTATATGATGCATAAGCCGGCGACCCCAGAAGGAGCCTATGGCGGCTCCGGGATGGCTTTTATACACATGCTGCGTAAGGGGCTTGAGATTAAATTCGCGGAGATTTTTGACGCTAATAACAAGCGTTTAGGGACTGAATTTAATCTAGAATATACTGTCTTAACGTCAGCGGAGGTTAAGAATGTCAAGCTGGAGGCCGAAAATGCCAGATTAAGGGAGGAGATTGCGATATTGAGGAGTGAGAACGAAGGCTTTATGGCCAAGATTAGAGAGTTCAGCCTTAGGAACGAAGAGCTTCTAAGAGACTCGAAGATTGATGACTTAACAGGTCTTCATAACAAAGCCGGCATTGCCTCTTGGCTTGAATATGAACTTAAGCGCGCAATACGTTACAAGGGACATGAGGTAACAGTTATAATCTTTGATATAGACAATTTCAAAGCATGCAATGACCAATATGGCCATGTGAGAGGCGACGTTGTGTTAAGAAAAATAGGCGAGGTTGTCAAGAAGATCATGCGTGAGGTAGACCATGGCGGACGTTGGGGAGGAGATGAATTTGTGCTGGTGCTTCCAGATACTAATTTAACCGGAGCCAAAGGCGTTGCTGAAAGAATCAGAGAAGCAGTTGAAGACTTGAAGATTGCAGAGATTAATGGGCAAAAGGTAACCATTAGCGCCGGTGTGGCTTCTTACCCCAAGCATTATAGCGGCATGATAAAGGAGCCAGCCGGAGACAAAAATGAGGTTATAAAGCAGCTCCTAAGCAATATAGATGCCATTGCAAAGGACATATTAAATAAGGCAGATAGGGCCTTATATAAATCGAAGGAGCGCAAGAATAGAGTATCTATTTATGAGGAGCCCGGCGATGCGCCTGTTGCTAAAGACGCCTCCTCCCGCGGCCAAAGCAGGGGAAAGATTAATGAATTGTATCAATCCCTGAAGTCAAACGAAAATCTTAAGTCGCTCAGGGCCGTTGATTCCCTGAAGGTCATACTTGCGCTGGGTTATGCCATCAAAGAAATCCCCGCCCTGGCAAAGGCGTTGTTAAGGCATAATATTAAATTCATCAGGGCTCCTCCCGCGGAGTATGCTTTTAATGCTGTTGACGAAGGCAAACATATCATCGTCCTCCCCAACAACGCTTCACTCAAAGCCATCGCCCATGAGATCTGGGCGGTATTGCATCCTGACAAGAGCCATAAAGACAATCCTATAAAGACTAATAACAAGAGGCTGTCTGATCCTGCCGTGGCAGGCGGGGAGACGGCGTCTAATGAGGGTCGCAGAGCCTCTGCCTCCGCGGACGGCCCCTCTGCGGACCTTAATACTAATTTAGGGACTGTTCCTTTAAATGCGCCTTCTCCGATGGCAAGCTTAGCCGGGGCAACAAGAGAAATTATTGATGAGATAAATAGGCGCAACAAAGAATATGTAGAGGAGACCTTAGGAAAACCGTATGTAGATGAGAAAGAACGCGTTAGCGACTGGGTGGCTTATTGCCTTGCGGTATTAGGCAGGAACGTAAGGTTAAAGCAGAGTGCCGGTAAATCTGTAGGTTATATAAAGGCAGCAGCCATGATTTTAACCTCCAGGCAATTTAATGGTAAGCCTTATCGCGGCGCAGTGATGCTGATAGAACCGGATGCCGTCCTGGCTGAACAACTGGCAGAGGAAGCAGGCAGGTTAATCGGTGACAGATTTGTCATTGGTAGATTGAAAGGCGAAAGCTCGGGAGCAGAAGCTTATTTATTTGATTGCAAGTATGGGGCATGGAGCGATAAACCAAATGCCACTATTGATGAAGTTTACCGCCAAGCAGATTTTATTATCGTAGAAGGAGGCCGTCCGGTTTATGATTATGGTAACGAAATGATTAATATCACAGACGCCGGGCAGCGCCCGCAGTCAAGCCGCCGGTGGGTGGTTTTCGCGGATGAGGCTCATCTTTTATCCCGTAATCCTTTCAGCATCGCCCAGCAAGGCGAGGGCGCAGATAAAGAAACCGAGGTTTTATTAAAAATAGACCGCTTAGCCAAAGGAATGCTTGAAAAGCGGAGCGGCATATTCCCGTATTATTATGAGCAGCAAGGCCAGTATGTATTAACCCGGATTGGGAAAGAATGGCTTAAGAAAGAAGTTAAGAAAGATAGCTATCTTGAGCAGAGGAACCTCGGCGTTTATATAGACTATTTGGAGAATGCGCTGATGCTGCGGAAGAAATACATTGAAGAGAAAAAATACATAGTTTCCACGCGCGAGAGAAGCTTGGTTTTGGTAGACGAGGCTACGGGAAAGGCCTTGCCGGCCTTAAGATTAAGTTTAGGTTTACATAAAGCCCTCCTCGCAAAATACATCAATGATTTAGAGGAGAGGGGCGAGACAGCCGATATCGTTATCCAGAAGGAAGGCAGGTCTTTATTCCAGATGACCTGGCAGGATTATGCAGCCTGTGAGCACATCGAAGCATTCTTGGTCGCCGGGGGCACCTTCGGAGCATTGGAATATTCGGAAAAATTCGACACCCGCACCACTGAGATAGAATTTGCCGCAGAAGAATTAGGCCGCGTTAAAAATGAAGGCGTATTTGTAATCCACGCCAAAACAGAAGAGGCCTTTGCCGCCAATAAAGAGGCAGTAAGAGAGCATTATGGCCAGGGCCAGGGCCCGACCTTAATTTTGGTACCGTACACCGAGAAGGCTAAGGAGTACAGAAGGGCCTTAGAGACAGAGGGGATAGTAGCTTCGGCTGACATCCGGGAGATTACCGCTGCCGATAGCGAGGAAGAGATAATCCAGATATTGGAGGAATGCAGGAGCGAGAGGATGTCGCCCCGCGCCGTGATTATAATGTCGCCGTTGGGCGCCACCGGTAAAAACATCATTTTTGCCGAGCACCTTAAGCAAAATGTATTAGCGGTTTCTACCTATTGCCCGCGTTCGCCTTACCTCTTAGACCAGTTTAGCTACAGGGCAATAAGAGACAAGGATGCCCGCGTAAGCTTAGCGGCTCATTGGTCTCTGGAAGACGAGGTGTTTGAGATTTATGCGTCTAAAGCGGCAGAAGAATCTTATCGTCAGCTTAAAGATACGGTATGCCGGAAAGGGAGCGTCTCCAGCCGAGAATCCCCGGAAATAGATACAATTGTAAATGGTATCCAGGGGTTATTAGAGCAAGAGGAGATTATAGCGGGCAGTGAGACCCAGAGGTTTAGCACTGAGATTATGCGCTTGTGGAAAGAATATATTGCAAATAGAGATAAGATTGCGCAGGGCATAAGACCTGGGGTAGAGGCAAGGCTTACTGATGAAGAGCTAGGAATTTTAAAGGAGGTGGCAGATTGGTTAACCGGAGAATGGTCTGGTATTTATGATTTTGCGCAGCGCACGCAACATGAATTATCCCGCGAGGCGCTGCGGCATCCGTTCAGGCAGCAGGTCCTGCCTGCGGACACCTTCAATTTGTGGCAAAGCCTGGTAACGAGATATTACCAAAGGAGATTACAGATTGCCTATGCAACAGTTCAGAAAGAAGTTATAGAGCCGCTTGATAAAAGAGAGTCCCTCGGCCTTATGCCGAAAGGAAAGCTGCCTTTGATTAAATATAACTTAAAGAAAATAGCCAAAAAGGCAACCTTCCCCACGATTACCTTGGCTATTGTTGGATTGATGACGTACCTGATGAGCACGCTCTTTGGGGTGCTGCGCGGGTCAGGAAATGTGATTAGTATGGTTTCCGGTATTTTGCCGGCAGCCGGCAGCAGCGCAACTTTCTGGCTGATAGCCGGAGGTATTTTAGTTACTTATATCGTTTCGGCGGCGCTTTGGAAGACATTCGGAGAGAGGCTGGAATTAATCAGCGCCTCAAAAGACCACCGCGATTTTAACAACTACCGTCAACCAATTGAGCGCAATTTAGGCAAGACTTCCTTTGCGAACTATTTCCAGGTCGCAGGCAAGGATTTGTTCGGGCAGATAGTCAAGACCTTTGGTTATTTAAGCACTATTTCCACGGTTACCACGCTTATCTTAGGGGTGTTGACTTCGCAGCCGTCCATATTTGCGGTTCTAATATTTGTTAATTTAGCCATAAATGTTGTCAGGCTGATTCTTTGCGCCAGTTATATCTATACAAAGAGAGCAGACCTGGCAAAGCTTAATGCGGTTTCTAAGGATTGGCAACAGATTGTTTTGGGCACGGCAGGAGCCGGCTTTATGGCAGGATTGATAGCTGTCTTTATTAGCCAGATTGCAACTTCGCCGCTGGCTCTGGCCGGGGGGCTCGCTATCATCGGCTTAGTTGCTTTAGGCTCATATCTATTCTATCGGCATAACCAACATGCCCCATTTTACCTTAAGGTAAGAATCCCGACATTCCTTGCCGGCGCGGGCCTGGCGGCGGGCCTGGCGCATTTCTTGCAGTCCACGCTTATCACTACCGCGCATTTCTCTGCGTTGACTTTAGGCAGCCAAGTAACATTTGCGCTCCTGGCAGTATTGATGATTGCCGCTTTCCTCGGCTTTACTTGCTTAGGGTTTAAGAAAGTAAGCCAGATGAGTCCCAAACAGAACAGATTAAAGACGTTAAGGGATGCCTTGGTTTTTGGCAGCAACCCGCTCTTAGATAATGGGACGAGGGTAATCTTTGCGTTCATAGCCTTAGCAGGGGTCATAAGCCTCGTTATCTCTGCTCCGACTACCCTCTTTGCCTTTGTGAGTGCGGAGTCCTTAAAGATAATTGTGCCTGTGGTTATTGCAGCAGTGGCGGGGTTAGGCGTTTTCATGCTTATTAACGCGCAGAAGGCCAGCAAGGCCACCGTAGGGTTGATGAACGGCGTAGTCGGCGCCGGCACCGCGGTCTCCACAATGTATGCCTCCACCGCATCCCTGAATACGGAAGACTCGTCTGTGTCTGCGCTCATTTCTTCTTACGCAGGAAAAGAAGCCAAGCTTTCCGAGTATTGGGTGGCGGAGAATATGATTAGCAGGGCAATTCAGTCTGAAGCGGCTGCACAGCCGCAGTCTCAAGGCACAATCCAGCCAGAAGAAGGAGATCAAAAAGTGGTTGTGATGATACTCAATTCCGGGGTCAGGTCAAGTGAAGTCTCCGGGGTAGAAGGCGACGAACCTTCTGCTGAAGCAACTGTTGAGGACCCGGATAGTTATTATAACCATGGGACGGTGATGGCAAAGATTATCCGCCAGATCTCTCCTGAAGTTAAGATAATCTCTGTGAATATAGAAGATAGCGAGGGGGTAACTACTGCCAAGGGTTTTATTGAGGGCTTGATAGAAGTTTTGAATTATGTAGAGGATAATCCCGGAACCAGGGTAATAGTAAATATTTCCGGGGGAATGACATATTCAGGCGGTCTTACCCTTACCGATGCCATTGTCTATACGCTGATAGAAGAGCTTTATAGCCGGGGAGTTATTCTTGTTGCTGCGAGCGGGAATGAGGGGTTAGCCGAAGCTCAATCTCCTTGCTCATTTTCCGAAGTTGTCTGTGTTGCAGGAACAGAGGAAGGCTGGGACTATACAGAAGATAATTCTGGAGCCAAGATGTTAGCAACCGTTTCCGGCAGGAAGGCAGAAGATTCCAATTACGGAGAGTGGGTGGATATCTCTGCCCCTGAATATGCACAAGTTTACTTCAAGGATTATTCGCTTGGAACCGGAGGCACCTCTGCCTCTACGGCCCAAGTAACCGCTGTATTAGCAGAGATGCTTTTAGGAAATCCCCAACTTTCTTCCCTAGATGCGGTTTCTATATTATTGAATACTGCCGATCCCTTAGACGATGAATATTATCAGCAAGGATTATTAGGCGAGGGAGAATTGGATGCCGAGAAAGCAATCTTTAAGGCCTCCGCCTCTTTTGTGCCAGGAGACTTCGTTATTGCTGAAGATGAAAAATTGGTCAAGGATGTAAATGCAGGCGTTTTTGCTTATGCTGACTCCTCCAGCAAGATCCGCGATTCCCAGGGATGGTGGATTTTTGGGAGGGACGATCGCGAAGTTACCTATTGGCAGCAGCAGGTTTTATATGCGCATGATAACATAATCCGCCTCGGTGACGCGAGGACGGCTGGCTTTGTAGATGAAGACGACCTTACCTTTGTTATTTCTTATGATAAGGCAAAACAGCTTATGGCGGAGGGAAAACTGCGCGATGCCAAAGAGTGGTCTTTGATTGACATTATAGGGCCGGGAGATGATGATGTTAAAGTAGCCTATAATGATGAATCGGGAGCGGTAAAGTTTGGGTGGATTGACCGGGAAGAGTTAGGGGCATCGAGCTATTCTGCGGCATCTACGCCGTCTACAACAGCTATGTCGGCGCCCCAGTCTCAAGGATCTCAACTTCAAGATACAAGCGTATTGCCTGTGGCTACGTCAGTATATGAACCGACCTCAAGGGATCCGCCTGCGGTTACTTTCTCGGCAGAAGCCGTATCCGCTACTGTATCTACGCCGGCATCTACAGATACCTCGAATATCACGCCTGCTTCAACCCCAGCCCTCACAAATATACCGACAATCCTGCGTATCGCCGCGCCCATAGCTTTTCTGGCAGCAGTCATTTGTGCAGCGCGGAAACGCAGCCGGAAACTCATTGGCATTATTGGACTCCTTGCTGCCGTGGTTCTTTTAACATCAAGTTGCGTTCCGGCTGCTACACCTGCTACTTCCGCTCCAGGCGTAGAAACAACTGAAGTTGTCTCCACCTCTACCACTGTTGCTACTTCTGCCACGCAAGCGGATATTACGGAAGAAGTTGTTGCTTTGGAGAATGCCGTATCCCAGGATAACAACCAGGTTGAACTGCCGACGCAGGTGACCCTGGCTGACGGCACCAACATAGACATAAAAGACATCAAGCCGGGAGATTCGCTGGTAGGCAACCAGATAAGCAGCGACGGCTCCTCGGTGGCGCATAAGGTATTGCAGAATAATGAATACGATGTGGATAGCTATTATTTTGTTACCCTGGAAGGCGGCAGGACCATCGGCCTGCGCGGAGAACAGGTGTTATTGACGAAGAAGAAAGGAGAGGGGTGGGGTTGGCTTGAGGTCTCTGCCCTTAAGGAGGAAATTAATGAAACCAGCGCCGTTTATTACTTATACGGGTTAAATGGCAGCGAGAAGAAAATTACTGCCATAGACCTAAAGAATGAAGATGCCAAGCTTTACGGACTTACCTTAGAAGGTGGCGCTAGTTATTTTGCTAACGGCGTTCTGGTTTCCAGCGAAGGCGGCGCAGTTTATACCGTAGGCCAGGGCGAGAAATTGTGGAACATAGTAGATATCTATTTAGGCAACGGCTCTGACGCAGAACTGTATAAGAGCGTTTATAATCTGAACCAGCAGATTATAGAGAAGGCGGGCGGGATGAAAGCTGGCCAGCGCTTGCTCATTCCTTTAAGCATAGCGCAGCCGATGCGTGAAAATTACAACGGTGGAGTGCGGCAGGAGACTGTTTATGAGAAGCTAACTATACCTGAACAGGAAGGCAATCCTCCTGCTGACGCCAGCGGAGAAGTGTCAGACCCGGCAACCGTGCTCTTGGAGGATGTTATTGCGCCAAGGTTTGTAAAAACATGGCTGAATAACGGCATGCCGGCCAAAGAAGAGGACATCAAGGCCTTAATAGATAATTGGAAGACCGAAGGCCAACTGCCGGCTTTTCTTGCCCAATTCTCCTGGAAAGACAAATTTATGGAGCAACTAGAGCTTTTGGTTAATGCCCCCAAGGCGAGCGGCACCTTTACCGATAAAGCCACCCAGGCCTTTATTAATACCCACCTTAATGAAGTGCAGGGGGCTACAGACAAAGAAAGCGGCCACAGGCTCTATGTAGCCAAGAGCCGTAGCACCGTCGGGGTTGAAGAATCAGCTGGAGAGGCGATAGACCGCCTGGTGTATTTTATGGAGGATTACTTTGAAGGCACAGAGTTCTTGACCGACGGCCTCAGAGAGGCGTATCTCGGCCTTGTAAAGCAGGAAAACGGGATGTGGGTTTACCGCATGACCTGGGGCACAAAATTAACCTGGGGGGATTCCTGGGATTGGTCAGGCTGGTGCGATTATAATCACGACGGCTCTCCGGATAAATGCCATAACCATGGAGGCGGGCATTTCTATTATGAACGGGCGATTGTCTATGAATGGTCCTGGGAGCCTTATATTAGCGAAGTTCCTTTATATACCGTAGATTTGGACTCTTCAAATTATATTACCCTTTCTAATGAGAAGAGTCAGTCAGTGCCTCGCGTAACCAAAGTTTATTTACAGGGTGACGATTTGGAGAATTTTGATTTCAAGACTCCTCATGACGAGGGTAAAATTTCCTCCAGTATTACCTTGCCGTCGGATGATGATATTCAGCATAGCATAGAAATAGACTTTAGCTCCGAAATCCCGGTAGCCACGCTTTTAAGTTATGATGAAGAAGGAGAAGAGGTGGAAAGGCTGACTGTCTCCATGCCTGACTTGAAGATAAGCGCTACTCAGCCCGTTACCAGGGATGCGATCAAGGAAAAGTTCATTGAGCTTTATCAGCAGGGCAAATTTACATATGAAGGATATATTTTGAATCAAACAGAACGGGTTTGGCTGCCGGCGGATGAACAGTCTGAAGAGCAATCTACGGAGGTTTTTATTCCTGAAGCCAAAGATATAGAGCAGTTAGATGCCTTAAAGCTGGTTTTACTGGATGGCGATTATGACAGGCAGCCCAAGACCGAAAAAATAGCGGTTAAGAGCGAAAGCTATAATTATAGTCCAACTACAGAGACCTGGAAGCTGTCTACTTCCACCACTACCGAAGGTGTCAATAGCCAGGAAGCGGATGACCCTGTCTTCCAGGTAGTTAAGGATGCCAACGGGAATCTGGTTTCTTGGGATGTAAGGGATTTTGACGGCAGGCTTATTGAAAGATACCAGGATTTCTCCGATGGCAAACCCAATGAATTGGTGCTTTACATCCCGTCGGAATACGACACCCAGCCCAAATATGTTGTGGACCTCACGGCTTCCAGCGGGGTAAGCGTTTATTTAACCGCAGAAGAGCAGGAAAACTGGAAGTTAGAAGAAGTTTTAAATAATGTAGTTGAGGTTAACTTCTATGGTATGGAATTCGAAACTCCTTATGAAGAGGTTTCTTCCGCTATCGGGCTGCCGGTTGATTTAAGCGGGGTAGTCAACTTAGATTTTAGTACGGATGTTCCTAAGGCCTCCTTGATTAATTACGGTGCGGATGATTTTGAAGCGGAACGCACGGTCGGTTATTTGCCTACGATGGCTATTGCCGAGGGGCAGACTTATGCCGGAATCAAAAGGCTATTCTTTGACGTTTATGATAAAAGAGAGATTGAATATTCTGATTACTCTTTGGCCGATTCAACAGAAAACGAGGCCTATAAATATAATAAGGGCACATGGGATCTTGATAGAAAGCGCAGCTTAGTCGGTAGCGTTGACGTTGATGCCTTAGGTTTGCCCGAAGAGGTATTGAATAAATTAAGAGAATTCTACCCCGGCATAACAGAAGTGGTGGGGTATAAAGTAGCGGATTTTGGAAAAGAGGTAAATGGAGAAATAACATATGTTGAGGTAAACAATACTACAACTGAATATTACTGCGATGGGTTTAATCTCCCAGTTTTGAAAACAGTATCTTATGAGACCTTTACTGATGATACCAGCCTTACTATCCCTAATGGGGAAGATATCGCGATTGTCCAGCTTGTAAACGGACAAGGTACAAGGAACCAGAGCATTGAGGATGTTATCTATTACATAAAAAGTAACGGCAGGAAAGTAATGGAGGACCAGCACGGCATGAGGGTTTCCACAATCGGTTATATGCTTCTGCCTGCCGGAGAAGGTTTTGACTTGGCCGAAGAAACTGTCAATATTTCTGGAGGGGGTGTAGTAACTGTTAACCTAACAGCCAGTTACAGCGGTTCTACCCAAAAGGTAACCGACAGCCAGACCGGCAATACCGCTACTATTGAATGGACTGTTACAGAAGGCTCTGATGTATGGAATGTCCAGGGGGTGATAACAGGAGGGACCTGGAGCTCTACCAAGACCGATACTATAACCTATACCTTTGAAAGAAAGCAGTCCGTTTCTTTGGATGACAAGAAGAGGATTAGCGAAGAGCAGCGGCCGGCTATACGCGAAAAGATCGCCTCTTTACTCGGTAAGAATGCCGATGAGATAGAGGACGCAGAGGTAATTTTAATACCGGTAGAGCTGACCATAAGAGGGGAAACAAAGAGCGGTTATTATGTTAATGAAGCGTATTCTTCAATAGCAAAACAGAAGGCATCGCTTGATAGGGTTAAGGATGGGGTTTCTCTGGACGATATGACTCAGATGCTGGATAGCCTTTTCGCAACACTGGATAATGGTTATTTGGAATTATACGAACGCACCACCTATATCTATAATAGTGATGACCAAGGAAAGGCACCTATCCAGGAGGATAAGGCGTATCTTTATTATGATGGGGTAAAATATGAAGAGGCGCGCATCTCCATAAACAGCGCTAAAATAAATATTATATACCCGCAGGGGGCATATCCTAAGGCGAAATACAGCACTCAGATTGATTCGCGCTATTTACTTGGCAGTGACGAAATACCGGAATATCCGCAGATTACGACAGTAACCGCTCAAGGGAAATCCCTCTATATAAGTATTGATAATAAGGAAGAGGAGTATGAGATACGCGGGGTAACTGTTTCTACTGTTGCCAAGGGGGAGGACTTAACAGATTTAGTTTTAGATTTAGCATCTATGGCAGGGGAGCCGGTAGACAGGGAAAAGATAGCAGCGGAGGAGGGTGAGGATAAGTATGATTATCTGGCAGAGATGCAGGCTAAGGGCGAGGCCCAGATCCAAAAGATGCAGGACGCCGGGATAAATACGGTACGCACCTATTATCCTCCAACCAAGGATTTACTTGATGCTTTTGCCAGGCACGGCATCCGTGTTATCGTGGGTTTCCCTTATACGGATAACCGCGATAACGATAACCGCGGACCGGATATCCAAAGCGGGAGCTACTTAGATTATATCCAAGCCTATAAAAACCATCCGGCAATCTTGGCCTGGGAGTTTGGAAACGAGCCTAATTATACCCCTAATTGGTATGGCGGCATTAATGCTTGGTACAAGATTTTGGAGAAGGCTGCTCAAAAGACAAAGCAAGTAGATCCTAATCATCCGGTTTCCAGCACCTTTGGTTATACCAGCGACAGCTCAAGTTGCAACGAGTCTTGCGTTAATACCCTTGAGGATTTTCAGCAGGCGGTAAACGCCGCTCCTTCCGTAGATATCTGGGGTTTGAATATATACGATTCCGACAATCCCTCCACTGCCATTGAACAAATCAGGGAGGGCGGGTTTGACGGAGTGCTCTATATCTCTGAGACAGGAGCAGATTCATATAATAATACTGCGAATTCACATAATAAGACTATCGGAGAGTCCCCGCAGACCCAGGCAGATGCGGATGAAGCGATTTGGAACAGTTTGAATATGGATAGCGATTCTCCGGAGGTTGTTGGCGTTACTTATATGACCTGGCGCGATGAATGGTGGAAATCAGGGAATCCCGAATCACAGGATGCTTCCGGGATTGAGTTCAATGTTGCTTATGACCAATATGGCAATGAAGAGTATTGGGGGTGGGTGGATATAAACGGGAATGAGAAAACCGTATTAACTACTATGAGAGGGATTTGGGCTGGCAGGGCCAATATCAAGATGGCTACTTTGCCTGGTGATAATGCTTCCCGTGCGCCTCCGGTTTCCCCCCAATCTTACCACATTGTCTTTGAATATTCTAAAGTCCCGCAGCCGCTGCCGGATTTCGTTCCTGCCTTAGGTTCAGTTACAACCCTCGTTGATAATAATAGCACGGACTTAGATAATATATTGGTTGTTTATCCGAACAGAGAGCCAAAAGAAATCAAGTTCCCTGAATTAATGGAGTTCGCCACCTATACCAGCGAAGGAAAGCTCGCCGGTTATGTTTACCGCGAACCAATGGATACCTTCGGCAGGATTGTTGCTTATGCCACCTCCGACAAGAGCGAGCTTTATCTGGTTATAGACTTCCAGGCTAACAATATCTATCAGGCCGCTTCGGCATTAAAGTTGGTCTGGGATGATAGTTTGAATAACGGCTCTGGCGCCTACCGCGTGATAAAAGAATATACTGCTTCCGAAACCCTGGTAAGCGTAGATGAGCTCCTTGGCGATGTAAAAGCTACAGATCAGGATAACCTTAAACAAGCCAGGGAAGATATACTGGATACCGTTGCCTTCATACGCGGCAAGGATGTTAACGAGCTTAGCTCCAATGATTTAAACTTGGTCAAGACAGCAGTTAAAATAGATGGCACTACCCATTATGAATATAGCGTCCCCGGAGATGCCCTTGGCCGCTCATTCCTTATTGACCGCGGCGGCTACCTCTTTATCACCCAGTCATTTATCGGTTATACCACAATACCGGATGCCGGATACTTCCTGGATAAGTCTACCGGAGAGGTGGCGCTTGAGATTAAGAATACCGATGACGGCGATGAAGAATATGGTTTAGGCCCGGATTCCGATGGGAATTATTACCGCGTACGCTACCGCAACCCCCATACAGGAGAAGTATGGTATCGTTGGCATTATCCGCAGGATATCTGGGGCGGCTGGGCGTATGAGGAAAGGGGGCATTTTGAAAGCATAGCTTTTACATATACAGATAATAAAGGGAACGCACTTACAGCGGATAAACTTAGCGAACAGCAGCAGCAGGCGCTTGCTAAATGGAGCGCAGATAGGTCCGCTGAGCTTATCGCTAAAAATATCGGTAAATCCTATACAATTGAGGCGGATTACGAAGGTTCGGGGAATCAGGAGTTCAGCGTTAAATTAGGAGAGGGTAACCGCTGGGTTCCTGAAATACGCGTTTGCGTTGATGAGTGGTCTGAGGTAAGGGATGAACCGGCCAAGACCTCGGTGTATTACATCGTAAACGGCGAGAGGGTTTTTAATTACAAGACCGACGTTGAGGGCGGAGCCACCCGAAGTGATATTATACCTGAAGATGCCTGGGAGGATATGGTTTCTGCGATGCGCAAGAAGGGCATGACGGAGGGCGAACTTGCTCAGCTTGCCGAGGCCTTGAACAGACCCCTGCGCCAGACAGAGCGCACCTACGAGCCCTATGTCAGCGGCCGTTCCGGAAAGACCGAGACCTATTATTATCTGCAGGATGATCCGGTAAGAGAATACGTCATTATGACAGATGATAATTACATCACGGTCAATGTGGGCTGGGATAATAACATCAGGGCTTACCAGAAATCATTCCTCTTTAACAAGGATACATACCGTTTAGTCGGCGTTGTTGACAATTTCAGGTTTGAGGATCAGGATAACGAAGAAGCGGAGGGTCCTTTTACCGTAGAGCAAATTCCGAATATCAGCAGGGTATATGATACATATTATAGCGAACAGGGGAGGAGTTCGCAGAAACAAATGGGTTTGCGTATGGACGGTAGGCTTTATTTTGAAGTCCATAGCGGTAAATTTGGCAGGGATGCAAGCAAGCAGGTATTTTATAATAGCCTGGAGCTTCCTATAAATGCCGTCATAATTGACACCAACGGTGTTATTTTTGGACCCTCTGTAGGCCGTGAATATGATTATTATGTTGTTTTTGTTTCTGACCGGCCGGGTTATTACTGGGTATGGACCAGGGATATTGATGACAACGGTCTATCTTATGCTTTCTCTAATTTTGTCAATGGCACACAGATATCCGACAACCCTAAAATCCAAATTATGACTTATAGCCAGGCAGAGAATCTGGGGCAGAGAGGCGGATCATTGTTCCAATACGGGAGAATGATATTTAAGAAGGTTGATAGATATACACCAGTCAGTTGGGTGGACTATCGCAACGGGATAGCGGAATATTTTCAAATACATTTCAGGGAACACGTTAAAAATAACTGGATTTACAACCTTTTTATCGAGTCCAAAGAAAGAGGGACCCTCGCGCCTTTGGTTACGCTTATTGTTGGCGGCACAGTAATTATTACTATCGGTCTTCCGTTTTTATTATGGTTTACTACTTCTTTGATTTCCAGGATATTTTTTAACAAAGCAGGCAAGAAAAAGTCCGGCAAGAATGGCGAGGCGGAAGATAAATCTAAAAAAGCCAATGAATCCGAATCAGCCGGTTCTTCAGAAGAAAGGAAGAGAAAACAGGCGTTGCGCATCAGAGTGGCAGATATTAACCGCCATCTGTATCTTGTTAAGTCCTTTAGCGACTATCTGCTGGATTTATACACAGGCTCCGGAAAACATGAAAATCGTCGGGACTTGATAAATAGATATTATCCTGAAGGCCATCCTTCGCGGAAGCAAGTTGAGGGAGCGGAAAAAGCAGTCGGAGAAGATAAGAAAAAGGCCTTGGATTTCATTGATAACTATTTTATAAAACCGATATCCTATTTCTTCATAGTGATTATGGCTGACCAAGCTGCAAAGTGGAAGAAAGATATGGCAGGGGATCGGGATGCCATGTTCGAAGGTAAGGAAGATTACTTTGTATTTACTGATAGGGATTTAAGGAGAGTTTTTGATTTCGCTGGCAAGGAAGGAATCGACCCGGTTACAAAATTCGGCTTTAACAAGTGTTTTGTGTTTAACGAAAAGGACGAGCCTGGGGTCGATCTTTATGCTTGGTATGCTAATTCTAAAGATAACAAAGGTAAACCTAAAAAGATCGTGGTTGAAGATTTAATATCTGGAATGAAAAAGTGGTTAAGGAAGGAGTATAAAGACAGAAAACTCAAGCAGCCTACCTTCCCCACTAAAGCTGAAATGATAAGCAACAACAAGTTTATTAAGCTTATCCCGTTTGCCGTTGGCGCGTTAGGGCTTTTCGTTTCCCTATCGTCTTTGAGTCTGGGGGTCTTTGGCGGAGTCTGCGTCGGGCTTATCGGTTATATATTAATTAAACAATTGATAGACGTCCTCCCGTATATCAAATTCCACGTTATAGATTGGAGCAGAGCCATCTTCCTTATTATAAAGGCAGCAAGAAAGGGGTATAACGGGAGCTTGCCCCGAGAGAAGATTAAGGAAAAAGAAAAATTCTTCCGTAAATATTTTGCGATGTTAGCCCTTTATGGGGCTTTGCTCGTGGGGCTTAGTGTGTTTTACGGTTGGGGGGTTATTCCTTGGTTCGGTTGGATAGCGGGAGGGTTTATTTTATTGTTGACACTTAGGGAATCAATGCGTAGCTGGTGGTATCTGTTTATAGAGTCTACGGCGGCTAGCCTTGAAAGGAACCAAAAGTGGTATGCCGTCAACTCCGCGAAGGCTATAACCGAAACGCAGTTAAAGAGGATACGCGAAAAGGATTCCTATTTTCAGTTAGTTTACCTGGATGCTTTAATCGAGGCTACATTACGTAAGCATTGCATTGTTTACGGGATTACTCCCAAACAAGCTAAAGAGTTGAAGGGGATTGCAACAAATACAGAAATGTCTGTGAAGGAGGCTCGTAGAATTATCGGGAGCCTAAATGAACAGGCGCAGGAAGAGATCATAAAGTTCTTTAATAAGATCGAGACAACCATCGCAATGACCGAGGGCGAAACGATGCAAGAAAAAGAAGATAATTTCCAAGAGAAATTAGACGCGATGAGCTTAAAGGATCTGGTCCCGGTTATTTTTAAGGGGACCGGCAAAAAGAGGATTATCCCGAGCGTGGCTTTTCTTGACGGAGAGCCGGCAGAATTAGCAAAATTGGCAGGCGCAAAGACCGGTATGGCGCCCGGCTTATTAAAGGCTCCTTTCAGGATATTGAAGGAGAACTACGGAGATTCATGGGAGATATTTTTAAGAGAGAAGCTTTTAATTAATGAGAAAGACAACGGAAAGTTAGAGAGCTTGATTTCAAAATTGAAGATGCCAGAGATGACGTTAAAAGAAACCATCTCTGAGGTATCCAAGTTCAAAGGGGAGGACGACGCTAAAGAGGTAGAGGACGAGATCATCCTGGAGTGGGTTATCTATCGCGCAGACGGATATCTTAAGACATTGCTATATGCAGAAGCAGCTGGAGAAAGCGCCTATGCGGTATTTATAAAATACAAAATTATAAGCAAATGGAAGGGGGAAAATCAAAACCGCGAACCTACCGAGGATGAGATCGTCTTGGCTTATGAAGAAGCTGTTAAGGAAGATATCGGAGAACAGCTAAAGAAAGAGCCGGGAGCAGAACCTACGCAAGAGCAGATTGACGCTAGATATGAAGAGCTTCTTAAGGAAGACATCAGAAAACAGCTAAAGAAAGAGCCGGGAGCAGAACCTACGCAAGAGCAAATTGAGAATAAGGAAATTCTCAAACAGAAACAGGAATTCCATATAAGGTACCTGCTAAATGAATACCTGATGTTTGTGCACATCCACAGCGATATCAACCCCAACAATTCTCCAGAAGGTACGGGAAAATTTGCGCAGAAACTTAAGGATACCAACGAAAAACTTAACAAGGCAAAGGAAGCTCTGAAAGAAAACCCCGGAGATAAGCAAAAACAAGCAGAAGTTAATGAGCTTCAGAAGGCAGTGAAAGAGTTAAATGATAATATATGGGGTGGCAAGGAACCCAAGATTCTCATAGACCAGATGGTAAAAAAGAGGGGGTATGTTTTAAATGAGGATGGTTCAAAGGTTATCGTAGCAGCCACAGATTCTACGACCGGGAATAATGCCTTTTACGGCTTAGATGAGAATAAGGATATCCAGAAGAATTGGGTTCAGGCTATTAAGACGGATTGGTGGAGTATCGCCGGAAGATTCATCGAGCGTTTCCTGTTAGAGCGGGGCAGGGACGATGCGATGCTGGTCAATCTGGACCGCGACCACTTCTTCTTCCCTTCGGATTTCTTCCTGCTTCCTTTTGTCGCCGATAGGTTCGACAAGGAACCCGGACTGGGGGCTCTTCTTATCGACCTTAGGGTTAAGACCGGCGGAGTAAGCAACCCCGCGGCTGACCATAAAGTTGCGGAAGACACCTGGAATACCCGGAGCATACCGGCGGAGGCCGAGATAGGGACGCCGGCTTATTATGGCCCAGGTGTTGTGCGTTGGAGCGTAATGCGGGTCTGGGGCGCTTATATGGATAATATTGAGGATACCGCCGCCGCTCATGAAATGCAGATGTTAGGATACCACGTGGAATATACGCCTTGGCTTTCTATCGGCAGGCCCAGGGAAATGCTTGCTGCCTCCTTGCCTGATTTTCAGAACCGCTTTGGAGGTCTGGCAACGGACGAATTTCTTTCTACTTCGTATCAGATGATGCTAAACAGCGATCAGCTGCATTGGACCGAGAAGCTCACCCTTTTCATGAACTTTGATTTTTATTTTAATAAACCTTTGATTCCAAGATACAATCTTTTGATCTTTCTTTTCTCATTCTTCCTAAGTTTTACTCCTTTTGCTTATTTGGGCTTTCCGCTTTTATTCATTATGCTCCAATACGACTTCTCCGAGGCAGTCACTGCCGGGGGGGTAAGGCTGTTTGCCGCCGGAAAAGGGTGGCTTAAAGGATATTTAGGGTACCTGAAAAGATTCTGGAGCCTCGTTTTTACCTTCGCTCCGCTTATCCCCATGCATGATGAAAAAGTAAGAAATGCCTTTAAGGGCAAAGCGGGGTTATTTACCTCCGGTGTAAAGGATATCATTATCCCCGAGGAACCATTTGAAGAACTTTATGAAATATATAAACCTGCAATAAGGTGGGGCGTGTTATTATTGACCATATTGTTGTTTGCTCCGGCGCATCCTTATGCGGTTATCGCCCAGCTTTTCTTCTATGTTTTCCCCTTTGCTTTTATCTTTGGCCCGTTCAGGAATAACGCCTTATGCCCTTACCATATCCCCAATCCGGAAGGCAACAAAACGACAAAGTTCATCAATGCCAGCCTGGATTACGTCTGGAGCTTAGGGAAAATGTTCTTCCACGGGATATTGGCCATTATTTACACTATAGTCTCGTCCATCTTCGGGGATGCTATCGAATGGTTCTCGCTGACTCCGATTGAGACAATCAAGGATAAATCTGGCAAAAATAAGAATATTCTTTTGACCTTAGCCGATTTTTATGCCGGAAAGCATCCTGGACGGGGATCTATCAAGGAAGGGAAGGAAACGTTCGGATATAATCAAATTAAGCATAGGCATCTTTATGAAAACGGGAAAGAAGTAGATCTTAAAGATGCCAAAGCGTCGCCCTGGATTTCCGGTATTCAGTCTATACTTACAGTAGCTTTTGCTGGTATCGCCATCTGTATGCCTATGGTAGGAGTTGCAGGCTTGGCAATAGTCAATTTAGCTGCCTGGGCGTATTACGTTTATCGTTTCTCAAGAGATGAAAAGAATAGCAAATACCGCGATCAAGATAATCCTGAAGCCGATGCTAGCAAGCGTATTAATACCATACGTCGCGAGAGTAAATTCAAGATCGTGAGAATATTAGAATATATGGGTTTGGGTGTTTCTTATTCCTTCTTGGCTATGGGCTATTTCTTCTTTGTAAAGGCCCCCGCTTTATTTAAAAGATTTAAAAGGGATGCAGTCGCCACCCACGCTGCCAGGCTCGCCAGGAAATACGCACGTGATATCCGCGAGGCCAGTAATACTCTTCTTGATGCCGTCGTTATAAAGAATCTCTCCGAGCTCCAGAAGTTAAATTCTTCAGGAGTCCCCGGCCAAGACGAGATAAACAGCTTTATTGATAAGATAATTCCTGCGGATATCATCAACCAGGCGGTCAAAGACCAGAACGGCAAGGCCGATGAAGCCAAAAAAGCCATTTATGATACGATGGTGGGGATCAGCGATAGAATTGAAGGACTCGAAGTAACCAAAACCCTCTGGGATGAGGCTTCGAACATCCAGGATGCCCTCAAGGATATCTCCGGCAATGACGAAGCCGCCGCCAAGAAACTCCTCCTTGAGAGGGTAAACGCCGCCTTGCTGGCTTGGTCAGAATCCAGGGCAGACAGGTTCCTCGCCACCCACGCTGCCAGGCTCGCCAGGAAATACGCAGATGATATCCGCCAAGGAAAAGACGTAACCAAAACCCTCTGGGATGAGGCTTCGAACATCCAGGATGCCCTCAAGGATATCTCCGGCAATGACGAAGCCGCCGCCAAGAAACTCCTCCTTGAGAGGGTAAACGCCGCCTTGCTGGCCTGGTCAGAATCCAGGGCAGACAGGTTCCTCGCCACCCACGCTGCCAGGCTCGCCAGGAAATACGCAGATGATATCCGCCAAGGA
>Ga0265297_10002049_pt1 | contig 43158 bp, 70 predicted proteins | sample Munlanlwell13791_FD_192502 | JGI IMG/M metagenome (GOLD analysis project Ga0265297, IMG submission 192502) | Leachate microbial communities from a municipal landfill in Southern Ontario, Canada - Leachate well 137-91 | ecosystem: Engineered > Solid waste > Landfill > Unclassified | place... | reverse complement strand
AACCGGCTCATATTTTCACCCCCAACGCCGCCAGGCCAGCGGCAAGGGAAGCGTAGGACGCCTCGTAGGGAATCCCGTTGTAGTTCTTGGCCAGGTCCCGCGCCTCGCTCCTGGCCCAGGCAGACCAGACAACGATGCTGTCCTTGTGATAGGCCGGATCGTTGGCCAGAAGCCAGCCAGCCTCGGCAATCCTGGCCCCGGCTTCCTGGTTCAAGCGGAACTTCTTGTCGAAGGTGTAATTCCAGCGGTAGGAGAGAAACCCCTGCCCGACAAAGTCCCAATACCAATACCGCTGCCCGGGGCACTTGTTTATGACAACCTTCATCGTCTCGGCTGCCTGCTCCGCCTTCATCCCCCTGATCTCGGCAGCGGTGAGACGGCGGGGGGGCTTGGATAGGTCAACGATATATTCAGCGATGCTAAAATCTCCACAGCCCTTCGATGAGAAAGTGGCTTTGTTGTTTGTTTCTGGATTGCATGTGCGGGAATATGCGAAGGAAAAGTGGTGACAGTTATTTGGGTGGTCTTTGACCAAATTCCATAAACCATTAGGTTCTTTTACCATCTTGTGCCACGCCCCGCACACTGGGCACTCTAGCTCCCAGTGGTCAAGCGGCTGCTCCGCCTTCACCTTCCGGAATAGGGCTTGGTAGGCGTCAAATTGGGCGGCGGTGGTGCTCTCAAGGCTTCTGCTTTCGTCATTGTGGGCAACTAAAACCAGGTGTTTGTCGTATTGGCGATAGTTGAATTCATTCATCCACCACTCCACCGGATGCGGCCCTATGCACCCGATCTTGATCTGTGAGCCGTCAACCTCGGCCGCCCCGGGCAGCGAAACGCCAGCAAATTCTGTAAAAGTTTCTTTCATGATCCCCTCCTTTTTGATTTGTGGATTTCCTAATAAAATTTTGGCCACAATATTTCCGTCCAAGTTTTCGACTTTCCAGAATTTACTCACCCCCGGCCTCCGGCAATTTTGCTCTGGTCCATGATACCCCGCCGGCCATCAACCCCTTTTGTGTCCTGATTGACGGGAATCTCGTGCCGGCCTCGTATTTGCGCCAGGCCGACACGCTCACCCCGCACTTGGCGGCGGCTTCTTCAACCGTCAGGACATATTTAGAACGGTAACGCTTGAGCGTGGACGACCAGTTGCGCATGATCCCCTACCTTTTTTGCGAGTATTTGTTCACCGAAATATGACACGATTGCACGGTTCACAGACTGTAACTCATTGATTCGGCTGCGGTTTTCGTCTATGAATGGTCTGGCTTCCAGAAGGTTGTTTGCTAGCTTGTATCCTCCACCGCCACGGCTCCGGCTGATGATGGGCACTCCGCGCTTGCGTAGGTTCTGGATGGTCTGCCTGATCTCCCGGTCGCCCCGGTGGGTGAGCATGACAAGCTCGTCCCGGCCAAACCAATGATGATTTGACAGTAGCCGGATTATCCCGGCTTCTTCCTCATTCCTGACTATCAAGTCTGCCATTTGCGCCCTCCTTTTTTACGCCAGTTTTGCACCGCAAAACGGGCAGTATTTGATGTTGATGTAGTGGGAGTTGCCATCCCAGTCCGCTGAATCAATGACGCATGGCCCCGTTTCTTCTGGCCCAAAATATTGTCGTGAATAATCGCTATCGGGCCTTGTTTCCCAATGGACGGCCTTTTCCTGTTTGTCGCAACATTCTTTCATTAGAATCCTATGTCGTCCTTTGGCTTGTCTGAATAAGTGTGATAGCCGTCAAAGGGCACGACATTCCTGTCCCTGCCGTTCTGGTCCTTTTCAATTTCAACCCGGATCACGCCCACGCTTGGCATTGGCAGGAGCAGGTCTGCCGGCTCGTAGTCCTGCTTGTCGTCCTTATAGACCATGAATCCCTTGAGGAACTGCTTGACCCGGACCGCTGCGGCCTGGGACCATACGATATTGTCCCAAATCCAATGGTCCTTGCCGTCAACATCGACCTCGTATTTGCAAGCCCAATACGGGTCGCCCTTCTTGGTGCGCCGGACCTGGATTTCCGCGATCTTGACCGTGTATTCGCCGGGAGGCAAGGGCTGGAATCCACCGCCCGTTTTGGTGTCGTCAACAACTTTCCCGTCAAAGTGTGGCATGATTTCCTCCTATTCCTGGAATGACGCCTGTTTTTCTTTGGCCTTGCCGCGCAAGAACTCGATATCTTCCTCGGTGAACTCGCGCTTGGCGGCTTTGATAACTTCAGTGATTTCCTTGAGGGCCTTCTTGTTCTTGGCGTTGAGGATTTTGGCCTCCATGTCAATCTTGAGCTTGGCTGACTTGTCCGCTAGGTCCGCGACCGCCTGTTTCTCCCGGCTGAAAATGGCCTGGTTTGCCACGGCTTCCTCGCTGGCGAGCGGCTCCTTGACCATAATCCCGCCCAACTTGGCGACGATTGGCTCTATGTCCTTGTAGTCCATGTTGATGAATGTGTGCCTGGGAGGGAAGGTGTTGGAGCGGTCACGGATGATCTCGCAAAAGTTATTACGCTTGACATCATGGCCGGACCCATCCAATTTCTCGCCTAACCCACGGCCCAGGAAGGACCGGATCAGCAGGCTGAACTCATAGGGCATGTCCTTCTCTGCGCTGGCCTTGTATCCCACCGGCGTATATTCCCCGGAGGTCATGTCATAGTCAATCGCCTCTCGCGCCGTGACTATGACATGGGCCTCAAGGTTCATTAGGCGCAGGATGCAGTCCCGGAAAACCCGCTTGATCTTGTCCCACTCCCCGAAGCTGACTGTGCCCCTGGCCGTCTTGCGGACATCGTTGGCGTCCATTAGGCTCCGCCAGAACCAGGTGATTGTGTCCACGACCAGGACGCCATACTGGTTGGTGTCAAAGCTGGCGACCTCGGCTTCCAGGGCCTCGATGTTGAGCGGGTGCGCGCTGTCAAAGTCAAACTGCTCGGCATAGAGGCTTGATAGGGCCTGGGGGTCGGTGTCAATCAGGGCCACGCGCTTCTGTCCGGCAAGCCCCCGGCCCAACTTGAGGGCGGTGCAGGTCTTGCCTGACCCGGTGTTACCGAACAGGCAGATTTTCAGGAACGGAAAATTCTTCTCAGCTTTCTTGAACGCCATCTGTTCCTCCTTTTTTATTCATTTCACCCATATTCTAGTGCAATCCTTGTGCCAAATTGGTGATAAAAATTTATGCCTTTATTATCAACAATATATGTTCGCGCTGTCTTGGCCATGTTGTAAAAAGTATGCAAAAAGTTGCGAGTTGCCTGTAAAAAATTGCGGGGTCCCGGACCGTCCGGAACCCCGCGTTAAGGAGGGGCAAATGACTAGGTTATGGTCTTGGCGATGGCCTCCGCGATCTGCAATGTGTGTCCGGCAATCCATGACGCCTCGTGCTTGTTGCTCACAAACCCGCATTCGATGAGGATAGCCGGCATGGGGGTGTGTTTCAAGATGTAATAAGGCCCGACCCTTGCGCCCCGGTTGCGCCGGCCCAGGGCGGCGATGTTCTCCGCCGCTCTCTTGGCGATAGGCAGGCTGGTCAGGCTCCCGCTATAAGCCTCAACGCCGTGGGCCTCGTGGTCGTTGGCCGCGTTGCAGTGAACGGAAACCAAAAGCTCCCCATGCAATTCCCCGGCGATCCGGCAGCGTTCCTCAAGCGGAATAAACTCGTCCGCGTCCCTGGTTGAAAAGCTGTTCGGGACTAGGCGTAACAGGTGTTCAACGATTTGAAGGTTAAAGTCCTTTTCCTGGTAGCCGTGATAGCTGGCTCCGGGGTCCGGGCCTCCATGTCCGGGGTCCAGGATGATGATCTTACCCATTGACCCGCTCGTCAATCGGCTTGGTTTCCTCGGCCACGATCGCCATCAGAGCGGTAAAAAGTGCCGGGACCTGCTCAATGTTGTCCGCGAGGTCCAGGGCCCCGGCCACGATCAGTTTGTCCCGGAGCGTGTTCAGCAGCCGCTTACCAGTGTCTGACTGGCAAAATGCGTTGCCGTCCTCAATCATTTTCTTTGCAATCGCCGCCGCAATGATTCCGTCTCCTATGCTCGCCATTTTGTTCTCCTTTGGTTTGGGGTTAAAATTACCAGGGTCTTTTGCTCCACTCATCCGCTTTGCGCTCAATCCACTCGCCCAGGGCGATCACTCCGCCCAGGGCTATCGTCCCGAATAACAGGCTTGCCACTACGATCAATGCGTCCATTTATCCCTCCTTTATTTTTCCCTGCGCTCTCGCCCTGGCCCCATAATTGTCCCGGCTCCATCCGTCCCCGGTCAGCGCAAAATTGGTGGTTGACATAACTTTGGGTGACAGCTTTCCGCATTTCGGGCAGCGTGACAGGCCGGACGCCGACTTGATGCTCAAGATTTCCTCAAACCTGCCGTGGTCCTTGCACTCATACTCATACAGCGGCATCTAATCCCCTTTGCTTGTTTATCAACCTCTCCGCGTGGCGGACCTGCGCCCTGGGCAGGCCGGTGAAAGCGATCCGGGCCTCCATGTTGTCAGTCAGGGCAAACCAATTTTTAAGGGCGGTGGCATAGATGCTATCCAGACCATACCGCCCTTCAAGTCCAGCTTGCCGGCTGTTCCAATACCATGCCAGCCTCGCGTTATGATACGGCCAGCGCCTGCCGTCAAGGGTCGTCTTGAAAAGCGGGCCGGCCTCCGTGCCATACCTGCGGATGTAGGCCAGGATTTCAGCGCGCAACGGCTTGGGCAGCCATACATCGCGCCCCGCCGCCTTGATGTGTTCTTTTATCACAGGCAGGTTGTTTTCCCATTCAATGATGTCCTCGGTGTTCAGTTCCAGCAGGTCCCGGACCTTGACCGCCGTCTGCACGCAGATTAAAGCGGCCAGGCGTATCCTCGCCCCCTTGAGTTTGGTTAAGTCAAAATCTGATGGCAACGGTTTAAACATCTAACCTTTTCCTTTGCATATAACATTATATGCCTTTTGGGGGTGCTTGTCAAGTCTCTATGCGTCTCCCGCATTTCGGGCAAACCGTCCGGGGTTTGATCACCATGTTAAACCCACAGTTGGCGCAGGTGTAAATCGTCTCCCCGCCGGCTTGCCTAGACTGGCAAGTAGTAGGCGGTGGGGGCGGGGTTCGGTTAGCCTCCACCCTGGCGCGAGCGCGCGCCCGCTCTCGTGCCTCAAGGTCGCGCGCGCTCCTGATGGTCAAGGGCGCGGGTGCTTCGCGTCTGATCTGTTCGTCAAATAGTCCGTTCATTTTATTCCTCCTGCTTTATTCTTCAAACTCCCGCCAATACCTGCCAAAATATCAAAAGCAGGTCATCGCTGGCGTTGACAAGTGGGCCGATGCCGTTGATGTATTGAACTAGATATTTGCGGGCCTGGTGCTGTTCATAATAAAGCCTTGCCCTGCTAGTTCTCCCGATTAAATCCTTAATGAGTTTGTCCATTTTAATTCCCTCCTCCGGTTTGCGGCCTGGTTGGTTGGTTAAAAGTTCCGCTTCTAGCCTTCATTCCCGCCCTCGGCTTGCAAGGGCGGGGTCAAGGTTAGGATTGCGGGAAGGTTTCGTTATAGATGCGGTTAAATTCTTCCTCGCTTACCCTGATGCTGTGGTCGGGGTTGATGGCGTTCAAGTGCTTGCCGGTGGTCGGTCCCCAGGCGTTTTCCCTGATGGTCAGTTTCCCGTTATGGGAAAATGCGACTAGGGTTTTGTAGCTGAAATAAAACAAGTCTCCGTTGGGGTCCGTGAAAACAATGGCGTGCGCTCCGTAGTTCTGGCTTGAATAATTCCCGTAGGTTTCAAAATTTGGGGTTTTCATCTTCCTTCTCTCCTTTCGGCTTTGCCGGTTAGGGGTTTATTTGCTGGCGGTCCGCTTGCAATGGACAATCTGTGTCCATTCTCCATATTGGACGCCGTGCCAATAATATCCGTTGTGCTTAAACCAAACATCCGTCCGAGTCCTGGCGATGTTGTGCCGTCCGGCCCTGTAGGTTAGGACCTTAAAGGATAAGGTCCCCGGCCAGTTTGTGACCTTTTCGTGACCATGAAGGTAAAGGTCAATCCTTCCGGCCTGGTCCATGTAGGCGCGGTCGATGTCTGCCATGCAAGCATAACACCATTTTTCCGGGCCGGTCTCTCCGTTAATCTCGCAATAGCCGACTGCAATGCTGTCGGCAGCTATTACGATTTGCTTTCCGCAATTTGAGCAGATAATCTGCCCGGTTGGAAGTTCCGTTTTTCCGTCTGGCGTGAAAGCGCCGTGTTCTTTGAAATTTACGACATATCCTGCCATGTTAATTCCCTCCCCTGATCTGACCGGCTATGAATTGCGCCGGGGTTCCGGTATAGGTGCGGCCCAGATTGCGGAGCGGCTCGCGCTCAAGGCGATAGATTGCATTGTCCATTTGCACAAGCCTGGCTTCCCAGTGCCGCGCCTCGCCATTGGTGCGGGACTGCGTCCAGCGCTTGTGATACTGCGCCCGCTTTCTTTCCAACTCTTGCCGTCTGTCCATTTGCCTGTCCTCCTTTTTGTTGGGCGGTTAATTCCACCATACCAGACCGGAGCGCGTCCGGCCTGGGTGCTGGAATTAGACGTTATTGTAGCTGTCAACCTCTACTGCCGGGAGGGCGCGGACCTCGTGCATGGTCTTTGGGTTAAAATAAGAACCGTCACGGGGTTCCCATATCCAACCGTTAGCCTCGCATGCGTCGTCATGTATCTGGTGGATTGCCGATTTGACATTTGACGCGGTGACTCGGTGGGACTCAATAAACTCTCCGCCCGTTCCGAAGTGTTCGACCTGATATTTCCTGCTCATTTTACCCTCCCTTTCTTTGGTTGGTGGTTTTGGTTTCCGCCGGCTTGAATAGGTCGGCGGACTGATTAGCGGCTAATACCTGGCCATTTCTGACCCAAGATGGGTCAAATAATGGAAGGTCGTTAACATAACTTGGCTTTTTGACTGGCTCAGGCGGTTTAACATTTTGGAAAAGTACAGTATTTTGCAAGCAAATCCGCCCGCAATCCTGACCGCAAACCTTGCATTTTTTCATTATTCCCATCTCCCTGACTTGATTAAGTCCCCGTCAATATCTTCCGCCGACATACCGGACGCAGCCAGCTGCGCCTTTACCTTGACTCCCTTGAATTGTAGGAAAGTTTTCAATTGCTGATAATCCCAGCCCCTTGAATTGGCATAGTCTGACCAAGTTTCAGGCATGGTCAAATCCAGGTATCCTTCAGGACGGTCAATTACAAGGTCGGTCAACAATGCGGTGTCGGCATCATCTAGGTCTATCGGCCCATGCAAGGCAATACTGTAAAGCCTGTCGACTAAATCTTGTGGAGTATCATCATGGCCAGACTGCCAGTCAAAATCAACGGGCAAATGCAAGGTCAAAATTCCTTGCCTAAGTCTAGACTTGCCAAGCCTGCGGATGGCATCCAGCTTTTGATTAGTCAACTCCGCCATAACCGGACCTTGATAAGTATCGGCAATCAAGGCGATTTTTACCAAACCCTTTTGACGGTCAATATTTATTGCTAAAATCTTCATGACCACACTAAAGTGCAATCGGCGTGCCATTGTGTTTTTTTTGTCCAGCGGAATTGATTCAAATACTTGAAAGTTAAGATAAATAAAAATTATTTTTACTTTGATATTATATTATCGCAATAATTGAATATATGGCGAAACCATGCAAAGTTTTCCATGTTAATAGGAAATATTTGCTCTTTTTCATACCTAACATTTTATGGTGCTTTGTTGGTGTCGGGCAGAGCAGGGAAACAAAACCAGGGGGAGCAAACTAAAAGTTTGTATAGCAAACAAGTAGTTTACTTTATTTTTTCTAATGTTGGTGGATGCAGGGAAAGTCAGGGTAGGGCCAAGTTATGTTAAGTTGATAGCTGGGATTAGTTGTCGCCCGTATAGAAAAACCGGGACGCCCAACGGGAAAACCGGAGATGGCCAGCATTGGGACAGCCGGAAATGGTTGATAAATAAGGGATTGCTAAGTACTTGATTTGATTGGGCAAAATGGCATAGTTAACATAATTGTCCTTAAAGCTGATTAGTTATTGTTAAGTTGACACCCGCCCCCCCCTGGATGCCCCGCGACCTGGCTGGAGGGATTATTACCCCATTGAAAACCGGGGGCCAAATTTTCGATTCGCCTTTTTCCATATATCCCCCTATTTCTCTTATAACTTTCCATCCAGTAATCATCTAACCCTTAAGGCCATTACTACCTTAATACATTACTATATTAATATATTAATATTGCAAGTATTAAGTATAATGGTTTTTAAGAGCCCGCTAAGACATGGTTTTTTGTCGCCCGCTGGCTACAAGATAGCACATTATGGAAGATTTGTCAAGAGAAAAATGTGTTGGTTTTTTCATTTGCTCTTATGGTGTTGAATTTAAAGGGGAAAAACTTTCATTTTTTTTAGCACTTGACACTCCGTCCATGTTATGTTAAGTTGGTATCATGGAAGAGAACAAGAATTTGGCATTGGTCCGTGGGGTGTTGGAGCCTGAAATCATTGAGGTTCAAGCCCCTGGTGGTGTTCCCAAAAAGCCCGACCGGAATTTGCGGGCGGAGTTCATGCAGCAGGTCTTGGAGCGTGGTGCTGATCCCAAGTTCTTTGCCGACCTGTTCATTGACGCCTTGCATTGTAATGATGACGCGGAGTTGCGGAAGTTCAAGACCAAGTGTGACATTGCCGAGAAGGTGATGAAGCGCATGGACTTTGACTTGACGCCAAAGGATGAGGGGATGCAAAAGCTGATTGAGGTCATGCTTGCTCGGGCGAGCAAGACGATGGGTGGTTTTGGTGGCGGCTGACCTGGCTGCGATCCGGCGTTTTTACCTGTCCAATTTTTGGGCGTTCTCAAAGGACATCTTGGGATATGAGGACATCCGGAATGTCCCCCACTTTGAGGTTTGCGAGTTCATAGCGAACAGTCCGGGGAATGGAAGCTGGCGGACCAGCAACATCGCGGGGATGAAGCTGAAGCCAAGCGGCAAGGCCCGCGTCCCGGACAAGAAGCGGCGGCTGCTGCTGCTCCCCCGCAACACCTTCAAGTCCACGCTGAACTCCAAGGCTTATCCCATCTGGCTTTTGCTTCAGGACCCGAAGCGCAAGATTTTGATCATCAGCAATAACGACCAGAACGCCAAGATGGTAATGAAAGAGATCATGTTCAAGTTCAACCGCCCGGAGATCAAGGCCATTTTCGGGGATTACTTGAAAAAGGACAAGTCGGTCATAAGGAACGCTTTCCATTGCCAGCTTTGGGACCCCTTTGAGGACAAGCCGGTGGAGTTCCAGACCATGCCGAACATCAAGTGCTGCGGGACCGGAACCAATGTCACGGGCCTGCATTGCGATTATGCGATAGTGGACGACATCATCACCCCGGAGAACACCACCACCGAGCAGGCGCGTGAGGCGGCGATCACCTTCATGCGCCATTTGGAACCGGTGGTCAATCCTGGCGGCAATATCTGTGTCATAGGGACCCGCTACCATTTTGACGACCTTTACGGCTGGATCATGGCCGATGACAATTACGACATCATGCTCCGGTCCGCGATCAACGAGGACGACACCCTTTACTTTCAGGAGCGGTTGAGCCGCGAGTATATCGCCAGCCAGTTTCGGATCATGGGTAGCTATGTGGCGAGCGGCCAGTACTACAACAACCCGATCAACCCTGTGGACCAGGTTTTCAAGGAGCATTGGATTCAAGCCTGCATCCGGGACTTCCATATCCCGGATGTTGAAAAGCTGACGCGGGTCATGTATATCGACCCGGCCATGTCCACCGGGACCCGGTCGGACTACACGGCTATGGTGGTGGCCGGCATGAACAAGCGGGGGGACATTTTCGTTTTGGACTGCATCCGGGAAAAGCTGCTGGATGACGAGTTGATTGAACGGGCCTATTGGCTGGCCGGCAAGTGGAACCCGGAAGTGGTGGGCGTGGAGGTCAACGCCGCGCAAAAGTTGTATCTCAAGATTTTTCAGTTGGAGGGCGAGAAGCGCGAAAAGTTTTTGCCCGTCCGGGCCGTGGAGCATACCACCAGGCGTGACAAGGACTTCCGTATCCGCGGCCTGATGCCTTTCGTGGAGCGCGGACAGATACATATCAGCCCCGGCATGGACGCCCTCTTGACCGAGATGAGGCGGTATGTCGTTGGGTCCACCGAGCATGATGACCAGCTTGACGCGCTTGAGGGCGCGGTCTATCTGCTCAAGCCGCCGGAGTTCAAGGAAGCCGTCAGCTTGGAGGCCGCCAAGCAGATCGAGGCCCACAATGAGATGCACGACTTGAATTATAAACCCATAAGAGATAGAATGAGTTTCAGGGATACTTTTAACAACATCTTTAACTAGGGGGTATAAGTGGCTGAAAAGTATAAGCCTCTTGGGAGCTTCGTGATTGTCAAGCCGCATTTTGAGGAAGTGTCCGATGGTGGGATCGTTATCCCGCAGACCGGCAAGAAGGTCCCGCGCAAGGCCAAGGTCGTTGCGATTGGGCCGTCATGCAAGGATGTTAAGGTGGGCGATAAAATTCTGGTCCCGAAGTTCATGCCGTTCCTGACGGACAATCGGCCGGGTGGTCTTTGCATCCTGGACGAGAGCGCGATTTGGGCGGTGATTGATGAAGAATAGGCTCAAGGAAGCCTTGTCCATTTTGTTTCACGGGAAACACCCCGAACTTAACATAACCGGCACTAACGATCCGGGCGCGGCCCGGGCGGTGGAATTGGAAAAACAGGAATTACAGCAAATCGAGGCCAAGTGGAATGAATATTGGGGATCATAGATGAACGGGCCACAGGGGGGGAATCAGGACGACCGGATAACCGAACTCAAGCAGGTTTGGTCAAAGGCCAATAACGCCAAAGACCGAATCAACCAGCACAAGAATCTTTGGCTGTCCTATTTCCTGGACCAGCAAGCCAGTTGGCTTGACCAGCGGGGCAAGTTCAACGCCGTGACTGACAGTGAGTTGCGGAAGTTGCGCGAGAACAAGCGGGTGTTCCCGACCTTTATCAACCTGATCAAGCCGGCCATCCATGTCATCGTGGCGCAGAGGACGCAGCGGCAGCCGATATTCAAGCTGTCCCCCATGTCCGCCAAGCAGGAGGTTCTTTACTCAAGCTCCGCCGGCAACGACCTGCTTAAGCATTACCGGACGCAGACCGAATATTTGCGCAAGGACACAGAGGCAAGCTATTGGTGGTCGGTGACGGGCGATGTCTATAAGTGGACGCACCCGGTCCCCTACGATAAGACCAAGACCGTCCCGGTGGAAAAGGTGGACGACATCACGGGCCTGCCGGTGCTGAATGAAAAGGGCGAGAAAACCTTTGAGGAAGTCCCGACCGAGTTTGATGTCGTGACCACCAATTTGTCCTGGACCGAATTTACTCCCCCGCCCGGTATCCAGGAAATCAAGGACATGCCTTATGTCTTTATCAACCGATACCTGGACCGGAAATTTGTCAATGACACCTACGGCCTGGACTTGCAGGAGCGGGATGTATCCGACAACTTTGACGCCTTCACCGTTCAAAACATGGAAGTCCTGGGCGAGAAAAAGGGCGATCAAGTCCTGGTCATAGAATACCTTGAAAAGCCGACCAACAAGTATCCGCGTGGCCGGCATATGGTCTTTGAGTATGTTGAGGGCCATGTCTTGAAGGACGAGGATTTTCCCTATTGGAATACCAACCCCAAGACCGGGGCAGAGGAATGGGGCGGGTATCGCATCCAGCATCATACCTACGATTGGGGCATGGTAAGCCATTGGGGTATGGGTATGCCGAGCGCGGTGGTGGACATCCAGAAGCGGATCAACCATCTGGCAACCATCCTGTCCACAAATATCATCCTGACCGCCGGGGTCAAATTGGGATACCCGCGTGGATACAAGTTGCCGGAAGAAATTTTGGACAACGAGCCTAAAGTTTTTGAATACGAGCCGGGGTCCGAGCAGCCGCATTACATGGACCCCCCGCAGATCAACCAATGGATCAAGACATGGTTTGACCAACTCAAGCAGGAGTTCAACACCATCATCGGCCTGCATGAAACCACACAGGGCAACGAGCCTGCCCGCCGGATGCCGTTCCTGGGCTTGCAGTTCCAGGTGGAAACCGACCTGATAAAATTCAGGACCAAGTTTAAGAACTATGCGGACACCGAGTGCCTGGTCGGATGGGACATCATCCATTCCATCCGGCAGTTCAAACCGCCCTGGATGTTGAAGGTGCTGACGGATTCCCGCCTGACCGAGCTTCAAGCGTTCCTTGAGGACGACATGAGCGACTACCAGATCATCATGGAGCAAGAATCTGAAATGCCGGAATCAAAGGCGGGCAGGATCGGGACCATTCTTGAAATTATCAGCCAGACCGGGGGCCGTGCGTTTGACCTGGATTCCCCGATGGGCCGGACCAAGTTGCTCAAGGCCATTGGTGAGGGCTGGACCAAGCCGATGATTGAACATGAGACGGAAGCGACCGAGCTTGCGGAAGAGGAAAACCGCCGGCTGATGAACGGAGAGCCGGTTCAGGCCAGCATCTACAACAAGCATCCGCTTCATGTTGAGGTCCATCTTCGGATATTCAACTCCCCGGAATACCTGACCAAATATAAGGGCAGTTCCACCGAGCAGGAAGCGCAAGCCCATATCATAGAGCATTTGAATTTCCAGGCTTTGGGAATGGCCCCACCGATGCCGCCTCCCGGTGCGCCGCCTCCGGGCGGACCGGAGCAGGGGCCTCCTCCGTCAGAGCCGGGGCCTGCCGGACCACCGCAAGGGGGACCAGTTCAATGAGGGGATTAGCAAAAAGCCGAAATTTTGAAGGTCGGTTATTTCCCCATACCCCAGGGCGGAATGGATGAAGATGCTGAAAAACATCAGGGCGATCAGGGGCGCAAATATAATCTTCATGTTTTTCCATAGGTTATGCCGGGCTTCCCGGTCGGACCAGGCAAGCATGGTTTCCAGGATCAGGACATTTATTAAAATTCCGGCGGTGGTGACATCCGTCAGGTTGAAGCAGGTCAGGGCCAGGAACAGGAAACAACCGATTATTTTTGCCTTCTTGTCGACCATCATAAATTTAGATGCTCGAAAGGGGCGGGGGGATTCAGGAAATGCCTAAAAATTATTACGATGATGGCGAATTTGAGAAAATTCTCTACGGGACCGATGGCGCGCCCGGCCTGCGGGACATGAAAAAAAAGTATCCCGGCTGGACGGGGCCGGAGATTTTAAAAAAAGTGAATGAGGTTCCCCGCGAAAATGATTGGATATTTGACAATGACTTGCCGCTATCGGAAAAGCTGATGAAGGTGAACTCCGATTTGGCGGGCAGCGCGGGTGTGGCTGAAGGATTGAGGGCCGGGGTCGGGGTTGTTCCGCCCGCAAAAAAGAAGGACTTTTCGGATTATCTTCCAGATTTTCTCAAGAGCGAGCCGGGCGGAGCGATGCAAGAACAGAAACAGATGAAGGGGATTCCGGAGGGCGATGTCGGGCAATCGGAGGTCAACGGTCCGTTGGCGGCGTTAATGAAATTTCTTGGCAGGAAATAAAATGCTCAACAAAAATCCGATAGTTGACATGATGGCTCCCGACCAGATGGCGCAGCCGGGTCCGGGGCCGATGGACGCCCTGGTCAACTGGTATCATAGTCAGGGGCCGGGGCTTCCGCAGACAGACCCCACCGGGGTCAGTCCAATGGGGAACCCTATGGATCAGTCAATGGCGGGTCAAGAGGGCCAGCTTTCCATGCAGGCCCTTCAAATATTAAAAGGCTATACGGGGTGAAATATGGATTGGGGTAGAACGATGGCTAATTATGGCGGCGGCAAGGCGTGGGGGCCGAACCAGCGTCCACAGGGATACCAAAATCGGGACGCATATATGGATTCTTACCGGCAATACTGGCAGACCCCGAATCAGCCTCGCCCGCAGCAGCAGGGCGGGTCGGGAACTCCGCAGATTGCCTATTCCCCGCCGGCAACCACGCAACCGCAGCAGACCGAGCAGACACAGACCTCGCAGTTGGCCCCGGTCCCGACCGCACAGCCGTTCAATATGCAGCAAAAGCAGGATAATTGGTCGGGGGGCGCGATGGGTAGCGGCGGACAGGGCGCAACCGGGATAGATTTCAACAATCCGATGGGCGGTTTTGGTTCCAGTCCCGGCCCGGAATGGGGTCGCAAGAAAAATTTAGGTTTCGGGGGGATGTTCGTTTGAAATATCGCATGGGCGAATATAAAGAATTCCCCAAAAGGGAAAATTTGTCTCAAGGAGAAGAAAAGCAATGGTAGATGACGCAATTAACGGCTCCGGCGTGGGCCAGGAATCGGTAGAATCAACCCCAACCCCTGATAGCGGCGGTGCTGGCGAGCAACAGGTTCAGGTTCAGGGCAGATCGGAAGCCGGACAGCCCGAAAGGTCTGATCCGAAATCAAGGCCATTAACACAGGACGCTTTCGACCGCCAGTATCGCGCGGCCAGAGAAGCGGAAGAAGCGCGACAGAAGGCAATCGCCTACGCACAGGAGCAGGAATATCGGACCCAACAGCTTCAACAGCAGTTGGAAACCTACAAGCTCCTGATGCAGCAGCAGAAGTCGTCCGGCAACCAGCCGGAAACGGATGAGCTTGAGCGGATGGCAAGGGAAAACGCACAGGTCGAGCGGGACCTCAAATTGCTTGACGGGCGTTATACCAAACTGATTGACCCGCTTTCCAAAAAGCTCAATGAGGTCGAGTCCATGCTCCGGGCCAGCCAGGAGGCTCAAGCAGTTGAGCAGTCCCGCGCCCGTGACGCCAACGCGATCAATTCCATCGCGGCCCGCGTCCACCAGGAGTTGGGCTTGACGGACAAGGGGGAGATCGACTTCATCCAGTCAGCGGTTACGCCGCGCCTGATGAACCTCATGTCTGATCCCGGATGGAAAAACATCCAGAACCAGGACATGAAATGGGACATCTGGCGGCGGGCTTACCGCGAGGGGATGGAGGGCGTGATCCAGGCCCTTGAAACCCGCAAGAAATCGTGGGAACAGAACTACATCGAGACTTTGAAAAAGAACAAGGGCGGTATTCCCATAACTGCGGGCGGGTCGGCTCCCCCGGCACAGGTTGACGACCTTCTGCGGAAATATGAGAAAGGCGAAATTTCCGAGCGCGACTTCCTCCGTCTCAAAGGCGAGCAGTTGGGGGTCGGTGGCGATCTATAAAAAAGGAGCTTTCTCATGTCATACACACAGAGTTCATTGACCGCCCTTTTCAAAGAGGCGATCCAGCCGGTCGTGAAAAAGAATGTCATCGCCGAGCAGCCGTTCTGGTCGAGAATCCAGAACAGTTCCATTTTCAAAAACAAGAACTTTTCCACCGCCGAAAACAAATACATCATCCCGTCCGAGATCGCTTACCACGCGAATGCGGCGGGCCGTGCCGAGGGCAGCCATATCCCGGTCAGCCATTCGGGGACCAGGGTTCGGATGTCGGCTTATCTGAAAAAGGTCATCGCTATCACCGATGCGACCTACGAGGTCAAGGTCTTGCAGGATGCCGGCGGAGCGTCCGTTGAGGATGTCAGCACCAGCATCAAAAACGACCTGACCAGGGGTTTCAAGGACAGCATGAACATCGCCATGATCGGCCATCCGTCCAGCTATCACGGGGATTCCACTTACAGCGACATGGGCGTCCGCGCCGTGGTCAGCGGTTCCGGTTCCGGGACCGGCGGCGTGACCCTCGAATACCACAAGGGGTCAACCGTTGTTTCCGGCGCAATGGGTAACCATTGGCTCCGGGCCGGTCTGCGCCTCCGGGTTGGGACCGCCGCTGAAATCCTGGCGGGAAGCGCGCACGACAATGTGATCGTGAGTTCGGTTTCTTCGGACAAAAACAGCTTCGTGCCGACCGCGACCTTCACCTGGGCTGACGGGGACCTTTGCGTCCCTGGCGATTCTGACGCCTACGAGGACAATCTGATCACCGGCCTCTGCAAGCATGTGGACAACGACACCGGGACTTACCAGGGGTTGTCGCGCAGCACCTATCCGCAGTTGCAGGGCAATGTGGCTCACAATTCCGGGACCTGCCGGGCGATGAGCGAGGCGATTTGGGACCAGGCTTTTGACCTGCCGTTTGAATACGGCGCGGGCTCCAACATCAACTTCGTTCTCTGCAACACCGGTATGCGCCGGGCCTGGAAGAACCTGTTTACCAGCCTGATGCAATACGACCCCACCAAGCGGATCGTTGGCGGCAGCCAGAAAATCGCCATTTCCGACATCATCCCGGTTGAGGACCCCTACATGCAGTATGGTTGCATGTATGCGCTGGACACCAGCCAGTTTGAATTCGTGCATGGCGACCTGTTCGCTTTTGAGGACCTTGCCGGAAACATCTTCCGGATGGTCGGAACCTACGGCGACACGGACAAATACGAGGTCCGCTGCCGCGTGTTCGGCAACCTGATCTGCAAAACCCCTCGCGCGAATGTCAAGATCGAGGACATAACCGAGGCGTAAACCCTAACAATGGTCCGTGGGGTGGGCGGTCTGATCCCGCCCATCCCCGGATTGAAAGGGGTCTAAATGGTAGTCCCGCGCTGGTTCAAGGAAGCTCTAAGGGCGATCAATCCCCGCCTGTCCGTGAAATGGAATCACCGGGCGGAGCGGTGGATTGTGCTTATGGACAAGGGCGACGAGATGACGGAATACGACAACAACTTCGCCCTGATTGACGCCGGAGCTTTCAATAAGCTGGTCCCCACTCACCGGGTTATGGGGTCAATCCAGACACCGCAAGGCGGGTTTGCGCCATTGAGCCGAGAGGTCTTGAATGAATTGCGTGGGCGTTTCTGTCATTACGCAAAAGAGGTTCAGGAGCCTACCAAATTGGAGCAGGCCGAAAAGGATGACGCCGAATTTAGGGCGAGCGTCCGGGACTGGCACAAGACCGCCAGCCGCAAGTCTTTGACCGCTTCGGGGGGTGATCGGATATGAACTTTTTAGCCCTGCAAACCAGGCTGAATAATAAATTAAGCGACACCGGCAATGTCCGGTGGACCGCCGCGTTCAAGCAGCAAAACTTGAATGAGGCTTACCGGATGCTCTACCGGACAATGGTTGAAAAGGGGCCGGTGAATATCAAGACCGCGTCCATTTCCGTTGTAGCCGGCACACAGGAATACAATCTGCCGTCTGATTTTGGCCGGGTATATGGCCGGCCCCACCGGGATACCGACTATTTGGAGCTTGACCCGACTGACTACAAAAACCATGACTTTGACACGGACAACGGCGCGGCCCTGTCAATCCCGTGTCTGTTCTATATCCGCGATTACTACAAAGTGGAAACCACCGCGAGCTATGCCAAGATCGGACTGCGGCCCATACCGGACACCAGCTTCACCCTGTCGGTTGACTACATCCCCCAGATGGTTGACATGGCGGTTGACGCCGATGTCCCGCTGGTCCCGGAGCTTTTCCATGAGTTGATAGTCCTGGGCGCGGGGCTGGTCTGCCTTGAGGATGTCACCAACGATGATTCCCGATACCGGAATTATTTGAACCGATATAAGGATATGTATAAACAATTTGAACAATACATGGTTGACCAGATTCGCGGGATACAACCGCAATTCCTTGACACGATGGAACCGGATGTGAACTACTTTGACCATTAAGGGATACCAGCGCACCCCGTTATCGGGCAAGAACCTGCAAGGTGGGTTGAACGATACCGCCATGCCTTCCTTGCGCGGGATCAACGAGTTCAAGACTTTGGAAAATGTTGACTTTGTTTTCCCGTCCGGGTTCAAGAAGTGCAAGGGCCGAAGCCTGGTTGATGAATCGCTTGCATCGGAGATCACCGGGATTTTGTGCCCGCCCAAAGACAATCCCCTGGTGACGCTCACCGCGACCACTAACGCCATTTATTTCAAGGTGGATTCCAGCTATTACACCGCAAGCGTGGCGGCGGGTAGTTATTATGAGCAGTCTGATTTGGCGACTGCCATACAGACCGCCATGAACGCGGTATATGCCGGGTTCACCATTTCATACAGCGCGACCACCAGGAAATTTACCTTCACCCATGCGTCCAAAGATTTCACCCTTTGCGCCCTTCACGCTTCCACCACCTTCCCGGTTGCCAAGATTGGGTTTTGGGAGAGCAAGGCCAGTTCAACCCTTTCCCTGACAAGCACCTTTGCGGTTGACCCCGCGCCCGCCTATAACCGATTCGTGTCAACCGCCGATGGGAAATTTTACAAGGTTTCCACCGCCGGGACCACGCTAACCGAAGTCAAGCTCCCGTCCGGGACTGCGCTAGAGGCCAGCGCGGACAAGTGGGCTGGACATTGGCATAATGGCCGGTGGTATGGCTCCAACGGCGAGGAAGTCTATACGCTCCGGCATAATACCAGCATACGGAAGATGCTGGACAACGACAATGTGGGGGTATCGCGGTGTGACGCCGAAATCGTAGTTCCCGCATGGTACACAGAAGCCACAAAAGACACCTATTCGGAGTTGAGTTCTTCCACCAAGTATTTGAGGGTCAAGCTCAAGCTGACGCGCTCGCAGTTGGGGTCAACACCCGCCGATGTCGGCACGGTATATGTCATAGACAAGCTGACTTTTGAGGCCGCAGCCGCCGGGTCGCTCAATGAGGAAGTCGGGCTTAACATTTATTTTGAAAACGCCGCGCTTGGATATAGAAAACTGATAACCTATGTCAGCGGAAACGATTTTGCGACCTATACCTCAAACGGAATCCCGGAGGTTTTTATTGTCGGGACCATCCCGACAGACGGCTATGAAACCTACCTGCTTTTTGAGTTTGTGGCCGTAAAAGAGGGAACCACGGAAACGGTCAGGATCAAGGCCGATGCCGATACCGGGACAAGCGGGGATAGCGGCCATATATACACCATGAACTCCGATGGCGTTTTTGCCGAATATCTTAATGGAAGCAACTATTTGTTCGCTTATGGAACCTGCCGCCCCTGCGAGGCCCTTTCAGCATCTGTATCGCAAGGAAATTATTTTAAAGCCAGCGGGGTTAATGGGGAGGGGTTTGAAACCGAACTTGATTCCAACAATTCTTTCGCGGCGGTTAATGGTAAAACCAATCTTTGCGTTATAAATATTGACGACCTGGATCAAGACTTGAAATATGCGCGGGTATATTGCACAAAAATAAAAACCACAGCAAGTTTTTATTTGATACCGCCCAGCCACGGCGGGACTTTGGCGGAAAAGGAAATTGGGGATGTTTATTACAAGGTGTGTGATATTCCCATTGAGTTTTTTGCTGGCGCGGCTCAGTTGGTTTTACATACCGGCCTGACCGACACCGAACTTGAAACCTACGGATTGGAGGCCGACACAACCACAGTCCGATCCGCTCCGCCTGCTTTCAATATCTGCCGATATTGGCTGGACCGCCTTTGGGTCGCAACCGGGGATGACGATGTTGTCTATTATTCTTACCCCAACGAGCCGGAACATTTTGACCTGTCAAACCAATACGCCGATTTTGGAATTGACAATCAGGTGATAACCGCGCTCTCCCCGCAAGATGATCGGTTGCTGGTGTTCAAAAAATCGCAACCATATTATATCACCCCGTCCGGGTCTGCGTTTAGCGTCCCGCAGGAGTATAGCCCGAAAGGGATCGGGACCGTCTCGCCCTGGTCGGTTGTATCCGCCCGGACAGAGGCCGGCTGGCTTACCTTCTTCCAGGGGGCCAACGGACATTTTTATGTTTCCGATGGCGTGGAACTGACCTGCATTTCAGAGGGCCGCTTGGAAACTTTTGTGGCCGGGGTCAGTCAGGCGCAGTTGGCGAAAACGGTCGGATACTTTGACGCGCTCAAGCAGGACTTGGTTTGGATGGTCCCGACCGGCTCCGCAACCACGCCGGACAAGTGCGTCATTTACAACCTGAAAACAAAGGCGTGGCGGACCAAGACCATGATCGCCTGTTGCGTGACAAGCGACTGGCGCAATACCAGCTATGTCAACCGGGAGCTTTATCTTGGGGGCGGCTCCACCGGCAAGCTGTTCTATCTGGACTTTGCGGATGCCGACCTGTCGGCCAGCATTACCAGCACCATAGAATCGGCGGACTTGAATTTCACGGAAGATTTTGGAATACAAAAGGCGTTTTTATTCGCATGGCTAAAGGCGACCGGGGCAACTGCGGCTCAAGCCCTTACCCTGCTTTGGTATATTGATGAATCTACCACCGCCAGTTTCACGGGCGGAGTTACCCTGACGCCCGGGACCACGGCTTGCGAAAAAAGCACCAGCCTCAACGGATTCGGCAAGCGGTTCCGCTATAAGCTGACAAACGCGGATGTCCTGGGGGTCTGGTATATAGAATATTTGCTCTTTGATTGGGAAGCGGTGGGATATTGGTAAAATATTATCAGCCGGGCGGGGATAGCCAGTCAAAACGGCACGGCAAGATTGTCAATGCCGAGCTTGACCGGATCGGCGCGCTGGCCGAGAATACTGTATTTTTGGACACCGAAAGGGAGTTGCTTGGTATCGCCGGAGACAACCCGTCAGCCGATTTCACTTGGCGGGAGTGGCTTAATCTTCCATTAACAGAGGAAAACAAAATAAGCCGGGCCTTAATCAACTGCCATGTTTATTGCGTTTATTTGGAAGATACCATATCGGGATGCACGAGCAATATTACCGGCGTCCATTTCCCACTGAAAGCAACGCGGGGCGGCTTAAATATGGGCTTATACCCGCCCCACGATCCGACAACCGTTACGCCGCCATCCTGGGCTGGTAACGCGATAGGACCACGGGCCAGTTCTCAATTATACAGGACTGCCGGGTCAAAATATTCCACCGGAGTTTGTAATTGGCAGGGTTGGGTTGACTGTAACAATAATTCGTCTTTACAGTATTATTTATCTGGATTCAAAATGACGGACGCGGGGGCCTTCGCTGATGCGGACCCCTATTATATGGCTCTCCGTATCGGCCTAATGGCATACCAAAAGGGGGTTTAGCATGGGAATGTTGGGAAATATTTTCGGCGGCTTAATGGGCGGGTCTGGCGGTGGGGGCCAGCAAGCCGGAGCGGAAAAGAAACTCGAAGAGGCCAAGAAGTATCAACTTGATTGGGGTTCCAAGCTGGCCGGGGTTTCCGATCCGCTGATGAACTACGGCGCGCAAAACTACGGCAACACCATGACCGGGGCTGGTGGAGCCGCCGGGCAGGTTGGCAACTATGCACAGCAGATGGGGGGCCAGCGACTACAGCGCAGCAACCCCGCGCTGGCCGGGGCTTACGGGGCGCAGCAGGGCCTAGCCAAGTGGCAGGGCAATCCCGCCATGATGCAATACCAAAAAGCCGCGCAAGGGGTTGGCAATATCGGGCCGATGCGCGGGGCTTATGAGCTTGCCAAGCAGGACGCCGATGCTCGCATGGCGCGAGAGGGTACGACCGGAACCGGAATTCAGTCGGCAACCATGCGCGGCCTCGCCGGGGATTATGAGAACAATGTCGCAAGGGCGGCGATTGAAGCGAACAAGGCAAAGGCCGATGCGCTGTCCGGTGTGGCCGGCATGGGCCTGGGCGCGCAGCAGGCCGCGTCCAACGCCGCGCAGGGGCTGTCGGGAATTGAGGACACCTGGGCGCGAGCGTCCAATGACGCGACCCTGCAAGCACTCGCCGGGGCGATGGGCGGTTATGGCCAGCAGTCCGGGCTTTACGGCCAGCAGGCGGGCCAGATGTCGGACAGCTTGCTTGGGGCGGCGGGCCTCAACCAAAACCTGAATAACGCGATGGTCCAAAACCTGCAAGCCCTGGGTGGCATGAAGGCAAACCGAGGGAAGGATCAGATGGGTTATGCCGGGATGACCGGGCAGGGTCTTGGGGATTTGGGCGGTGGAATCCTTTCCCTGCTATTAGGCGGAGGAGGTTGATTAAATGTCAATATTTGATTTATTGAGCAAGCTCAAGGGGTCGCTTGGCGGGAATCCCGATCTGTCCGGGGAATACAAAGAACCCGTTTCCCCGCCCACAGAAACCGCCCCCCCCCAAAGTGGCCTGGATGTTTTCAAAAGCAAGTGGCAGTCCATGAAGCCGGAACTGGCTTACATGGTTGCCCCGGAAGAAATGCAACGGAAATGGGGGGCGGAAAAGGCTTTTGAGCGTCAGTCCGGCTTGGCAAAAGAGGGCTGGCAGTTTCAAAACGATTTACAGGAATCCATTGGCAAGCGCCAGGAGGGCTTGGAGCTTTTGAAATCGCGCTTGGGGCGGGAGGATGAGGCCGCGCAGCGGGATTACATTATGAATCTTCCCGATGATGATCCCCGCAAAAAGGCATGGATGCTTAAAAATGTTTTGGGGCCGGAGTCTGAAATTTCCTACAAGCAGGGAATTTTGGGGCGCATGTCTGCGGGCGGTGGCGGGCGTTCCGGTGGTGGTGGTGGCGGTGGTAGCGGGCAGCCCGCCCCGGATGGCGGTAGCGTCTTTGGCAATCCTCCAAATAAAATAGGGCAAAAGCAATACCTAGAGCAAGTCAAGGCTCTAAATGAGGACCCCGGATGGGTGGCAGCAACTACCACAGAGCCAAAGGATGAGGCGGATCGGGTTAAACTGCTCGGCATTGTTGATGCACAGATAAAAAAATGGACGGTGGCAGAGCGGTTTGATCAGTCGGGAGTTACTACCGAAGCCCTGGCGATACTTAGGCAGAGGCGCGGAGAGTTGGGGCAGGGACAGCCCGCAACCCCACAGCAAGCCCCACAGCGCGGCGGACTGTTTGACAATCCTGGTGGTGGCATGATTAACACGGAAATCGGTGATTTGCTTGGCCGCAAATTGGGCGGCGGCGGCGGTTTCTTGTCAGGCTTAAAGGAAAATTATAGGCTTAAATGAGCAAAGAATTTGATGACCAGCTAGCCGCCATTATGGGTGGAGCTGCTGTTCCCGAAAAGCCCGGAGCGGTTGACCGCTTGATGGCGGGCATCAAGGATGACATCCAGGGATTCAAGGACATCCCCGCCGGTGTCGCCTATCTTGCCAAGCCCACTATCACCGGACACCCGGAGCAATACCCGGAAATTGCCAAGCAGGTTATAAAGGGAACAAAAGAGCATTATGGCAAATACCTGACTGACCCGATAGGGCACACCCTAGACAACCCGCTTGACACCGCGTTTGACGCCGCAACCTTGTGGAGCCTGGGCCTGGGAACTGCGGGCAAGGTGGCTGCAAAGGGCGCGGCAAGTGCGGCGGCTCGCGGGGCGGTTAAGGAGGCGGCCAGCCTGGGCGCGAAAGCGGCAAAGCTGGAAAAGATGTCAACCCCGTCCGGCCTTTTGAGCCTCGGCAAAGAAAGCCTGATTGCCAAAGCTGACCGGGACTTGGCGGCGGGTCTGCTGCGCCCGGAAGATATGAGCATTGGCGGCAAGGTGGGGTTGCATGTCAAGAATTTGGGGTATCAAGGTGATTTTAGCAAGCTCTTGAACTCTCACAATATGGGCCGCTCTCAAGTTTTTGGCGACACCGCCGATGACATACACGATTTTTTCAAGGATTTCACCGCAGAGGATCAACTGAAAATAGCGCAATACCGACAGGTTCCCAAAAATCGACTTGACCCCGCGCTGGTGGCAGAGGTTGAAAACACTCCCCGGCTGAAAGCGGCGTCCGACCTTGTGGAACAGCTTGCCAAGAAACAGGAATTGGCAGAGGGCTTGTCGCCGGAACTGGCTCGCTCCCGCGAACTCAAGCCTATCGCTTACGCCGATGTCCGCAACGCCCTGGGCGATGCCGAGTTTGAAAAGCTCCGGCAATTTGAACCGGAACGGCTTGACGGTCTGGTCAAAGGTCAGATGAGCAAGATTGCGCAGACAGAGGATATTTCCAACTTGAAATACATCATGCACCGTGACGAGCTTTCCGAACTGCGGGGCCGCGATTATTACATGGGCAAGGTTCCCAAAGACCTGAACATGCTCCGCAAAGACATCACCCCGGACTACATGAAAAAGTTTGGGGGCGGCAAAGAGGTCCCGGTTGACATTGAAAAATCCCTGCTCACCCGCGAGATTTTGTCAAAGGGCCACGAGTTGAATAAGCAGTTGTCTGACCAGATAGTCGGGCAGTTCTCGCAAGGAATTAAAAAGCCGGGGCAGGTTTTACCGCCCCACCTTATCGGATACAACCCCACGCTTGACCAAAATTGGTTGCGGTTCACCAAGCGAACCTATGACTACATGGCGAAGCGTCCGCAAGGTCTGGCCGCTGGCGAGATTTCGGGCGTGGTTGACGGGGTGTTTGCGGGCCTCAAGGAAATGGTGGAATCCGGTTGGAGCGACCGGGGCTTTGTCAAACTCATGGCTGACATGCAATATCTGGACTCCAAAACTCCGGGCTTGTTTGGCAAGATGGCGAAAGTGACCAAGAAGGGCGGGGATGCCGGGGATGCCATTGAGCAGATTTTTCAGGCCGCCAATCGCAAGGATTTTGAGGGGGCCAAGTTTGCGCTGAATAAGTTGGCCGCTGACAACCCCACGCATATCATCCCCCGCGCCGTCAAACAGGTTATGGACAAGTCGGCGGGATACGAGGAAACCAGCAAGATACTCAAAGCCCTTTGGGACCAGCCGACTAATGTCTGGCGCAAGGCCGTGCTTGGCCTCTCCCCTCGCTGGCCGATTTACAATCTGGCGGGCAATATCACGGCGCATGTTTTGGGCGGCACGGCGTTTCACCCCACGGCCTATAAGCGGGCGATGGAAATTGAAAAGATGCCGGAAGTCAAAGCCTTGCTCCCGCCGAGTGTCAAGCAAACCCTTGTCGGTTCCTTTGACGATCAAACTCGGTATGGCTTCACCGGCAAAAATGTCGCGCAGAGTTTCCCGGAGTTGGGGGGCAAAATCAGCGGGAAGCGGATCACGGAGCAGACCGCGCTTGGCCCGATGTCCGCAACCAAGCCGGGAACCTGGACGGAGCTTTCCAAGAAACTGACCGACCCGATGGCGTATGCCGGAAACTTCCTGACTAAAGCAAATGACAAGATGGAAAAGTTTTTCAGGTCGGCCATGTATCTTGATTCGGTGGAAAAAATAGCCCGCAAGAATTTCATGGAACAGGTCGCCAAAAAGGGCGCGGTCCTGGACAATTTCAGCGTATGGGAAGAAATGCAAAAGGTGATGAAAGACCCCAAGCTCGCCCAAAAAGCCCTTGACGGCGTGAACGATTTTATGTTTGATTACAACAACTTATCGCAGTTAGAGCGAAATGTTTTTCGCAGGGCGATGCCGTTTTACAGCTTCTATTCCAACATGGTCAAGCTGGCGTTTTTCACCCTGCCCGCCAAGTATCCGATCCGCAACTCGGCCCTTCACGGCCTGGCCCGGTTCGGCAATCAGGCTTGGACAGAGGACTTGCAATCGCAAGGCATAGACCCCAAAGAATTGCCGGAGTGGTTGCGCGGCTCCATCCCGTACAACTTTGACCCGGAAACCCGGACAATCCATTTCATTAGCACACAGGGGCCGAACATTTTCCAGTCCGCCAGCATGGACAACATACTCGGCAACCTGCACCCCATAATCAAGGTTGGGCTTGAGCGGCTATTACACCAGGATTTGTTCCGGGGCAAGAAATTCACAAGCCCCGACCTGGCTTTTGACTATGCCGGGAATCTGCGGGATATGGATGGTAAGATCGTAAAGGGCGTCAACCCGCCGATCATAGAGCATATCCTGAATCAGACCCCGCAATGGAAAGCACTCAAGGATGTCGTCCGATACAAACAGCTTGGGGAGATACCGCTTGAATACGATACCAACTCCCTGCTCAACCCGCAGCCGATCACGGACAAGTCTGGGCGGGCAAGGTCAACCAAGTCGGGCTGGCAATCGGGCGGGGCTAAAATGTTCGGACTGCCTCTCACCCAAATCAAATACCCGGAAACCAAAGGCGGCAAAAGCCCGGCGGCCAAAGGCTCCGCAACCCAAATCAAGCGGCAAAAGGAAAGGCTGGAAAAATATATGAGAGAGAGGAATCAATAATGGGCCATACATATACGGAAGCAATCAGTCCGACCTATACGGACCTGACCACCGCCGGCCAGTCCGGGAATACGGTGGTGACTGACGCGAAATACAAGCCGAATAAAACTTTTGCGGAGCGTAGAATACACCGCTCCCGGCTGGACCAGGTCTGGAAAAGCCCGGACATAACATGCAAGTTCACCACCGCAATCCCGGTGGATTTGTGGCTCCCGATTACTCCCCCGATCCCCATGCTGGATTCCGGCTTGGAATCACTAAACGCCTTTATCAAGGTCGATGATTGCGCCGGGAACCTGGTTGTCGGATTCCGCTACGGAGACGCCCTGGACGCCAACAATGTCATAGATACCTCGGCGGGAGCCATTTATCAGGATGTTCAATGCTCATCAAAAGTCAGTGGCTTTACTGTCTGGTCAGCGCTCACCCCGAACAAGGGATACGACAACTACGAAGTATCGGCTGGCGGCGGCATAATCATGGCATGGGGGCCAGCGGGTAGTTATAAATTCCCGCCCCCCCCTTTCATGGAAGTCCTGCTCTACTACTCGGCAACTGAAACCACTCCGGTATCAGTTACCACCAAACTAACGGGAAATTATTACAGGAGGATTGAAAAATGGCAGAGTTAGTTGTTGTGCGGAATTACACTCATTCGGACTTGATCCACGCTGGCGAACCCGGTTATACGGGATTGACGGACAAGCGTTACAAGCCCAACCGGACCCCGCCGGAGCGTCATATCGCCAACGGGTATTTTGACCCCGTATGGAAAAGCCCGGAGTTCACCGGGAAGTTTTCAGGGGATCAGTCTGACATCGCCATGCTTACCCCGGCGATACCATCCGACATTTTCAGCGGGTTCAGCGGGTTTATGATTGAATCCGGGAATGTCCTACAAGCCGCCCCGACCTTGTGCATTAGGATCGGGGATGAAATCAGCGGGGATGATATCGACCTGACTAAGAACTACAAGGACATAGAGCCGGTTTATCCATCAAAGGCTCTTGCGGCCTGGGACAGCCTGACCCCGGCAAAGTCAATCACCAACCAGAAACTAACTCATGGCGGCCTCATTTCGACCTTCTTTTGGGGCCTTGAGGGGAACACCCGCGCGGTCATGCCGCCCTATTTGCAAATTGGCATTGTCCTCGGCGGGACCGAAGCGGATGCGACTGTCAAGGTGAAACTTTACGCAAATTATTTGTAATTGGGGGTGTATTGTGGTAGAATTTGAACATGGGTTGCTGTTCTGGCTCATTGGCGGGTCTTTCAGTTTCATCATCGGGGTTTATTTGATGCTGTCTCGGGTGAAGGCGTCAAAGTCGGAGTGTATCATCATCCACCGGCAGATAGAAGCTGACAGGGAGCGCATAGACGCCAAGCTGGAAACCCTGACGGTAGCGGCCATAGAAACGGGCAAGAGCTTGGCCCGAATAGAGGAGCGGTTAAGCGCGACATGAAAGTCCTGTCTTTGATCGGGACCGCAGAGGGACCATATTATTTCCGGTCGGTGATCCCCGGCGGCGAACTCCGCAAGCAATTTGGATGGGATTACCGGACTTGTTCCGGGTCGTTCTTCGTCCACAGTTTCAAACATTGGAATTGGACGCCCGATGTCCTGATCCTACAATCGGTCTATCATCCGGCCATGCCGGAGATCATCCGGGCAGTCAAAAAGGAATACAAGGTCCCGATCATTTATGACATTGATGACGACCTTTGGAATTTCCCGTTTGAACCTAACCCGTTTCATCCCGCAACCATAGCCGAGCTTATGGGCTTGGCCGACATGGTGACTTGCTCAAGCCAACAACTTGCCCGGATGTGCGAGGCTTACAGCGGGCAGGTGGCGGTGATCCCGAACTTCGTTCCCGATTGGTATTTGGAAGCCGCCCAAAACCAGACACAAAAGCACCGGCTTGGCAAATATACCATCCTTTTCAGCGGGGGCCATATCCACGCCCCGGACCTGGACATGATCGCCCCGGACCTGTTTGCCGTCAAAAAGAGCCTGCGGGATCAGGTTCAATTCATTTTCCAGGGCTGTGTGCCGGCCTGGGGTCGCCAGCTTGGGGCGGCGTATTTGGACACCCTGCCGATGAAAGACTATTTTTTGGCCCTTTCCAGCCTTGAGGTTGATGTCGCCCTGGCCCCCCTGGTGGATAATAACTACAACCGATCAAAGTCATACCTCAAGATGCTTGACTACGGAGCCGCCCGTTTCCCGGTGGTGGCAACCGATACGGGCGAGTATGGGGCGTTCCAGGGCAGGATTAGGCTGGTTCCCCCCGGTGAGTCCTGGGAACGGCCTATATTTGATCTAATTGACAATGAGGGGGATAAAAACGAGCTGGCCGGGCGTCTAAACGCATGGGTTTCGGACCACGGCAAAATCAGTTCAGGGGTGGAATTATGGAAAAATGCGATAGAACGGGCCAGCCGGAGCTTTACTGGCCTGAAACTTGTATAAATCCCGTTGAAAATCAAGGAGTTCCAAACAACTCCTTCTATGAGCTTGACCGCAAGGAGCTTGTCTCGCTCACTGAGATTAATGGCAAGCAAGTAAAAACCCCTTTCTTTTTAAGCTATTAGCGCGAACTGTTAAAGTAGTTTTTGAACATGGAAAACCCACCAGCATGAATTTTGGTGTGGGAAGTTGCCGGCCTCCTTTCTCAAAACCACCTTGCCGCCGGCGTAATAGACGGCTCGCGCCATGTATCCGGGGCCCCGGTGGACATCCCCGTCCTTTTGGTCGTCCACCGCCTCGCTGAATTTCTTGAGCAGGTCTGATTCCGAAAACTGCAAGGCCATGATCCCGTCCCGCTTCAAACTCCTGATGCAATTTCTAAGCATCGCGGCAAGCTCGGTGTTGGTGATGTATTGGCATACCAGATGGCAAGTGATGAGGTCAAAGGTGTCGTTGGGGAGCTGGTCCCATTCGGTGTTAAGGTATCCCCTTGTCAAGATGCTTGCCAGCCGGTCAAGCGCGACTTTTGAAATGTCCACCGCAGAGACATCGCAACCAAGTTGCTTGAGCTTGATTGCGACATCCCCGTTGCCTACCCCGATTTCCAAGACCTTGATTCCTGGCTTGAGCATCTTCTTTACGGCCAGGGTGTTCATTACCTTGCCGTAGCGGGTGTTGACCTGGTATCGCTCCATCTTGTTTGCGTGGACTACATCCCAAAATTCAGTCATTGATTCCATTTTTATCTCCTTTAAAAGTGAACCATTTTAGGGTCAAGAATCTTTTTTGTAATTTCCAGCCCCTGCTTCCAATCAAATTTCAGGCCCAAATATTGCAGGGCCTCAAGTAGTTGCTCCGGCTCCTCAATGTATTTGGGGAATAGCAATAGCCTATATTTCAGGTCCCGCTCCAAGAGCAGGGTGATGAACTCGGCAAACAGGTCGCGGTAGGCTCGGCGGTTTCCCGGAACATTATAGACCGCCCGGCTTTGGTATATCTTTTCAAAGTCCCGGTGCAAGAGCAGGACGGTTGGCGTTTTTATGTGTTCAAGCCAAAGCTCCATGATGCGCCGGTCAATAAAGCGGGGGTCTTTCAAAACCCGGTTGCCGTCCCGGACAAACCGGGCGTCATTTTCAACCAAGTCCATTGTCTGCTTATAGTTAATAGGCATTGGCCATTTGGCCGGGCAGTCCAGGTGTCTCAAGATGTCGGTATTGACATTCATGCTATGCTCATCTTCCAGCCCCGCGTTGCTCCTGCCAGACCACGCCCCGCCTGATGGGTAGCCAAGTTCCCCGCAAATTCGGGCGACTATGCTAGAGCCGCTTCGCCCCAATGTCGTTATAATTAACACCGCTTAAACCTCCTTGTCGGATCGTCCTTGCGCTCGGCCAGCCATTTGTTCATATACACCGGATGAGAGCAGGGCAGGGCCATGTATTCGGATTCGGGGGTGAAGTCGGTGGCATAGAAAACCCCGTCCTCTTTGGCCTGGACTGTCCTGGGGTCGTGCCCGCCAAAGAACCAGGATTGCATGTCCATGCACTTGTCAATCAGGCTTGACCCTCGCCGGACAAGGCCGTAATGGACAATCACGATGTCCTTGACAAACTCTGGGGAGCATCCCCCGGAATCCAGCCCCTCGGCATCCCCGACCGCCAGAAGGTTAAGGTTGCCCAACCGGACCGGATCATCCCCACAGGGCTTTGATGTGCTGTCCAGCCGGATGCAATGGTCGGCGTCACCATACAGGTTCCACCGCCGGCAATGGTATCCGGGTGCGGACTTGGACGCCACGGCCTGCTTGATGAATGGTATGCTGGCCTCGTGGACAACCTCGTCCGCTTGCAACATGAAATGGTATTGCGTGGTCAGGTGCGCCCTGGCCTGGTTTGCGAGGATGGCAAGCCGCTCCCGGCCCGGAGCGCAAGTCCATTCGCCGTTGCCCTGCACTTGCAGTGCCTTGTATCGCTCGGCCATTTTGTTCAGGGCGGCAAGCGTCCCATCATCGCTTTGGCAGTCCAGGACAACCACCTGATCGCAAAAGGCCAAAAGGCTAAGAATGGCCTCCTCCATGCAATAATCATACCGCAAGGCGTTATGGACAAACATTGACCCGCCTATGCTCATGTTTCCTCCCGCGTTTTGGATCATGCACTCCCGACAACGGACTGCCCCGGACACCGGGCAGGTTTCATCCCACCATGCCTTGAGGCCCGCTCCGGCGGGATGCGAAAAGGTGCTGAACTGAACAGTCCCATATCCCCGCTGACACTCTACCCTACCACTCATTGCACAGACCTACGCTTGGTATGGTTGTCGCCGGGGATGCCCACAGTCTCAATGCTTCCACCGGAAAAGCAAATCTCCCAAACTCGGTGACAGCGGGTGCATATCCGATTTTGCTTACCCCAGGACTTGAATTTTTTTCCGCAACGCAAACACTCCCGCTTGCGCGCCTTGCGCTTGGTGGACTTCCGCTGATTCGTATGGTCTTGCGGCCCCATTATTTATCCCTCCTGAATATGGCATATTGGCCCAGGGTGTAGAAGGTCATTTCCGGGTGACGGGGTCGGTAGTCGGCAACCGCCTCGTTGACCCCAAAGAACTCATTTTCGTGGTTGTAATAATCATGGACAAGAATGAAGCCGCCCGGAACCACAAACTTGCCAAAGTTTTCCAGGTCTGCCATAGCGTGTTTGTAGTCGTGGTTTCCGTCAACCACCAGCACGGACAGCGGCGGCCATTTCTCCTTGCCAAGCTCAAGGGAATCTCCCTTGATTAACCGCAAGCCTTCGGTCAACCCAAAATCTTCCGCGTATTTCCATACCTGCGCCATTGGGTTATCAAGCCCGTTGGTCTGCCAGATGGGGTCGTGGCGGTATAGGTTGGCCGGGTCGTAGATGTCGATGCCAATGATGTCGGCTTTCTGGCCGATCACCTGCTTGGTCTTGGCCGCGACAAACAGGTCGGCTCCATAATAGACCCCGATCTCAAGGAAGTTGCCGGGCGGGGCAAGGAAAACATGCTCAAAGAGTATCTCCTTCTGAAAGTCAGTGGTCAGGCTCGGCATTTTAATCGGGTTCCAGATGTCCAGGATAAAATTAGGCTTTAACATGGCAACTCCTTTCATATACGGTCAGGCCGTTGCAGTTTGACAGGTGGATTTTCACGGTCCATTCCGGGGCCGTGAAAAATGCGTTTATCGCCGCTCGCATACCCGGCTCCTTGCGGAACTGGTCCCAATCCATGAATGTCTCGGTATCGTGCAGGACTATGAATCTGCGGACCCCGGCGGCGTGAAGCGCAAGCTCCTTTCGCAAGTGCCCGCTGGTATGGTTGGAATCAATAAAGAGCAGGTCGCACTCCACCGGCGGGATCAAGAGGTCGTCTGACTGGATGAAACGCCATTCCGGTTTCGGGTCGGGAGCCTCTACATAGGCCGATTCCACCGCGTCCATGACCTTGTGCCAGTCCGGGTCAACTGATAGCAGGTGTTGGCAGGTTGAATTTAGAAAAGCCAAAGTGCTGTTCCCGTCCCGGACCCCGAACTCAACCACGCGCTCCACCTGATGTTCATTCACGAGGTCGCGCAAGAAAAGCAGGTGTTCGTTTATGTCCGTCTTTTTCTCAACCCGTTCCGCTAACAGCTTGGCGAGCATTCGCTTACCCCCTTCCATTCGCGGACATGAAAGTCCGGCTTGTTGCCAAATGGCTGATTGTAATAGCAGTCCAACACCATTTTATCGGTTATCCGGTCAAGGCAGTATAGCTTATCACACTCGGTGCAAGCGTTTGGTGCGGGCCTCAAGTGGTGGCATCCCGCGCAAGGCAGTTGTTCCTGATCCAGCCAGACCACTTTCGCCCTTGACCAATCGTGGACACGGACACCGGGATAAGTGCAGCCAAATACCGCCATGATCGGCAGGTCAACCGCTTGGGCCAGGTGCATAAGGCCGCAGTCCTGGCCTATGAACAGGTCGCACTCCCCCATAAGCTCGGCCAGGTCATGAATCCTGCCGTCAAAATGGCCGATGAGATTGCGGCCTATTCCGGTGTAAAGCGACTTGTTGAATCCAACCTCGTCTATTGCGATTCCGTCCGACTTGATTTCAGAGAGAACTTTTTTCCATTCATTTACGGGCCATGTCCGGCTCGGCCAGCCGCCCTCGGCGCAAAACATGATCTTGAATTTGCGGCCCGGCGTCCGCTTTAGCGTGGGGTCAAACCGGGGTATTTTTTCTCCTAGCTTCAAGACTACTCCCGCCGCTTGTGCGTATGCGTCAACCATGTGCATGGTCGGGTGAAGCTCGTAGCTTGGGAAAAGCTCAATCGTCTGGTCGTATTTCAGCTTGGTTGGCGATGTTGCCAGCGTGATTTTGTTCCCGGAATATTTCAGGATTTCCGGGTAGCTGGTTTCAACCGTGATGTCCGCTCCGGGGTATTTGTAATGTAGCTCACGGATCACCGGCTCTATACACAAAACATCCCCGATGGCGTGGGAGCGGCGGACAAGGATTTTCATGGGGCGGTGTTCGTTGCGGGATATTGACCACCGCTCGGTAGCCATCATTAGGTTATGATCGCGGGCGGCGGGCAGGTCAACCCTGATCTTCTCGTTCTTGCAAGTTGCCTGATGCTTATGCTCAATTTGCAGGTCAACTTCCCCGATTTTCAGGCCGCGCTCTTGGAGCCTCAAGCATAGGTCGCTGTCCTCGCAAAAGATGTGGTGCAGGTATTTCTCGTCAAACAGGGTTGGCAAAAAGGCAAGGTCTTTGACCCGGACCATTAACAGCGACCCGTCAACATAGTCGATTTCTTCCCGGCTCCTGGGAACTCCCCAAAAGTTTTGGTCAAGTTCAAACTTTTGTCGCGCTCCGGCTGCGGACCATCCATTGTCATTCATGGCCCGGATAAGCCGGTCGCTCCAATCGCGTTCCTCAACGAGCAGGTCGTTGTTCAGGACGCAAAAATAATCAAAGTCGCCGGCCAGCCCGCAAAAAACAGCGTTGTTGGCTTTGATAAATCCTATGTTCCGGTCGGAATGGAATATGTCTAGGATGCGCTTATGGCCCCGCCATTTCTCAAGCGAGGCATAGGTCTCGCGCTTGGAGCCGTTGTCCCATACATGGATGAAATAGTCGGACCCGGCGGTATTTGCTATTAGATGCTCAATGCATTGGTCTGTTATTTCGGGCTGATTATAGGCCAGTATGGAAATCAAGAGGGACATTTTGCCTCCTTGCAATCCCGCATGAAATAGTATCCATCAAAGTTCAAGTGCTTGATATTGCAGCCTTTTTGCTCAAACAGGTGCATCATTTCCCAATCCCAAAAGTAGGTATCGGGCAGGTGGGCGAGGCATTGCAGGTGCTTTTCAAATGTGGTCTTAACCCTGAAAACCGGCTGGCCCAAATCTATCTCGCTGCGCTTCCACTCCCTTAACTGGTATCCGGGCTTGCCGGACTTGCCAAAAATAATCCCGTTGGTCCAGGCGATGTCCAGCTTGGGGTCTTGTGTGAAGGCTCGGGCCGCAACCGCATAATTTAACGGGTTGACCGCGTTGTCATCGCAATGAAAAGCGAATAGGGGCGCGGTGGAAAAATTCAAGACAAAGTTGTGGGCGTGTTTCCCCCACGCCCCGGTCGGCTCTCCCCCGGTGATCCAAAAAACCCGCCGGCGTTTGGGGTGCTTTGATTTCTTGACCATGCGAACTATTTTCCTGACCACCTTTTCCGGGGAGTGGTCAATGATGATCGTCTGCCGCCAGTCCGGGTCTGCCACTTGGTCAAGGTTTTTGAGGTTGCGCTTCAAATATTCAAGCCGATCGCCCCTGCCGTGGGTGGTGGTGCTGATGTCCAGGGTGTAGCCGTGGCCGGTGTTGTCATAAACGCTTATGACCTCCATTATTCCCCCTTCCCTATCGCCCGGACCGGTGCGGACGGTAACTGTTTGGCGTAATGGGGGTCTTTGGTATAGGCCCGGTATGCCTCCACAAAAGCCTTTTTAGCCCATTCGTCTTGATAGTCCGTGCAAAAGCGTTGCCAGTTGGGGATCAGCTTGCGCTCTAACTCGGTGGGCTGGCGAGGCCATTCATACACCGCCCCGGTTTCCGGGTTGTAGTCAAAGGGCGCGGCGACCAGACATTGCCGCTTGAGCTTCATCATGTCATCCCAAAGGTCCAACGCCCCGGTCAATGGGTCTGACGGCGGCTGACCTATCTTTACCAGTTGCGCGACAGTCGGGAGCTTGCCGGAAAATTCTATGCTCCCGATGGCCCGGTGGACAATTTCACGCCATTGCTCATTCGTAAAATGGGATAGGTGACTGTAATATATTTTCAGGCCAAGCTCCGTCACCCGGCATCGAAAAGCCTCGGCAAGCTCGGCCATGCCCGTAGCAAAGCTAGTCTTGTCCATCTACAAAAGCCTCCAATGCCGGCAACGATTCTGACAGGGCCTTGCTCATTGACTTCTTATTATTATACCGCCCTTCTAAAATTTTAGCAACTGAATCGGGCCGGACAAAAAAATCAAAGTTGGCCTTCCATTGCCGCTCGTTATCCCCCATTAGGAAATCGCTTGCGGGGATCAGGATCAGGGCCTTGTGGTAGTTCTGCGACCACCATACATCTTTCATTCTGGCCCTGACATGCTTCATCCTGGCATCTGACAGGTTGATTATCTTTGCAAGTCCCGCCGATTGCGCCATGCAATTCCACGCATTGAACAGTTCGGTCCCCTGGTCCATTTTCCCCCTCCTTTATTTTTTGCAGGTATCCCCATGTTTTCTTGCAATAAGAGCAGGACACTTTTATGCGCTGACCGATCTTGGTATAGGCGGCTGACGGGCAGGTGTAGTTATTGGCCTTTACCTGCTCGTCCAAAACCACGCAAATACAATGGCAGGTCCGCGCCCATGTCCCAACATAACGGGCGTTGTCTATAAACTTGGTTTCCGTGCAAGGCTTGATTTTAACACCCTTCATCGGTTTTTGCATGGCGTCCAGGGCGCGTTTCCTGCGGAGCCGGTCGCGCCTGCGCTGTTCCACTCTACAACAGGCGCGGCAAAAGTTCAAATGGTGGTCTGCCGTTTTGCGGTTTGGGTAGAACTCCGACATGGGGAGTTCTTCCTTACAGCCCCTGCAAACTTTTGTGGCCGCCCCCCCCTTTTTCCTGCCCCGCTTCTTGGCCTTGCCGGGCTTCATTTTAATTCTTACCCTCTTGAGTCCTTTTTTGACGGTGCGCTCGTAGTGGAGTTTCATATCAGCGGCACCAGTTCCCGGTTTTGGTATTTTTCCAAATGCTCAACCCGCTTGCCATCTGAATTTGTCCGGTCAACCCGCTTGACGCCGATTTCAATAATCACCTGATGCCTGACGCTAGGGGCCATGTTGCCCCGGTGAGCGTATGAACCAAGATAGTTAAGCCCCGCCCCGCAAGCCTGATAAAAAGTCGGGGAGCATTTGAAGTCCGGGACGGCGAGGCGGTTATTCATCCCTATCTGATAGCGTTCAACCATGTCGCTGGTGATGTTGTGGTGATGGCCGGATATGACAAGGTCGGGGTTGCGGACTATCCGGTCAACCTTGTGCTGCGCGTTAAGCTTCCCGCCTGGGGTTGACCCGCCGCCCGACCCATGAAAGCCCCATACAACCCACTCGCAAGGATGGCCGACTTTCCCGCCGGGCCGGTGGTTTAGGGTGATGATCCCGACCCATGAAATGTTGAAATAGTTCCCGCCAATTCCAAGATTCTCAAAGAGCAGTTTGCTCAATGGAATATCGGCGGCCCTCTTGCTCCGGTATTCGTGGTTCCCGTCCACCGCTCCGATGTTTAGGTGGGCTATCGGCTTGAGCAGGTCGCGCATCATAGTGTATTGCTGGCCCGGCATAAACACCTGCTCGGTGGTCAGGCCCGCCGCGCCGGGGATGTTATTTTCAAGCAGGTCGCCCACGCTTACCCAGGGGATTTGTTCGTCCTGTATGCGCTGGACATGATGTCTGATCCCGACCTCCCGGCAAGTAGGGGAACCCCAATGCAAGTCGCAAAGTGGGGCGAACCTGAAAACCGGGGCGTTGACCTTGATATGGAATAGGCGCATCCACTCGCCGTAGTATTCCCGGTTGTGGACTGAAAAGGTATAGTCCTGGCGTGGTGTAACAGCTTCTGCCGCTTCCGCTTTCCGCATGGTTCCTCCCTTCACTTGGAAACCTTCAGCCCCGCGCTCTGGCAATCCTCAAGGAATTGGGCGCGGGAGTTCTTCGCGTGATAGTTGATGTTGGCCCAATTGCCGTCCTTGAATAGCACGGTCAGGCAGGGCACGCCGTTGACGCCGAACTCCTGGGGGGTGTATTCCCCATCATCGCAAACCGTGTGGGGGTTGCGCTCGGTATAGCGGCCCTTGTAGTGCTCTGCAATCCCATACTCCGCAATCAGCCCGGACATAGGTTTGCAATACCGACATTTGTCGGTGTGCCAGAAAATGACCTGCTTAATTTTCAATCTTGCCTCCTTCAAAGTGCTCACACTTATTCATTAACCTCCCATTTCATAGTAAAATTATGTCTGGTTTTTTGTTTGCAGAATGGGCAGGTAAATTCTGCTAAGACTTCTACATCTTTTTTCTCGTTATTCATCTTGGCCTCCTTTTAATTGTTCATAGCGTTCCTTGCTTATTTCCGCGCTCCCCTGGGCCTGGGTTTCGGGGTCGTAGGTTCTGATCCAGTAGCGGGTTTTGGTGTCAACCTTGCGCGTCTCCCAATGCCACGCCGCCCAGGTCAGCCGGAGTAAAGCGCGCGTTACCCAGGCGCGGGTTGAGTAAAGCCGATCCGCAATCAGGCTGTAGTTGAAAGCATCCGCCAGCTCCTGCTCAAGCTCCACGATAAAATCCCTGCCATCGTGCGGGCACTTTCCCATCACGCGCCCGATTTCCATGCGCTCCCTCGCTAGGTCGGATAGTTTCATAATGCAGCCTCCGCCATTTCTTTTCGCATGATCGCGGGCCGGTAATAGTGCCTGACAAAACCCTGCCATTCGTTTTTTATGGCAGGTATCCCGGACCCCTGATAAAACATCGCCGCTGGCATGAATCCGGCTTGCATGGTTTCCAGCATCCTCTTTTGTGCCTTATCAACTGTGTCCCCCTTGAAGCCGCAAAGGACATAGCACCTAAGTTCTGGCTGTCCAAAAACCGGCGCAAGTTTCTTCCCGGCTTCCCGTAGTGGCTCTAAATCATCGGGTGTGTCGTAAGCAAAGAACATCTGAATGGGTTTGATCTCGGCAAGTTCCTTGACATGCCAGTCCTTGAGCCGAGCCGCCTCTAGGCCGCCGGTAAATTCAACCCCACGCTGGCACTTGAGCATGGCAAAGACGGCCCGGATATGGTTATCGGAACATGCGAGCAGGTTGTTGTCCAGGACATTGTTTCCGGGCCTGACTTCCAATTCCCTGATTTTGCCCTCTCGCTTCCATGCCTCGCAAAACCAGCACTTATTAGGACAGCCACGGCTTGTAATGACATATCCCTTTTTCAAAAACATCCCCGGCTCAAACTGCCCGCCCGGATCACCCATTGCAACCCCGCCAATTTCTGCCGGATAAAAATCAGACCACGCCCGAAACATTTTTTCTGCCAGCGGTATTTGCCATTTGAATACGACAGATATTTTCACAAGGTCAATATCTAAATCACGATCAAACAGTCCGGGCAAACCAACCCTTACCATATCATCATCTGGCGTAGCCCTTGTGCGTTCCGGGAACACGCGCAAGATGCGCTCCCTCGCCAGGGTGGGGAGGGTCATTTGGAACCACTTGAAAGGCTGTTGGCGAGAACAAACATTAAAATGGCAGAAATTTTGTCGCCCTTGTAAAGATAATATACGCCAAATAATGTCGCCCCCAGGGACGCAATTTCAAAAATAAGTTTCCTTGTTTCGGTATTCATTCCACCACCTCGATCTCACACCCCGGCCACAGTTCCCTCGCCACGCGGCGGGCGGCGCGGAGGCAGGATTTTTTTGAGACGTATTTTGCCGGTTTGTTTTGCTGAACAAAAAGATTGTTGGCCACTATGTCAAATTCCCAGGGGCCATAATCATCGTAAGCCGATATTTCCACCACCACCTTCCTCGGCGCGGGGGTGGTGTAATCATATTCAATTTCAAAATTGACTTGCGGTTTGGGGGCGGTTTCGGGCGCGGGCTTTGGGGGAAACATCGCGTGATATGCTTCCTCTATACTTTTGGCGGTGAATATCGGGTTCACCATATCGGGCCGGATTTCTTTGTCCCATGAAAGCGGAACTCCACCATGCACGGCGGACAATATCGTATTATGTGCCAACAGATGCTTTTCGTGATCCCCCTCCACCGGCTCCAACCACCACGCCAGGGATTTCAGCCATTCCAAAAGGCGTCTCATCTGACCTCCATGCCGAGAGCTTCTAAAGCCTTTTTAATTGCACCTGACAAATCACAGCCAGGATAAAAATGTAATTGATCCCGGATTGATCCTATTTCGTCCACCGTGAATATTGGTGTCTTGGTGACAATACATTTGGAGTCCCTTTTGAATGTCTTGGATAATGCCTCATCGGGGACCACGACAAGCCCGTTGCGAAATTTGATGGTCGCTGTTATCGGCTTCATTCAAACACCGCCTTTCGCCCGAGCTTTTCACTGAAAATCAGGGCATTTCTTTTTAGGTGCTCACGATTATCAAAATTAAAAGATTTGCAATCAAGTTCCCAACATATCCAGTAATGTTTTTTCACCTCAAACACCAGCTCCTTCTTTTTCACTTGAACACCGCCTTCCTGTCGAGCTTGGCCGCGAAGGCGCGGGCGCACATTTTCGCGTGGCCCCTAGTGCCCTCGTAGAAGAGACCAGAGCAAACAAACTCCATGCACTCCCACAGCCAGCCATCGGGCGTCTTGGTAAAACAAAAAAACAGTTCCTTCTTTTTCATGAGACCTCCTTCTGTTTCGCGGCCCAACGCTTGCACCAAAACGATTCGGTTACGACAGCATTGTAGTTCAGCGCACAGCAGCCTCCGTTGCTGTATTTTTTTCCGTCCTTAATAAAATGCTTGCAATTTTTACATCTAAGCGTTAAGTCCATTTTCCCCTCCTTTAATTTTGGTGCGCGGGGCAGGGTTTGAACCTGCGTCTGCCAGCTTCCCGGTGTTGTAGCAACCGGGTTCCCCTGGTTTCTCTACTCCATTTGAGCTACCCGCGCCTTTAATTTTGGTGGCGGCTGATCCAAAGGTTAACATCCGTGTCGCCCAAGAGTGGGTAAGTGACAAAATCATGGCCATGATTTTGCCTAGGGGTGCAATACGCTTTCGCGCTTGAGACCCTTTCTCGCCCGCCAACGGCACGCCTTGGATCATAAGGCTTGGCCCTACCGCCATAATTTTCCTCACCATATCCCCCTATCCACATGGCGATATTCAATTCGAGAATCATCTAGATTGTCTGTGGTATTTTTAATCGCTCCACATTTAGAGCACCATTCTATTTTTTGTCTCCAACAAACTATAGTTCTACCGGGACCAAATAGCCGAACCCATTGGTGCTTACCTAGCGGGCAAATATTTTTCACCATATCCCCCGGTCTTTCAGGGTTGATTCAACATCGCCCCAGGAGCGGGCGAGGATGTAGGTCGCGCCGCCCATGTGTTCAACTGTGAACCGGAAACGCTTCTGGTCATCGGACTGCTTGCCTTGCTTGGACTTGCACTCAATCCAGACAGTATGCCCGGAGCGCATAACGCAGAGGTCAGCCATGCCACGGCTGGTAGCCGTTGCCATGCGATTGCTGGTGGTGAACACCGCCCATCCCAAGCCCCGGAGCTTTCTGACAATCTCTTTCTGTACATCCCGCTCGCGGGGGGCGATGGTGTAGGTGACGGTCATTTGCCGTCATCCTCTATTACCGATGAGCCAAGCATCTTTTTTAAAAACTCCCCGAACTGCTCGCGCACTTCCTTGTCATTTTTTTGTGATATGTAGGCCAGCGGAGTCATAACCCCGGCATCCAGTAGGAAAAAAAATGATTGCTTGCGGTGGGGGAATTTGGTTATCCCGAAACTGCAGCCGTTGATTTCTATACAGCAAAATGGTTTTTTAGTTTTCATCTCCCCACCCCCACTCCAATTCCCGCCGTGATCGCGCCGGTGACGCGGCTGTCAACTACCCACGCCTCGGCCCTAACCACCGGCGAGGCCGTCCAGCCCTTGCCGTGGTATGTCACCGGCTTATAATCCAGCGTCCCGGCAAAGCCGATCTCAACCTGACTGGTCGCTATGCCGGTCGCGCCGTAGCCGGCGTATCCATCCAGGCGGTTGAAAGTCCAGCGCGGGGCCGGTGCTATCGCAACGATTGGCTCATAAGTGGCGAAGCATTTGGCGCACGAAATGTCACGCTCAACTATCTGATTTTTGGTCAGATATTCTATTTTCGTATTTGTCTTTGTCCGCCACTTTGTCAGCGTCTTTGTCTCGGTTTCCTTTTCCGCCACTGGCACAAAGAGCAGGTTGGCAACGGCTCCGGGTTGTCCGGGGTCAGGGCTGATAACGACCGGACAGCGCTTCAAGTGCCAACCTGCCCCCGCGCCGATAGCAAGAAAAAGGATGGCCGAAATGATAGCTACAAAAACCAGATTTATTTTCGTGGTCATTTTATTCCCCCGTTAGCTCTTTTAGTTTTCTACGAGCATCCAATAGTAAATCAAAGGTTTTGCCGTGCCTTTCGATTTCGTTGCTTAGTAGTATTTCGGTTCTGGTTGGCTTGCCATAATGCTTTATTCCAAACCATAAATTTCTTACAAAGGCAAGTAAAACATTAATCCCGACGGGATAGCATATAAATTCATCATAGACCGGATCAAACCACGCGACGCCACAATATCGGGGAATTTTTCCCCCCTCATTTATTACCCTTTTAAATTTTAGTTTCCTCATTTTTCCACCTTGCCTTTCACTGAATAGGTTATGGTGCAGGGGACGGCATGATATTCACCAAACCTATGTCGCATGTTATACAATTCAGAAATTGCGATAGCGTTTGGCTTTGCATCATTTACTTGCATTAAATCACCTTCGCCATTTACCACCGCCCACGCCCTGACTGTCTTGGTTTTCATTTTGGCTCCTTATCTTCGTGCATTAGGCCGTCCGCCCATTTGTAAGCCGACTTACAATGGCAGCAGCACTCTTCGCACGGCATGAAATCGTCAAGCGAGCAGCCGCAATCGCCATTTACCAGGCCGTCATAGCCGTGATCCCGTAGCCATTCCTTTACCATGTCCGCGCCAGTCATTTTATCCATTCTCGGCCTCCTTAGTCGGCGGGTTGATGAGGGAGAAGTGGGTGATGTCGTCTATTTCAAAATAGTCATCACCGCACCACCAAAACCAATCAACTCTTTTTCCCTCACTTTTACAGTTGCTTTTGTTTTTGATGGTGACTGCTGAATATGCCTGGTTGCCGTCCCCGTTAATTTTAGGTTTCCCCCAAATTAATATTTTTTGTCTATCTTCAGGTTTATATTCCGCAATCGGCCTCCAGGGGCCGGAGGCCATGTTCCCGTAGATTAGTTTGTGCAACGATGGCGTGGCTGGTTGGACATAGTCACCCCTTTCCATTTTCTCCCCCTCCTTCGGCTCCGTTTTTTTAAACATTGGCTATCTCCCTGAAAATTTGCTCGGCTTCCGTTTGGGCGAGATGATCGATAAGCTGCACGAGCCTATCCCCCTCCCTGTAATAAATTGACGCGCCGTTCCCCGTGTCGCCGTAAAGCCGGATGTCTGGACTTAACCGCAAATTTCCACGCAAAACGCGCATCTTCGTTCCGACCATGTTTTCAATAAACAGGTAACCATTTTCGACCTTAGTCATTGTTCCCCTCCTTAGTCGGCGGGTTGATGAGGGAGAAGTGGGTGGCCATTACAGGCTTAATCCATGTTCCACTATCGGTCGCCCATTCCATTAAAGACATGTCACAACAAACCACATTAAAGCGTATTCTTTTATCAAAACCCAAATAGGCCATTAAAAATTTAGCCCCATCCCTCGGAGCCTCACTGATCGGCCTCCAGGGGCCGGAGGCGGCGGGTTCCAGTTCGCAGAGGTTTTGGTGGGCTTTTGCGATGATGTCGCGGATCTGTTTTTTGGCGTCGGTGATAACAGACATGGATGTCAGCGCGTCAATTTTTTCAGCCGCTTGGTCAAGGATTTTATTTCTGTTCATTCTCAGCCTCCCTAGTCGGCGGGTTGATGAGGGCGAAGTGGGTGGGAGATTCCGGCTCATAGTATATTTCTCGGTCAGTAAGCTGCCACGCCCCGCACGACCCTGCGCTAGTGACGATGTTTTCCTTCCACTTCAAGAGCGTGTAATCTCCGGGGCCAAACGCGGCAAGAAAAATCGTCCCATCCCTCGGCGCTTCCGCTATCGGCCTCCAGGGGCCGGAGGCCATGTTCCCGTAGATTAGTTTGTGCAACGATGGCGTGGCTGGTTGGACATAGTCACCCCTTTCCATTTTCTCCCCCTCCTTCGGCTCCGCGCCGGATTTGATTTGGTCTAAGATTTCCTCAAGACCCTCTCGCGAAACCCAC
>Ga0265297_10002048_pt1 | contig 43167 bp, 34 predicted proteins | sample Munlanlwell13791_FD_192502 | JGI IMG/M metagenome (GOLD analysis project Ga0265297, IMG submission 192502) | Leachate microbial communities from a municipal landfill in Southern Ontario, Canada - Leachate well 137-91 | ecosystem: Engineered > Solid waste > Landfill > Unclassified | place... | reverse complement strand
AAGGGCCAGCCAGAAGTGTCTGCGCTTCCTCCTCCGCCCATTCGGGCTTTGGCGGACTGGCAAGAAGAATGTTCTAAGGGATTACCAAGGTCGAAACCCCGGTCATCCTCGGAACAGTCCCCATGTCCCGACAAGGTTACTTCTAACTACGGATCTGCGCTCAAGAAGAATGTTCTAAGGGATTACCAAGGTCGAAACCCCGGTCATCCTCGGAACAGTCCCCATGCTTGTCGTGAGCGCAGGTCGGTAGCCAGACGTGTGTGCGGGATCCTCGATTCACTCAAATATCATAATATTGAGAATCGGGGCTTGTCGTGAGCGCAGGTACCGCTGGCCGACGTCATCTGCTGCAAGTTTCCGGCTGCTGTCGTGCCTAACAATAATTGATTATTAAATACCGCAAAAATATCGATAACAGACCATGATATCACGTTATATAATCCTTGTCAAGGGGTATGAGAGAGTGGTAAGATTGCCTTACGACGGTAAAAAAATAATCACGTAATAATGAATATATATGCTAACCATCAGACAGATTTACGATCTGGCCATCAAGCTCGGTATTCAACATGACTTGCGCGGTGTGCCGGCGGTCAAAAAGCATCTTCAGCGAGTCAGAAACCAGTTGGAGACCTCATCCAAGGAGGAGAAGTCGGAATTCGATACCGAGCGGCTGACTAACCCATATTCCGACACGAGGATGTTTTCCGCTAACCCGCACAAGCCGGTAAGACGGATTTTGGCCGGCATCGATATTGGCACAGAAGAATTATTGTTGGCCAGGGAACTGTCCAAACAAAAGCCGATTGACCTGGTCCTTTCCCATCATCCGTTCGGTCCGGCATTGGCCGGTCTGCATGAAGTGATGGAGCTGCAGGCAGAAATATTCGCCAGTTATGGCGTGCCGATCACCGTAGCCGACCGGCTGATGACATTGCGCCTGGAGGAAGTTTCCCGTACGATCGCTTCGGCAAACCACAACCGTCCGCTGGATGCGGCCCGTTTGCTGGGCATGGACGTAATCTGTACGCATACGGCCACCGACAATATTGTGGCGTATTACTTGAGGGGATTGATACGGAAACAGGGCAAAAAAATAGAACGGGTCAGTGACGTCATGAAACTGATAAAAAGCATCCCTGAATATCAGGAGGCCATTAAGCTGAAGGCCGGGCCGATGCTGTTCGCCGGCAGGCCTGACGGGTATGCGGGTAAAGTTGTATTGTCAGAAGTGACCGGCGGCACGTCCGGCAACAAGGATATGTATGAAAAGCTGTCGCAGGCCGGTATCGGCACCATTATCGGCATGCATATGCATGAGGAGTACAAGAAAGAGGCGGAAAAACAGCATATCAATGTGCTTATCGCCGGCCACATGTCGTCGGACTCGCTGGGTATGAATTTTTTCCTGGATGAAATTGAGAAAAGAGGCGTGGAAGTCATACCGTGTTCCGGATTGATCCGCGTAAAAAGGTTTAAATCAAAAAAGAGATAATATATGGCAGACGGCACCCGCCTGGTGGCGGCAAAGGAGAAAAATGAGGACCGGACTCTCGATTTGACGCTCCGGCCGAAAGACCTGAAGGAGTTTGTCGGTCAGGAATCCATCAAGGACAGTCTTACGATTTTCATGCAGGCGGCGAAGAAACGCGATGAACCGATGGAGCATGTCTTGCTGCATGGCCCACCGGGCATCGGCAAGACGACGCTCGCGCATATCATCGGCAAGGAGATGGGCGTGGGAGTTCGCGTTACTTCCGGCCCGGCCATCGAGAAAGCCGGAGACCTCGGGGCCATCCTCACTAATCTGGAAGACGGTGATGTCTTGTTTATTGACGAGATCCACCGCCTTAATCGTGTCATTGAAGAAGTCTTGTATCCGGCCATGGAAGAATATGCCCTGGACATTGTGGTAGGCAAAGGGCCGTCCGCCCGGACTCTGCGGTTGGACTTGCCGAAATTTACTCTCGTCGGAGCGACTACGCGTATGAACCTGCTATCCTCCCCGCTCCGCGACCGGTTCGGTACGGTATTTCGCCTGGATTTTTACTCCAATGGGGATATAGAAAAAATCATCAAACGCTCGGCAAAAATATTAGGAGTGGATATTGACGTCGGCGCATTGGCAATGATCGCCAGCCGGTCACGCCGCACGCCGCGCGTGGCTAACCGCCTGTTGAAACGCGTCCGCGATTTCGCCCAGGTGAAGTCTGACGGCAGGATCACCAGGGACCTGGCCGTAACGGCACTGAAGCAATTATCCATTGATGAAGCAGGTCTGGATCAAATTGACCGCAAAATATTAACCTTCATCATCGAGAAATATGGTGGTGGTCCGGTCGGACTCAACACTATTGCCGCGGCCATTGCCGAGGAGCAGTCTACTCTTGAAGATGTCTATGAGCCGTACTTGATGCAGTCTGGCTTTCTGGCCCGTACCGCCCGCGGCCGCGTCGTCACTGAATCCGGTTATAGGCATCTGGGCAAGGAAATACCGGGTAATCTGCAGAGTAAGCTGGTGTAAATAATTACCCGATCCGTTGACTTCGGGCGGTTTTTTTGTTTTACTTTACATATCCTGCGGCACGACACCAGGTCATGGTATTTGAACAGCTGCAGGATATGACAACACATAGCCGCAAAACCCGCTACAACGGAGGATTGTGCTATGAAAAAGATCAATGTGATTCCCGGATACTATCCGAACCCGTAGATGTCCCGAGCCGGGACCGGCGAGGATTCTTCCTGAGAATCACAACGACCTTGAGGGCGGACCTGAGTGTCCCCCTCTTTTTTATTCATAATAACCCCGATACTATAGTGAGTATGAAAACGAGTTTGTTTGATTACCATTTGCCCCATAGCCGTATTGCTCAATCCCCCGCATCACCGCGCGACAGCTCGCGGCTTTTGGTGTTTAACCGGACATTGAATACGGTAACACATGATCGATTTAACCATCTGCCCGCATATGTGCAATCGGGTGACGTGCTGGTGTTTAATGACACGAAAGTATTTCCTGCACGGCTGTTTGGAAAAAAAGAAACGGGCGGCCGGATTGAAGTTTTTTTATTGCGACCGGTTGGGGGCCGAACGTGGGAGGTGTTAATTGGCGGTAAGGTCCGGCGGGTTGGCATGAAAATATCATTCAACCTTAGTTTACGCTGTGAAGCTGTCAAACGGCTGGAAGCGGGCATGTGGCAGGTGAGATTTAATAAGGCGCCGAAACAGGTGTCGGCAATTGCGGATAAAATCGGCTCAACTCCGACGCCGCCGTATATAAAGAAATTGGCCCCGATGTCTGTTTACCAGACAGTATATGCGAAAAAAATCGGTTCAGTAGCGGCGCCGACTGCCGGTTTTCATTTTACTAAGCGTTTATTGGCCGGTTTAAAAAAGAAAGGCGTCCAGTTTGAATATGTTACCTTGCATGTCGGTCTCGGTACATTTCAGCCGGTGAAAGTTGAGAACATCGAAAAGCACCGCATGCATGCCGAGTATGCAGAGATTTCAAAAAATACATTAAACCATTTGCGTCAAGCAAAGAAAGAAGGCCGCAGGATCATTGCGGTCGGCACGACGTCGGTACGGGTATTGGAGACTATTGGTTCTCGAAAGGCCGGTTATAAAGGTTTAGTAAACACGTTTATCTATCCCGGTTACCGGTTCAGGATGGTCGATGCCATGATCACTAATTTTCATCTGCCAAAATCAACTTTGTTAATGCTGGTGTCCGCCTTCGCCAAGGCTCCGGCGGACAGGTCGGTGTTTGCTGGATTGAGGAAAATATTGGGTGTTTATAAGATAGCGATACGCAAAAAATACCAATTTTACAGTTTTGGAGACGGGATGCTATTAACGTAATATGCTTGACAGTCTAAAAATTTTATGGTAGACTGTTTTGTTATTCATGTTGTCCTTTGATTAATTGAATATAAACGCCTAACGTTTTATAGACGGAGGTTCTCGTGAGAACAGTATTTTTCATTTTGCTGGGTATCGTGGTATTTGCGCTGGCCATGATGGTCGCGCCGAGCGCCTGTGCGGCTGGTCATACCGAACTGCAGCCGCATCTCAACGCCATCGGTTCCCAGGCTGTATTTTTTGGCTGGCACGAGCGGTTCCAGCTGGTCCTGCCGGACATCAATGCCCCAGCAATCCCCTGGAATGTGTATTTGGGTGGCCAGCAGGAATGGACGGCCAAGAACGGTTCTGCCATCTCATTGGAAGTCCTGACCGGCTTTAAGGGTTGTCCTAACCAACGGACCACATCAGGCATGCTCGCCTTTCGGACTGATGGCACCCTGCATACTGATCGACTGTTCGGCCTGGGTGACGGGTGGTACTTCGTCAGTACAGATGCGGAGTATTATCCACGTGACCACGGCTGGTATCTGTGGTGGTCGGTTGAACGCCTGATCTGGACCAAGGGCAAGCCGGGAAACGGAGTCAAGATCGGCGGCGAGTGGGAATATTACGTCGACCGTAACGAGTCGGTCGATCTGGATGGAGGGTTCCGTTTCAGCGTCCCGTTTGCCGAGTGCGTGAAGGTCCACTCGACATATTTCGTCGGGCGCCAGTTCTGGAGAGTGTACCTTTCGTTCCAATTGTAAATGTACTGTGCGTAGCCCGCGCAGTATCAATGGTCGCCATTCCTTCTGGGGGTGGCGTCTTTTTATTGGGTATTGCAGGAGGTAATTTTTAATTGAGCAGTATTTTAAACCTGCTCGCTTGTGCTGTCCCGTCATCCGATGAGACCTGTTTCAATAGTATAGTTATCCCCTTTATCGAATTGTTATGCCAGTAAAGTCTTAATTCGGCTGGCTTGAGCGACCCCGCTAGTCAGCGGAATTTCCAGTTTTAGCTGAGTAAGGTTTTGATTCTGCTTGCTTGAGCAGCAAACGCGGCCCAGTAGTTTTTGTCCCGTTTAGCCTGAAGCTCGGCGGCTATCTCCTCCCAGTCGTGGGCGGAGATGCGGACCTGCTTGAATTTTTTCGGATCGATGATTTTCAGGTACGAAGCGTGCTTGGTGAACTTGCCACGGATGTCCTGCTGGCGGAATTCCTCCAGCTTGCCGATCATGCCGTCCCAGGCTTTCTGCTCCAGGGATATGTTAGTAAATCGATTTGGGTCAACCAATTTCATATGATGGGCGTGGGCCGCAAATATAATCCAATTGTTTTGCATAATGCATCTTTTCAGGATATCCACCATGCCCTGCCAGTGGCGTTCATTGATGTCGATGTCTTTGGAATTTTCCGGATCAATAAGTTTCATCCTGGCCAGGCGTGCGGCAAACGCGTCCCAGATTTCCTGCCGGCGGTAATTTTCCAGTTCGCGCAGCATGCCGACCCAGTCGTCTGGTGAGATGAAAATACTCGTAAAGCGTTCCGGGTCAATGACGGCCATACGGGAAGCGTGCCAGGTGTAATCGCGCCAAAATCTACCGCGGCTGTAATTGCTCAGCTCAGCAGCCATACTGTGCCAGTCGGCTTCGGTTACTTCCATATTAGGGCCAATGAGGGTCATATCTGCATTATAACAAAAAAGCGCTCAATGTTGTGAGCGCAGTTTTTAGGATTTACTAATAAATTTTTTTCAGGGTCACGCCGGTATAATAGTACTGTAGTATCCAATCATATGTCTTTTGTTCTTTCGTGGCGTAGCCTCGTGCGCCTTGGGCAGACAGTCCGACCATGTGGTTGCCCTCCAACGTCGTGGCGTTTGAAATTATTCCGTACGGATCGGCTACAGATAAACACCACGGAAAGCCGCCATTATCCCAAACCTCGTCCCAGCTTCTGGTCCGTCCGTCCGTGCCGGAAGAATATGCGGCCACGATAATGCCATCAGGATTTAATACTGAAATAGCGTCCGGATGGGTAATGACCATGCCGGCCGTCGCCTGGACGGCGGCCAGCGGATCAGTTGAGCGCTGTTCAAAACCGTAGCCGCGGTAGACCTGGTCTGTGGTGGCATTGATATCAAAATGTTCATCCGGGTGTTTGCCGCCGCGCAACGTATGCCACAGGGCATACGACCGCGCGCTAGTGATGAGCGCTTTCAGGTATTCGGGCGGCTGGCCGTTGGCCACTTCTGCCAGGCCTTTGAGGTACGATTCGAGCGGCAGTTCGTTGATGATCCAGAGTTTTTTATCTGATGACGCATACCTTACTTCCAGAGTGCCACGGAAGGCATTGTCGTTCAACGTCGAGTTCCAGACCGGTTTATTTGTCCAGCTGGTGACAGTCAAGATTGAGCTGGCGTCTTTTGGTACGAATCGGTAGTAGGACGTGTCAGTTAGAGAAACTGTCGTTGTTTCACCGGCTGCCTTATCTGTGGCGGCATTGGTATTGCCGTCTACGAGCTGATACGCGCCATTGCATGAAATAGTGACCGGATCAGTCGTGCTGTACAGTCCGACCCGAACGTTCGGTTCGCCCTCGGCAGCCACGGTCGGTGCGGGATCGGGCGGATTGCCGACCTTGATATCCAGGGTGAATTCGCCGCCTTTGATCCAGGTTAAGTTTTCCGCCACCAGTCCGAAATGCTCAGTATAGTACCCGTCCACATTGGGGGCGGTCATGATAAAAGCGAATCTGCCGCCCTCACCGGGGTATACTCGTGATGGTTCCAGCCGTGTCGGCCGATAATAGTATTCATTCCATAAATCCGCCTGGAAGAGGCTGACGTGTCCGACAGGATCAGTGACGTTGAGCGCGACGTAATGGTTACCGGCATTGTACCAGTTCTGCAACCCCGAATTTTTGAAGCGGATCCAGAAGACGAACGTGTCACCGGGCTTGATGTGTAGCTGGCCATCGACGCTTCGGTTAATTTCCTGGGCCTGGTAATCAGGCGGACGGGGGTACTGTTGTCCGACGCCAATGGGGAATCTGACATAACCGCCATCGACTGAGCCGATGTTGTTGATGACCAGGCGGTATTCTTCCAAATATAATCCGTTGTCGGTCGGCGCCTGCAGGGCGATGCGAAACCGGCCAATTTCGCCGGGCCTCACAGAGCTTTGCAGAAGTCGGGCCGGTTGCGTCGTACCTGGCCACAGTTTATTGGCAAAGGCGCTGGTGCGGTCATTAGGGAACGTGCGCAGAGTGACAGAGTTCGTGCCGGTGCTCCACCAGGTGGTATTGCCCGTGTTCAAAAAATCGACCCAGACAGTGACAGACTGGTCTGGGTTTACGTTGACTACAGCATTACTGCGGTCTACTTCTTTGGCGGCATAGTGCGGGGCGGCCCGGGTGGTGGAAACGCCCAGCACTTCCGGCGTTATTTGCAGTCCGGGCGCCGGGTCACGGATGATATAGCTGCCGACATACCCGCTACTGGTATACATGGTGACAGCGCTGGAGTACTGGCTTTCCGTGATGGCCGGAAACGTGTTGGCCTCTGCCGTGGACTGGTCACGCAGGCTTATGAGATAAGACGGTAAAAACGGCAGCAGCACCAGGACCATGACTACGCCAAATAGAGATGTATAATTCTTTTTGTCCATGATTTTGTTTTTATTTTTTACCGGAGATAAAAAAACCTCAGCGACAGAAGGCCCGGCAGGTCATGAGGGTAAGACGAAGGTTAGGTTGGCCTTTTGTTTTTGTCTTTTTGGAAAGGTAGGTAGAAATTTTTGTTTACTCCGCGTATTATCTTGGGAGTGGTTTTTTATTTTTGTTTCTCTGTACTTACCTTTCTTCCTTAATGATAGCACAAAAAAATGGGTTTGTCAACCACGTCCGTAAATGGTAGGATGGACGTGGATATTGATGTTCGATAACTGTCTTCAGTAATTTTTATGTATCCACAATGTCCTACACCAGAAAAATCGCGCACAATACGATAATACAAATCATCGGTAAAACCGTCAGTACGATCATCGGCGTGGTGGTAATCGGCATGCTGACACGTTACCTGGGTGAGGGGGGTTTCGGCCAGTATACGACCATTATGGCCTTTTTGCAGTTTTTCGGTGTCCTGGTGGACATGGGTTTGTATTTTATTTTGGTGAAAAAAATATCTGAATCGGGCGCCGACGAGGAGCGGATATCATCAAACATTTTTTCTTTGCGGCTGGTGTCAGCCATCATCTTCTTGGGGCTGGCCCCGATCATTGTCCTGTGGTTCCCGTACCCGTCCGTCGTCAAGCTGGGTGTACTCATTACCAGCATTTCATTTTTGGCCATCACGCTAAACCAGTTGCTGACCGGAATTTTCCAAAAGCATCTGCGCATAGAGCGCGTCACCATCGCTGAGGTGGCCGGCCGGATCGTCCTCTTGCTCGGGACATACGCGGCCATACGTTCAGATTTGAGCCTGCCATGGATCATGGCTGTCGTGTCGGCCGGCAGCGCGATCAATTTTATCATGCTGTTCATATTCAGCCGCAAATACGTCCGCTGGCGCTGGCGCTGGGAACCTGTCATCATTCGCGAGGTCATACGGGATACCTGGCCGATCGCCCTGTCTATCGCGTTTAACCTGGTATATTTTAAGGCTGACACGATTATATTGTCATTGTTCAAAAGCCAGGCTGATGTAGGCGTTTACGGTGCGGCGTATAAAGTTTTGGAGGTGTTGACTACGTTCCCAGCGATGTTCGCCGGCCTGATCCTCCCCCTGCTGGCTGCGGCCTGGGCAGCCATGGACCGCGAGCGTTTCGCCCGCGTACTCGGCAAGGCCTTTGACGCCATGTCCATGATTGCACTGCCGCTCATTGTCGGCACGTACTTTTTGGCCCAGCCGGTCATGAACGTGATTGCGCCGGAATTTCGCGATTCAGGATCACTTCTCAGGATACTGATAGTAGCGACCGGGATTATTTTTTGGGGCAACGTGTTTGGGGGGGCGGTATTCGCCATCAACCGGCAGCGGACGATGATGTGGCTGTATTTATTGGTGGCGATCATTTCCTTGGGCGGGTATGTGGTGTTTATCCCCCGGTATTCGTATTTCGGCGCGGCCTGGATGACGGTCGCCTCGGAATTATTGGTTACGATTTCCGCGGCCCTGATCGTGCTGATCAGTACGCATACGCATATAATTTGGCGCGTGTTCGGCAAAGCGATAGTCGCCTCAGGAATCATGGCGTTGGTGTTATGGCTGCTGAACGGCCAGTATTGGCTATGGTCGCTGTTGGCCGGCGGCGGGGTGTATGTCGTAGCTTTATATATGTTCAAGGCCGTCACCAAAGAAACTATCCGGGATATTATTAGCCGTAAAGCCACATGAAAAATGTCGTAATCATGAAATTTCCCCTGGCCTCGATGATGGGGGGCGGCGAGCGCCATACGCTGTCTTTGGTAGAGGAATTGCAGAAGCGGGCTTTTAATTTTTATTTGGTGTCTAGCTGCCGGGTGTTATTGAGTGAATTTAAGAAACGGCGATGGCCGTACCGGCGGTGGTGGGGAGGCCCGGAGCCGGTATCGGTGGTGCGGATTTTTGCGTGGCCGTTTGTGGCGCCGTTTGCCTGTATGTCGTTGTGGTGTATTTTAGTGTATTATCGGATAGCAAAAAAAACTACCATCCTGTATTGTTTATCCCTGCCGGAAAAATTATTAGCCACCGTGCCGGCCCGCCTTCTGGGCATGAAGGTCGTCTGGGTTGAACACGTGACCATGGAGCGGTGGCTGACAAAAAATCCGCTGCGCTTCCCCTATCGCTGGCTGTCTGGCTGCGTGACGATTGTGGCGGTGTCCCAAGCCATTAAGAACCAATTGCTTGAGGATATACATATTCGGGCCCGCCGGGTGACGGTCATATATAATGGGGTTGATTTGCGGGTGTATTCACTCAAAGAACGGCGCTGGGACCAGTCAGCCAGGTTTAATATCGGGTGTGTAGCCCGTTTGGAGGGTGAAAAGGGGGTGGAATTTCTCATCCAGGCGGTAAAAATTATCCTGGAGTTCATCCCGTTTGTCCGGCTGATCATAGTGGGTGACGGCAGCGAACGGAAAAAACTGGTGTGGCTATCCGAACGCCTGGATCTGAAAGAGATCATCCAATGGGTCGGGTACCAGCGTGAAGTAAACAAGTGGTACTCCTATTTTGACGCCCTGGTCCTGCCGTCTGTCCGCCGTGAATCGTTCGGCATGGCCTTGGTGGAAGCCATGGCTTCAGGCATCCCGGTCGTCGGCACGACATTAGGTGGCATCCCGGAAATCATCGACCACCGTTCAACCGGCTTGTTGTGCAAGCCGGGGGATAGCCAGGATTTGGCCGACCAGCTGATGTATGTATTCAACCACCGGTCCGAGGTGCGTGACATGACCCAGCGGGCCAGGCATAAAGTAGAGACGGTTTTCAGCCTGGAGCGCATGGCTCGGGATTATTATCTCCTCTTGCGAAAATAATATTTATGTTACCAGAAAAAAAACAGAAATTACTACGGGGTGGCACTATAAGCACAGCGGTCTTGGCGGTGATATTTATTAATTTTATCAGCGTAAATATTGGCTGGTATTTCGGCGCAGCGCTGGTTTTCGGCGCAGCGGTTTTTTACCTCATTCTGCACAAGCCGCACTGGGGCGTGATTTGCATTGTGTTTGCCCTGCCGTTCGAGCGGTTAGGGGCATATGAAGCCGGCGGGACAACCATTCGCCTAAGCCAGGTATTACTATTGGCGACTGCCGCAGCCTGGTTTTTTCATTTATACATGTATAAACAGTACCGATTTGTCCGTAATCCAGTCCTGATACCGCTTGCGCTGTTTTTTGCCGTGCAAGCCGCGTCATTAGTCAATGCGCTGAACGCCGGTCGGTCGGCCACCGTTTTGACGTTTACCTTATTTACGGCAACGGCCGCTTTCATTATTCCCAACATAGTAACCACCAAGGAACAACTGAATAAGGTTATTGTCGGTCTGCTGATCAGTTTTACCCTGGTAGCCGGTTTTGGCCTTTTCCAGTTTATGGGGGACATGGCCGGTTTGCCGACCAGCATGACCGGCCTGCGCGATCTGTATACGAAAGACGTGCTGGGGTTTACCAGGATCCAGTCGACGGCGTATGAGCCGCTGTATTTCGCCAATTACCTTTTATTACCGATCGGGCTTATTTTTGCCCTGTGGCTGTCCGGCGGCCGATCCGGCAAGCGTTGGCAGACCGGTGTAGGCAGGATAAATGTCGGGTATGGCATATTGTTGTTGGCTTTGGGCTTGGGCATGGTTAACCTGGTCCTGACCGTATCGCGAGGCGGGTATATCGCCGTAGCGGCCACGCTGGCTGTTGCCGGCGGGTGGTATTGGAAAAAGCTGCTGCGCCCGACTACCATTATTGTCATCATTATCAGTATGGCCGTAGTTGGGTATATCGTCGTCAGGACATTAAGCGCTGGCGGGGAGGCGCTGACTTTGGACAAATTCAAGGAGCACGTCGTTAATGCCTTTTATGGGGCGTCGTACGACGAACGTATTGATACTATTGATACGGCCATTCAAGCCTGGCATGAATATCCGCTCTTGGGTGCTGGTGTCGGCGGATTTGGGCCGTATGCCGCGCCGCATCCATACTATGAGCCAAAGGACGGTTGGCGCATTGTGAATAACGAATATATAGAGGTGCTGGCAGAAAGCGGGCTGCTGGGGTTAACGTGTTTCCTGGCGCTCATGGCCATGCTGGTCATCAGGTCATGGGGTGCGGCTCGCCGAACGGATGACGCGTATATCAAGGCGGTGCTGATCGGCCTGATGGCGGCTTTTGTCGGCATATTAGTGCAGTACCTGACATTTTCCACTCTTTACGTCATGCATATCTGGGTGCTGATCGGCTTGATGATTGCCGTACAGAACATGGCGCTGCAGCCGGTGGCAAATACAGAAATGAAGCAGATACAGAACTAGTTTTTTGTTTATGGCTCGCATGGTACAATATGGATATGCAGGCTGTTTTACTCATAGTTTTTACATTTGTCTTCGGTTATATCGCCTGGCGGAAACTGGACTGGGCAATATGCCTGGCTATCATGTTTTCACCGGCGTATCAGATCCGTTTTCAGGTCGGATTTTTGCCCATGACCGTATTAGAGGTAATGGTGCTGGTTATTATCGCGGTGTGGGGCGTGCGGACAGTCAGTGAGCGAATATATAGTAAAACCTGTCCGGCCTGGCTGCCGTGGCGATGGCTATTGGCGGCGTTCTTTGCGGTTGGCTTGTTAGCCGTTTTAATTTCACCGGATACTCGCGGAGCGCTAGGTTTGTGGAAGGCGTATATCGCCGAACCGTCGCTATTATTTCTCGTATTCGTCAATACAATCAAAACGCGTGACCAGGTTCGTAGTGTTTTATGGGCGCTTGGCGCGAGTGTCGTCATTATTGGGTATATCGCGCTGATCCAATACGTCGGCTTATTGAAAATCTCTGGACTGTACGGGCTGGAACACCCGAAGCGGGCCACGTCAGTGTTTACCTTCCCGACGGCCGTCGGAAAATTCGTCGGGCCGATACTGGCGCTGTTCATCGCTTTTTGGCTAGTCCGTGTTCAGCCGAAAGTCCGGTCACTGTGGGAGATGGTAGTCCGGCACCTCTTTACTGCCGGTGTAACGGCATTTGGCCTGCTAGCGTTATTGTTTTCGTTTTCCCGCGGTGCGGTCATCGGCGTATTGGTAGCAATTGTTTTTTCCAGTTTTTTTTCGTCCCGGAAAAAATGGATTTGGTTGGCGCTGGCGGTTGTGCTGATTGGCAGCTTGATCGTGCCGTTTACCCGGCATGAGATCATCTCTGTTATTGACGTGGAGGATACGTCAGCGGACGTGCACGTGGTCATGTGGAAAGGCGCATGGCGCATCATCCAGGCCCATCCAGTACTGGGTACGGGGCTGGCGAGTTTCCCTGTGGTGTATGAGCAGTATAAGGAGGCGTCGCATACGGAATTTTTTCCCAACCCGGATGAATTATATCTGACGATATGGATCGAGATGGGTTTAGCCGGTCTGTTGGTATTTGGTTGGCTGATGGTTAAATATTTCCACGCCGGATTGAAAGACATTCACCGGCAATCCCAAGATTATTGGACGCGGGCATTACTCGTCGGCTTGATGGCCGCAATGGTGTCACTGCTGGTGCATGGTTTTTTTGACACGCCATATTTCAAAAATGATCTGGCCGTCATATTTTGGGCACTGCTTGGCTTAATGGTAGTTGTCAGCCGCATAAAACCTGCACCGGAAACAACAAATTTATAGATATTTAATCCGTAAAATAAACAGTATGAAAAAAATAAGCGTAGTCATGTTAATTGTTATCGCTTCCATAGCCCTGACTGCCGGGGTGGTCAAGGCGGCCAGCGCCGTCTATGATTCACTGACCGTCGGCAAACAGGGGTCGGGCGGGGTAACATTTTTTAACGGTTCAATAATAAATAACACTACCGGCACCGGCGGGACGGACAATCCGGTGGTCATTGCCGATAACTTGCGTATTGACGGGCGCGTCTATCGCGGCGCGACAGCCGGCACGGGAGACAGTCAGCCGTTCATTGTAAATGATAATATGGAGGTGGCCGGCACCCTGACGATCGGAGGAAATGCGGCCACGACAAAAACCGTTTTGTCCGGCACCATTACCATGACAGCCAGCGGCGACGAAGCGAAAGTAATGGCTACCGGCATTGATTGCGGTTCGTATCCGACTTATACCAAATCATATACGTACCATTATAAAAAAATTGCCGTCCCGCAAGTAGATATGGCCTCGGCACCTGATTTACGCGTATTCCTGAGCCTGGACGATACGATCAGTAGCCCGTATCCGTCTATTGCTGATTCATGGGTGTCAGCCGGATACCTCGTCTCGACCGGGTATGTCTATGTTAATTACAAGTCCACGACTACGCTGTGCGATGATACGTCGACGGATTCGTACAACACAACCGGAAATTACCGCGTTGTAATCATCAATTAACGTTTACCAGGGCAAATAAAAAAGGAGCTGTCGCACGGGCAGCTCCTTTGGTTTTTGTGACGAGACGTTGGTCAGGCGGCGATCATGCCCGGCCAGAAGAACCATGATGGCTGGACGACCTTACCGTTGACCAGGCGGATGTACTGATGGATGACCAGATCCGTGGCGAACGGTTGCCATTTGTGTTCCTCCAGGTTGACCCTGGCGCCGATCGCATCCGGCGTATCTTCCGGGCAGATAGGTACGGGGACGGCGAGAATAGTCGGCCCGTGGTCGTACAGTTCGTCTACGAAATGCATGGTCATGGCCGAGTGAGTAATTTCACCGGCCTGAAACGCTTTCCATACCGCTTCGTGTACATGATGGCCATGCATCCCCTTGCCGCCGAAACGCGGCAATGGGCCGGGGTGAATATTAAACGTACGCTCGGGTGCCAAACCGTGAACCATTTTGAGCCAGCCGGACAGGGAGATCCAGTCCGCAGAGTAGTGTTTTATGATGGTTTGATATGCCTCGGCCGTATACGGGGGCGGCATGTAGTGGAACGGCACGCCTAATCGGTCGGCCCGCTCCCGGACGCCGCCGAATTCATGGTTGGATACCACCACCACGAAATTCGCGTCCAGCTCGGGACTAATGACCAGGTTTTCAAATCCTGAGCCTCCGCCAGTTGCCGATCCAGAAGCGAAGACGGCAAGATTAGGTGAATTCATGTTCCCTCCTTTCATTTTTTTGCTTTTTTTGTATTATCACACCTTATCAATGAAAGTCGGGTTTGTAAAGTAACAACGGAGGCACGACTGGACAAAAAGGCGAAAATGCGCTATAATATAGGGGTAAAATGAAAACAAATACAAACAACAAAACCCGAAAAGTTTGGGTACTACAATTTTTTGGCACTGTCGCCCTTATTGGCTTGGCGATTGTTTTTTTGTCTGGCGGCGCCAGGGCCGAGGGGCAGCCCGGAGTACAGCATAATGAAATCATTGATGAGCCCCTTCAGGCAGTCGGCCAATACATTTCACCGGAATTTACCACAGACTTTCCTTTCGGCTTGGTCGGAGTTGCCTGGCAAGGAACGGCGCCGGACGGTTTATCCGTTCGGTATCGCCAGGGCGGTTCATGGTCCCAGTGGTTTTCCCCAGAATCAATGGATGCAGTATCAAAGGACGACTGGCAGTATTCCATCGAACCCATCATTGCCGGCCGGGCCGATGCCGTGCAGTATCAGTTTGTTAATCAGGGGTTGATGAACAGAATAAAATTAATTTACGTGGATACTTCACGCCAGGAGTCTCTGAGTATCTTTGGATTTTTAAAAAAATTAGTATCTCCGGCGTCGGCGCAGCTCGCGTCCCCCATCGTCACCCGGGCGCAATGGCAGGCTGACGAAAGCTGGCGCCTGACCCCAAGCGGGACGGAGTCCTGGCCAGCAGAGTACGTCTGGCCGAAAAAATTTGTTATCCATCATACGGCCGGCAGTGACGGCGGTGCAGACCCGGCTGCTACGATCCGCGGTATTTACTATTGGCATGCCGTAGTTCTGGGCTGGGGGGATATCGGGTACAATTATTTGATTGATCAAAATGGCACGGTCTATGAGGGGCGGGCCGGCGGCGACGGGGTAGTCGGTGCCCACGTATATCGTGACGCGACCTGCGCCAAACAGCGTTTCGGCGGCGCCCAATATGAGGCGAATTTTAACCGGGGAACGGTCGGTATCGCCCTGCTTGGTGATTATGACACAACGACGAATCTTACTGACAGCGTACGAACTGCGCTAACCGGACTGATCGCCCAAAAGGGGCTGGATTTGGAAATTCCGCCGGCCGGTTCCGGTTTCCTGGTAGACGCACATTACCCCAATATTGTCGGACATAGGGACCTGGATTGCACTAATTGCCCAGGGACAAATTTGTATACGCTGGTGCCCCAGGTCCGCACGGAAGCCCAGGCTAAATATGATGTATTAGCCAGTGCCGTGATGCCGGCTGTTTATAAGGCCACCTATGTCGGTCAGAGCGAGGATCCGGTCGCCGTACATGCCGGTACGGAAAAACAGGTATGGGTGGATTTCCGCAACGACGGCAATACCGTCTGGCGGAACTATACCGCCGCTCCAGTGCAGTTGAGCCTGTCATCTCCCAGCCCGATGTTCCGGATCGCCTCTGGCCAGCCCGATGGCGTCGTGGCCACCCTGGCCACGCCGAATGTGGCGCCTGGCGAGGTCGGCCGGTTCAGCTTTACCATCCAGGGCCCGACAGATGAACTGATGGAGACGGCCGATTTTTTGCTGCAAGTGAATGGGCAGGCGCTGGACGGCGGGAAGTTTTCCCTGACAGCGATGGTGACGGACTTGCCGTATGCCGCTTCATTCGCCTCCCAGCAGATTGCCCCGGCCGTTTTTGTCCGGAGCCGTTTTACGACCACTATTAAGTTTACTAATATGGGCACGACCGCATGGGATAGCGGTGACGTGAAGCTCGTTATTGAAGATTTAGGCGGCAAGGCCAGCCGGTTCCAGGACACGACCTGGGCCGACGGTTTTGGCCGGATTGATTTTTCTGAAGCCAGCGTACCGCCACAGGGAACGGCTACATTCAGCGTCAAAATGACCAGTCCGGCTGTTCCTGGATTATTCTTAAACACGTTTTCGCTGATTGGCCCCCAAGAGATCGCCCAAACATCCCAGTATTCAATAACCCGGGTTGATTCTACGTATCAGGCGGCGCTGGTCAGCCAGACCATACCGCCGGCCGTTTTTGCCCTTGGTCGCCGGCAGGTAACGGTCACATTTAAAAATACCGGCATTGCCACGTGGGATCGGTCAGTAGTGCTTAAAACCTATGACCTGGGCAATGCCATCAGCCGGTTCCGTGATACGGCCTGGCCGAGCAGCACGACTGCCGCCACGATGTCGCAAACGCGCGTCGGACCCGGCGGGACGGCCACGTTCACCTTTTACCTCAAAACACCTGCGCCTGGATTATATTTTAGCCGCTATGTGCTCATGCGGGGCGCTGACAGCGTTCAGGGCAGTGAATTCTCGCGGCTGACCCGGGTGGACCAGCGGTAACGCAGGAATAACAAAAAGCGCACAATAGGCGCTTTTTTAGTTTGATGGTTATTTGATCTTCAGCCTTTCCTTAACTTTTTTTACTACATCGGTCAGTTTCCATTCCGCCTTGATGAGGTAATCCTCATATTTATTGCCAATCTCGGCGGCGGTATCTGCCACTGAGAGGTTGGTCAGAACGATGACCGGAACTTTTTTGCCCCAGAGGTCGGCCCGTAATTTCTTCAGGACGGTTATGCCGTCCATTTTTGGCATAATGATATCCAATAGTACCAGGTCCGGATGTTCGCGGATGGCCAGTTCCAGGCCGGCTTCTCCGTCAGTAGCCTTATGCACCACGAAACCTTCTTTGGTGAGCGTTTTTGCCAGCGCCCACAAAAGGACCGTATCGTCCTCAATGATTAATATCGTCTTTTCTATGGCGCGGCGGACGGTTTTCATGGCATATACCGGTTAGGCTAAAGTTTGGTTGATTTTTTTCACGTAATCTTCCAGTTTCCAGTCAGATTTTACGATAAAGTCGCAATGCCATTCATTGCGCACTTCTTTTTCTTTATCAGGGTCATACATATTAGTCATGACGATAATGGGGACTTTTTTCCCCCAGTCGTCAACGCGGAGTTTTCGTAAAAAAGCCAGACCATGGAGTTTGGGCATCAGGATATCCAGCAGGATGAGGTCGGGATGATTGGTCAGGGCCATGGCCAAGCCGGCTTCACCGTCAGCGGCGCTAGAAATGGCATAACCCTCTGACGTTAAACGCTGGGTGAGTAGTTTTACCATCCCAGGTTCGTCCTCGACGATGAGTATTTTATTTTTAGTTGTCATATAACCCTATTATAGTATAAATTTAGCGGTTTACCATCCGGAGCAGTTAATTCTTCAGTTGTTTAAGTAAATGCGTATTACTATTCTTCGCTAAAGCTTTGAGTAGCCTTTTCGTCTTCGGCGAAGGATGGTGGACCCTACCGGGCTCGAACCGGTCACCTCCGCGTTGCAAACGCGGCGCTCTACCAAATGAGCTAAGGGCCCCTGCTTTTACTGGTTCACGGTGTTGATGCTGGCACCGAATATTTTGGTCAATATCGCCTGGATGAGGCCGCTCATATACATGAATGACAGAACGATGGCGGAAATGCCGATAAGTTTATACATCAGGCGAGTGCCGCCCTCCGTGCCGAGATGTTCTTCTGCCCAGGCCACGCGGCCAAAATTATCCATCATCCATTCAGCTTTCCAGGTAATGAGGAATCCAACGCTGATGATGACCAATCCAAGTACGTATCTCATAGAATTTTTAATGTCTAAATACTAATTCTTTATTATTTTTTCAATGATTTTTCTACTTTTCTTTGCCTTAAGGAACCGTTCTCTCCAATAGGCCGCCTGAATATTTTGGCATTCTTCTATTCGTACTAGTTTCCAGGGGCGCCATGGTTTTGTAGATTTTGAAAGGCCCTGATTGTGTTCGGCGAGCCGTTTTGGTACATGGCTGCTGGTTCCAATGTAGTACCGCCCGTCTCGTTCACTTTGTATAAAGTATACGCAGTGCATATTTTCTATGGACGATGAAGGACTCGAACCTTCAACCTTTCGGATGTAAACCGAATGCTCTAACCATTGAGCTAATCGTCCGCGCAGGTATGTTATTAAGGGTTTTTTGCCCTCGCCAGGGCTCGAACCTGGAATTCCAGTTCCGAAGACTGGCGTGATATCCATTTCACTACAAGGGCGTGATGATAATATTAAAACGTCTTATCTGTTCCTGGCCCCGCCGAATGACGGATAGCCGCGGGTGCATAGTGAGCGTTGATACGGTACCATAGTTTCAAAAGGCAATCAATGCTAGTTTAAGCAATAAAACCGCCGACACATATGGCGGCCTGGGGTGTCACGGCAGCTTTTCGGTAGTTACTGGAGCATGGATGGCGTGACCATGTAACTCTTGGCCACTTCCTTGGTAATATATCCTTCCTCGTACAGCCGTTTCAGATCTTGGTCCATGGTGAACATCCCCTCGTCCGCACTGGTCTGGATGACCGTTTTGATCTGAGGGATTTTGTTTTCCCGGATCAGGTTGGAAATAGCCGGCGTGTTAATGAGGATTTCCCGGGCTGATATCCGGCCGCCGTTGAGGCGAGGCAGGAGTTGCTGGGAAATGATGCCTTTCAAAAACAGAGAAAGCTGTAATCTGATCTGTGACTGTTGGTACGGCGGGAAAACATCGATGATACGGTCAACGGTTTGGGCGGCATTATGGGTATGCAGTGTGGCTAAAACCAGGTGGCCCGTCTCAGCCAAAGTTATGGTTGTGGCGATGGTTTCCAGATCGCGCATTTCACCGACCAGGATGACGTTGGGGTCTTGGCGTAACAAATGCTTTAGGGCCTGGGCGAACGACACCATGTCAGTCCCGAGCTGGCGCTGGACTATCAGGCTTTTGCCGTCCCCGCCGTCATAAATGAATTCGATAGGATCTTCCAGGGTGATGATGTGGGCGGCCCGTTCGTGGTTGATCAGGTTTATCATGGCGGCCAGTGACGTTGATTTGCCGCAGCCGGTCGGGCCGGTGACCAGCACCAAACCCTGCTTCAGCCGCATCAGGTCGTAGACTATTTTGGGGAGCATCAGCTCTTCCATGGTGGGGATAGACCTCGCGATGATACGCGCGGCCAAGCAGGCGTCATCTTTTTCCCAGAAACAATTGACGCGGAACCGTGACAGTCCGTTTATTTCGTACGATAAATCAAGCTCCCGTTCGTGCAGCAGGAGCTGGCGTTGTTTTTCGGTCAGGATTTCAGAAATCATGTCTTCCAGCTCTTTGCTGGCCAGTTTTTTATACCCGTCGATTTCAGTCAGTTCACCGTCAATGCGGAATATCGGCGCGTGCCCAACGGTCAGATGTATGTCTGAAGCGTTGCGTTTTACGGCTGCTTTGAAAATATCATCGATTTTTGGCATATGGTCGCAGGGAGAAAAATCGCTCGATTAAACTAAGCACGGTCAGGGGGTTTTTCCTCTTTTTATAGTACATGGTTTGTCCTAAGGCAAAGAGGGCTACTTTTTCCAGCGTTTGTGCTGAATGTTTGTCCATTTTTTTGCTTTTTATTTTTATTTTCTAAGGTAATTGTAGCATAATATTCACGTCTTGTCAATGTTTATTATCACATCTTTATCAAGTTTGACAAAATGCATTTTTCATGTTATTTTGAAAATGAAAAATAAGGATTTTTTTGAACAAATAAGTATGACCATATTAGATTTTGTACTTGTAGCAGTCGTAATTTTGCTTGGTTATTATATTATCGTACTCAAGAGAAAATCCAGACTGATGGCTCAGATTGAAGTCAGAAAGATGGAGGATCGCCGGTCAAGTTTTGTTTCGATCATCAGCCATCAATTACGCACCCCTTTATCCGTAATCAAGGGGTATATTGAAGCTTTGCTGACTGGTGACCAGGGTCCGCTTAATGACGGGCAAAAGGAATATTTGAATGACGCCCTGATTATCAGCCGTGATTCCGTCAATCTGGTGAATGACTACTTGGATGCCGCAAAAACGGACATTGAACACATGACCCTCAAACGGGAACTAGTTGATCTGGTCCAGCTGGTCCAGGCGGAAGTGAATAAATTACGGCCTCTGTCCATGGCATCAAACTGCGAGATTGTCTTCACTCCCCCGGCTGATGCGGTACCGCCCGTATCCGTGGACGTGATAAAGATCAAGCAGGTGATCGAAAACATCCTTACCAATGCGATTAAATACTCCCGTGGGCATGGAACCGCGAATGTAACCCTGGCCAATCGGGGCCGCCAGGTAATTTTTTCCTGCCAGGATACTGGATTGGGCATACCCAAGGACCAGCAAGCCGACCTGTTTACCAAGTTTTTCCGGGCGAAAAACATCATGCACCGGGATACTAAAGGGTCCGGCCTGGGCCTGTACGTTTCAAAACTGATTGTCGAGGCACATGGCGGCCGTATCATGATTGCTTCTGAGGAAAATCAGGGCACGACCGTGCAGTTTATTTTACCCGTGTAAATTATTTTATGGCATTGCCCCTTAAGGCATTGATCATCGAGGACGATTTATCCTTGCTGAAAATCTACACCAATAAGCTCAAGCTGAATGGTTTTGACGTCTCCATGGCGACGACCGGTGATGAGGGTGTGCGCAAGGCAAAAGTTGAGCGTCCGAATATTATTCTCCTCGACCTGATATTGCCCGGGCAGGACGGTTTCCAGGTCCTGCAGATGCTCAAGAGTTCCCCGGAGACCGGTCCGATACCCGTCATCATCATGTCTAATCTGGCCCAACCATCTGATAAGCAGCGCGCGTCCGAGCTGGGCGCCGCGGGGTATTTGGTGAAGGCTGACGTGAGCCTGGTGGATATGGTGGCCAAGGTAAAAGAATTTTGCAATCAACAATAATATTCCTATGCCGTTGAATTACCAGGAATTAACAAAGGTACTCAAAGATTCTGAGCTGTTTACCGACGCACAGTTGCAGGAGATACAGGAAAAGGCCAAACAAGCCGAAATCCCCTTTGAACAATTCCTGGTGGATGAAAAGTACATTGCCGATGAAAATCTCGGACAAATTGTCGCAGATTTATTCGGCGTCCCGTACATCAACTTACGCCAAAAGCAGATCAGCGACGAAGTCTTGCGCCTGATACCCGAGGTGGTCGCCAAGCACCAGCGCGTCATCCCGTTTGACCGTGGGCCGGAGGGGATAAAATTGGCCATGGCCGATCCGGATAATGAGGAGCTGATCCAGTACGTCATGAAGAAAACCGGGGAAAAAGTTTTGCCGTTTTTTGCTACTACCCAGGATATCGCCGCGGCCCTGGTGCATTATCGGAAGGGATTGAAAGAAGAATTCGCGGATATTATCAGGCAGAACGTTGAAGCGACGCAGCATGCGGACGAGAGCGGCCGGGAACTGCCGGCTACGCGCATTATTGATACGATCCTGGAATATGCCTATCAAAACAAGGCGTCTGATATCCATATTGAACCGCACGAGAAACGGGTAATTATCAGGTTTAGGATTGACGGCATTCTCCATGACGTGGTGAACTTGCCGAAAGACGTCCATCCCTTTATCGTTACCCGGGTTAAAATCATCTCGCGTTTACGGACCGATGAACATCGTGGTGCGCAGGACGGCCGTTTTGATTTTTTGGCTGACGGCAATAAAGTTGACGTGCGCGTTTCCATTTTGCCGATCGCCGAGGGAGAAAAAGTGGTGTTGCGCATCCTTTCGGAAAAATCGCGCCAGTTCAATCTGCCCGAACTGGGCCTGAGCCCTCAGGATTTGGAGAAAGTTACCCGCGCCTACGACCGGCCGTATGGCATGATCTTGGCGACCGGTCCGACGGGATCCGGTAAAACCACGACGCTGTATGCCATTCTGAAGCTACTCAATACCCGTGAAGTGAATATTTCTACCATTGAGGATCCGGTTGAATATGACGTCGAAGGCGTCAACCAGATCCAGGTCAATGCGCAGACGAACCTGACGTTTGCCAAAGGGCTGCGGTCTATTCTCCGGCAGGACCCGGATATCATCATGGTCGGCGAGATCCGCGATGAAGAAACGGCCGGTGTAGCCATCAATTCGGCCATGACCGGCCATCTGGTGCTGTCGACACTCCATACGAATGATGCGCCGACAACGCTGCCGCGGCTGTTTGACATGAAGATCGAGCCATTTTTGATCGCCTCAACCATTAATGTCGCGATCGCCCAGCGCTTAGTCCGGAAGATACATGAGCCATGCCGCGAGAGTTACATCCCGACGGCAGATGAAATAAACACTTTGACGCGGATCATCGGGCCGGAGCGCGCGGCCAAGATTGGAGTGCAACGCGAAGGGTTCCGTCTCTATCGCGGTAAGGGTTGCGACCTGTGCAGCCATACCGGATACGAGGGGCGGATCGGCATCTTTGAGGTCATGGAAATAACGGAGGAAATCCGGGCATTGATCATGCGACGGGCCAATAGTGACGAGATCCGCCGCCAGGCCGTGGCCCAGGGCATGACCACCATGCTGGACGACGGGCTGACCAAAGTGCTGGCCGGCATCACCAGCGTTGAGGAGGTGTTACGGGCCAGCCAGGAATAGCATTGAACCAATTATGAAATTTGAATACGTCGCCACCACCGCCACTGGCCAGCTTGAGCGGGGCTCGTTGGAGGCGTCATCCCAAAAAGCCGTAGCGGCTGCCCTGGAGAAGCAGCATTTATTGCCCGTAACCATCGCGGCGGCCGGTACGGCGCGCCATTTGGTGACCGGCGGCATGACCTGGCAGTTTGGCCGGGGCGGCGTGTCCTATATCGAACGGGTGACATTCTGCCGCCATTTGTCGATTATGCTGAAGGCGGGGCTTTCGATCATTGAGTCGTTGAATGTCATATCGGAACAGACGACCAATAAAAAATTTCAACGGGTTATTTCCGGCGTTATCAAGAACGTCACCAATGGCAAGAATCTGGCCAGCAGCCTCAGTGCCTATCCCCGCGTGTTTTCCGGGTTGATCCTGGGCATGGTCAAAGTCGGTGAAGCCAGCGGGACGCTGGAAAAAAACCTGGACTATGCCGCCAGCGAGCTGGAAAAAGATTTTGAACTGCGCCGGAAGGTCCAAGCTGCCATGCTCTATCCGGTCATTGTTTTGTCGGCAACGGTTGTGCTTGGCATCGGGCTGTCCATTTTTATTTTGCCTAAATTAGTCGTGATGTTCAGGTCCTTTAACGTGGAACTGCCGGTGATCACGCAAATATTCCTCGGGATATCGAATTTCCTGGTGTCCTATGGCATCGCTTTAGTTGTCGCCGTTGTCGCCAGTATCATTGCCTGGCGACTAATGACCCGCTGGCCGCCCACCCAGCCGTTTTTTCACCGGCTATACCTGAGCGCGCCTATTTTCAAGACCATCGTAGCGAACGTCAATACGGCTCGGATGCTACGCATGCTGTCCATCCTCCTGAAAAGCGGAGTGCCGATCATCGAAAGTTTGGAGATAACCTCAGAATCAATGGGGAATGTCATTTACCGACAGATGTTGTTGAGAGCCATTGACGCTGTCCAGCGGGGACAGACCTTGACCGCAGTTTTGTCCGACCAGCGGTATATCCCCAAGATGGCCAACCGCATGATTGACGTCGGCGAGCGGACCGGCAAGCTGGACGAAACCCTAGCGTATCTGAGCGGCTACTATGAATCAGAGGTGGACAATGCCACCAAGAATTTGACGTCAGTCATCGAACCCATATTACTGATCGTCATCGGGGTCGTGCTGGGGTTTTTGGCGGTGGCAATCATTTCACCGATTTATCGTTTTACCGGGTCGATTCAACGCTAACCTATGCACCAAAGAACACATTTAAACCGGACGGGGGGTTTTTCGTTTATTGAAGTGATGATGGTCATGGCTGTCCTGGTGTTATTGGCCGGGCTGGCCATCCCCTTTTACCAGTCGTTCCAGGTCAGCTCCGGTCTGGACAATACGACGCGTGAGGTGGCCTCCGCGCTGCGCCGGACCCAGGGCCTGGCCATGGGGTCGCAGCAATGGTCAGCGTGGGGGGTGCATATCGGAACGCATCAGTATGTCATTTTCCCCGGTACCGTGTACAACCCCTCGGAACCGAAAAATGAAATTTTTACCATACCACAATCCATCACCCTCAGCTCGTCAGCGGGTGCTGACATAGTATTTTCCAGGATAAAAGGCGAAACAGCGAATGCCGGGACCCTGACCTTACAGACCGTCAATAATGAAGCGGCGTCTATAACCATTAATCAGCGCGGAATCATCAATGTCCAATAACGAGGACAACCAATCCGGTCAAAGCTTACTGGAACTGATGATAGCTATGGGTATTTTTATAGTAGTGATAGCCAGTACCATGTTCCTGACGTTGGACGCGCAGATGGCCAACCAGTCAGGCGGCCAACGGACCCGTGCCGCCGCATTGGCGCAGGAGGGGATCGAGGCCAGCAAGAGCCTGGCGGCCCGCGGTTGGAAATACCTGACGGTGGGCACTCATGGCGTGTCGGCAGCGACCAATGTGTGGCAGTATAATGGCACCGTCGACAGTATGGGGATTTTTTCCCGGACAGTCACTGTCGCCGGCGTCAACCGCGATGTCAGCGGCACTATCGTGACGTCCGGCGGTACTCTGGATCCAGACACGAAGTTTGTTACTTCGCGGGTCGCCTGGTCGCCGCAGCCGAACCGTCCGTCTGAAGTCGTCGTGAACAGTTATTTTACTAATTGGAAAAGCCGGCGGTGGGCACAGACATTGCAGTCTGAATTTGACGCCGGCACGAAAAACCAGGTCGTCACCACGGCGGCGGCCGGTGGTGAAGTCGTTCTCGGCCAGTCGCAGACTTCTGTGTTTTACGATTTTACGTTTGACACCCCCACCGACTACACTTACGATACTAACAAAATTGAGGTCGCCTCATCACAGGCTTCGCTCATAAACCAATCACCGCCAGTTTCCGGCGACACCACCAATCCCGGCCTGGATACCACCCAAATTCCCTGGCAGTACGTCGATTGGAGTCAGGGAGGCACCGATGTTAATGTGACCGGTACCCGCGTCACCTCCGGCGGTAACCCCGGCGCCTACGCCAGCCTCAACATCCCCCGCGGCCGCAACAGCCAGGTGGGCGGGTATTTCCAGCAGAGTTTCACCGTGACGGCAGCCAGTCTGGATATTGCTAACGTGAGCTTTGATTTTTCTACTACCGCCTTCAACGGTACCCCGACCACTCTGCAGGCCTATGTGTTCGTAGACAACGCCTCGGGTGCTCCCACCATCGGGACCGAAGTTTGGTCATCCGGACCCATTACCGGCACCTCGGGATGGAATTCCTTCGGCCCGATTGATATCCTCAGCAAACTGCCGGCTGCCGGCACCTACTACCTCAAGCTTGCTGTCTGGGTGGAGATTGGCGGTACCCGGGCCGGCGCCTTTGCGGTCGGCTACGACAACGCCCTCCTGCACTGGGAAAAAACCGGTACCCCGAGTTACCCGGCCGACAAGCCGACCATTAACCCGAAAATCTCATTCAGTTCAACTGACATTTCCGCCTGGCAGTCCTTCACTGAAACAGCCGTCAAGAACGGCGGCGAGATCTATTACCAGCTGTCCGACGACAACGGATCCACCTGGCAGTACTGGTCCGGCAGCGCCTGGGCCACTGCCGGCGCCGGCAACTACAACACCGCCGCGGACATTAACGCCCACTTCACTGCCTTCCCGGTCACGGCCCAGCAGCTCTCTTTCCGCGCCTTCCTCTCCTCAGACGGTACGCAACTGGTTTCTCTTGATAACGTACGGGTGACATATCTCGTTTCCGGAGCCAGCGGGTATTTTCTGGCTGGAGATTTTATTTCCTCGGCATATAATACCGGGAGCCATGAGACGGTAGGAAATTATCTGACCTGGACAGCTGCTGTCCCTGCCGGTACCAAGATATTTTTTCAGGTCCGGAGTGCTGCTACCCAAGCCGCGTTAGCTAGCGCCGCGTGGGTCGGGCCGAATGGAACTCCGGCAAGCTATTTCGATACGGCCGGGCAGACTCTCCCTGATTTTACCTACGCCCAATGGTGGCAGTATCGTGCATTTTTTACGTCTCCGGGTACGGATACGCCGGTTTTATCAGATGTCACGATCAATTATGAGCCATAAATTTTTAGCCAACCAAAAAGGACTCACGCTTATTGAACTGTCTATCTACATCACTTTAGTGGCCGGCGTATTGGTCATGGCCACCAGTTTCGCCTGGAATATCATCAATAGCCGGACCAAGGCGTTTGCCGTGCAGGAGGTGGAGCAGAACGGCCGGTACGTCATAGAGAAGTTCAGCCAGGTCGCCCGGCAAGCCAGCGATATAACCATGCCATCTGTCGGTGCTTCCGGCACTACCCTAACTGTAGTTACTAAGGACCCGCTGACTAACCCCACTATCCTGAGCCTGAACGGCAATCAGTTAATGCTGACGGAAGGGGCGGGTTTGCCAGTCGCGCTGACATCCGACGCGGTAAAAGTAACCAATTTGAATTTTTCCAATCTGTCATCCGTCAACGGGAAATCAAAACAGGCGCGGGTACAGTTTACGCTGGAGACGGTAAATCCCAGCGGCCGTAATGAAAATGAATTTATAAATGATTTTGATACGTCTGTTGAATTATTGGACCGTTAAGATATGAAATTTCCTGTCCGCAACCAACAAGGCTATATCGCCCTCATCGCCCTGATCATCATTTCAGCGGTGACGCTGGCCATTGCCCTGTCCATGAGTAGTCTGGGCATTACGGAAACCGACACCGGCCTCCTGCGCCAGCAATCCGCCCAGGCTGAACAGGCGGCTTACAGCTGTCTGAACGAAGCATATATCCAATTAATGCGTAACGGGTCGTATGCCGGCGGAACCGTGCTGGACGTGCCACCTGGCACATGTACAATTGTGTCAGTCAGTACGCCAGTGCCCGCTGACCGTATTGTTACCGTATCGGCCGATGTCGGCGGCGTTCAGCGCCAGTTTATCGGCCGGGTGACCGTTTCTGCGGCCGGCCTGACTCTGGTGGCCTGGCAGGAAGCATATTAATGCTGTTTGCGGGACTGCTTATCAGCGGGTACAATTAAGTAACACCTTATGTCCATATTTTTCAAACACGCCATCGGCATAGATATCTCTGACGCATCCATTGAGATGCTGGAGCTGAAAGAAAAAGGCGCCGCTGTACGCGTCGTGGCGTACCGCCGTTTGGAGCTGCCCGTCGGCATCGTGACCAACGGGCGGATTGTCGACCCCGTGAAGCTGACAGCCAAGCTCCAGGAAACGGCAAAATTGCCGGGATTCGGAAACTTTACCACCAGGTCGGCGGTCGTATCATTGCCGGAATCACAGACATTCATCCACTTGTTCCGTATGCCATCCGTGATATCCGAACAACAGCTGGGCGAAGCGGTCCAATATGAGGCGGACGCCACCTTGCCGTTATTTCTGGATCAGACTGAACATGACTACCAGGTGGTGAACCGGGACCAGGATACTCAGGAGGTATTGTACGTGGCCTGCCTCAAGGAAGTCGTCCAGGCGTATCAGCAGGTCGTCAGTGACGCCGGTTTTGTGTTGGAAGCGCTGGAAGCCGAGTCATCGTCATTGGCGCGGGCGCTGGTGCCCAAACAGTCGACTGACGCCATTATGCTGGCTGACCTGGGATCCCGGACGACCATTCTGACGGTGTATGACCGGCAAGCCGTCAATTTCTCCGAAAACGTTCCCATCGCCGGACAGCATCTGACTGACGCTATCGCCAAACAGCTTTCTTTGGCGCCCGCAGACGCCGAAGCATTAAAGAAAAAATCAGGACTGAATTCATTGCCAACAGCGCAGGCCGCTGAACCGGTGCTAATGGAAATCATCGCGGCCATGCAAAAAGTCATGCGTACGTACCAGAAGAATGCCGGGCATCCGGTGAGCCGGGTCATCATTTGCGGCGGTACTAGCCTGTTGCCGGGATTGGTTGAGCATTTTTCCCGCCAACTGGGCATCCCCGCCGTGTTGGGCGATCCCCTGTCAGGCGTTGTTCGGCGCGATCAGGTTTTTTCTTCCCAGCCGGTGATTTTATTCTCTACAGTCATTGGGTTAGCCAGACGCGGTTTGAATGTTAAGGCTCTGCAGGCAGGCGTAAATCTCCTGCGGCAATCGAAGAGCCGGAGCCCCCGGTTCCAAACGAAGCCGGGACGCCAGCCCCGCCCGTCACTAAAAGTATCATTTGGGAAAGGTGGATGGGCAGCGAAAAATAAACGGGCCCTCATAATGCTGGGGATCTTGATCATTTTAGCGGCTGTATTTGTCATTCTCTATTACATTAAGATGATGCCGACCGGATAGGCAGGTTCTTAAATAAACAGGGTGAGTGTGATATAATTCATTTATAAATAATTAATAAGGGGACCTCCCTTATCACAAAGGAGATTACATATGACAGGACACGCACGCAGTAAGAGCAGGGGTTTCACGCTCCTCGAACTCTTGGTGGTTATCGGCATTATCGGCATCTTGGCCGCCATCGTCATCGTGGCCATTAATCCGGGCCGGCAATTTGCCCAGGCGCGCAATGCGCAGCGCTGGAACGACGTAAATGCGCTGCTGAACGCCATCCACCAGTACGCCGTGGACAATAACGGTTTGCTTCCAGCAGCCATCACCACGTCCGCGCTGGACATTACGGATACCGTAGGAGTCGGGAATGTTGATCTCTGTCCACAGTTGGTCGGTCCGACCGGTATTTACCTGTCGGCTATGCCAGCGGACCCAAAAGACGGCACTGCCTCAACAAGTTGCACTGGATATGACACGAAGTACACGGTCGTTAAGGATTCCGCCACTGGGCGGGTAACTATCGGAGCGACTGGAGAGCAGGGAGTGACTATTACCGTCACCCGCTAGAGTATTGAGCGTAAATAGCAGTCCCCCCACATTTAACTGTGGGGGGATTTTTTATTTAACCGTACGTTTCTTTTTTTGCGGGGTCATGAGCGGCGGCGGCTTGAAGACCGAACGGTCTAGGACTTGAGTGTCGGTAGATTTGGCTGAGGCTGGAGCTTTTATTGCCCGGCTTTTTGCGGTCATAGGTTCAGTTTTTTGCATGACAGCGGCTTTTATACGGGCCGGACGGTCGACTGATTCCAGGTTAATAATTTCTTCACCCTCGGGGAGGCCTTTTATCTTGTCCTTGGCCACCAATTCGGCTTTCATGCGGATCAGGCCGCGGCGCTTGGTAACGGTGATTGGCTTGCTCCGGAACGGTTCATAGCCTTGTTTCAGGATGACCACGTAGTATTCGCCGGGCATAATGAATGATGTGAATTGCCCAAGATTATTGGTGACGCGCGTACCCATGATATTGCCGGTGTTGGCGTCGTAAATCCGGACCACGGCCAGTTCAACCGCCTTGCCGGTGTCTTCATCGACCACCAATCCCCAGGACCGGCCGATCAAAAAGCCCATAATGGACTTGATGAAAATGAGCAGGATGTAGACGCCCAGGATGATGAAATTCGCACTCCATGGCTCAATGATGACCGTCAATAAGCTGAGTAGCGAGCCGGCAATGAGCAGGGGGGTGCTGATTTTTTCCAGGATCAGGCCGATCGTATTGAGGATACGGAGCCATTTCATGCGGGCTTGGGATATGGCCGCCAGGATCGGGTCGACTGGGATATTGATGGAGATAATCCCGGCATCATTCGGCCCGACCGTAAACAGCCCGCCGCGGTATATCTCCTCGTACTGGCTAACGATGGCCGAGCGTAGGAATTTTGACGGAAAGGTGAATCCGGCTTTGCCGGCCGTGATGAAATATTCGCCAGGGCTGATCAGGAACCCGAATCTCCCCTCCGCGTCCGTCACCTGGCTTTCCTTCAGTTTGTTGAATTCTTTCGCAAAGACGCGCACCAGGGCCCGCGGGATCGGACGTCCGGTGGTGCTGTCAAAAACGATCCCCCACGGCCTGCGTTTTTTGCCGAAGTGGATGGGTGCCATCCAGAGGTAACTAAACCGCAGGAACAGGTAGAGCAGGTTCGTCAATTGCAGCGCGGAGCTGGTCGTGGCCACCCCGACCACGGTAATAATGGCCGTGGTCGTGACCGTAGGCCTGATGACGTTATCGAACGTGTCCGTTACCCCTTCATTTTTCCGGAGGCTATTGACGGCATCACTGACTTTTTTCGTGGTTTTTTGCAGTGAATCCGGGAGGATGTTATTAATGGATTTCAAAACACTGTTTATCGATTTGGCGATGCCAGGCAAGGCCTGTTCTGGCCCGGTCGAGGGGGGAGGTTCGACCGTTTCTGACTTAATAGAAAACAGCGTCACAGTTGTCGTCGAATTGCCGGCATTATCATTGGCCGTAATAGTCACCGTGTACTCGCCGATACCCAAGCCCGCCAAGGTGTATGGCTTGGTCGCGTCAGTCGCCACGGTCGTCACCGGCCCGCCATTGACTGATAACATGTAGTCCTTCAGCCCTGACAATGCGTCCTTCGTTTCAAAATTCAGCCGGGGGGATAGGGAAGTGGTTTTTTCTCCGTCCAGCAGTTCAACGGTAAACGGATCCGGCGGCGTGGCGTCAATATTGATTTTAAAATAGCCAGCCGGTCCCCAGCCGTCATTATTTTTTGCCCGGACATGAAAATACCAGGTGCCGTCCCCGGTCCCGGTAAAAGTCTGACTATTGTCATTCGTGTCCTGGTCTGTATCAGGAGCCGCAGTCGGCTTGTCGTCGAGCGACGTGCTGAAACCGGTGACGCCGGATTCGCGCGTCCAGCTGAAAGCCGGATTTTTGTCGCTGTACCAGGCGGTCTGGTCTTTATGGGTGGTGGATGAGATGGTCGGGGCTGAGGGCGTTTTTTTCTCAGTCGGCGTCGGGGTGGGAGTCGGCGTCGGTTCGGCTGACGGCGTATTGATGGTATAGGTGCCCGATCCGGCTCCCGAAAAAACGTCGGTCCCCAAACCGTCATTGGCTAGGATGCTGGCTCCACTGATGGTTACTTTGGCCGAGCCCTGCGCTTTTGCCCTGAACACGATGCCGATCGCCGTGCCTGAGGCACCGGTATAGCCCGGACTGGGCAGGCCGCCGGCAAAGGTTGCTGTGCCTGAGGCATTGGAATATGACGGATTAATGGCCCATAAGGTAAAAATACCTTGGGAGGAAATGCCCGTCGCTTCCAATAGGTTGGCGGGGTATGAGACAGTCGCCTGGGCGGAATTGATGGCCACACCGCCGGTGTTCACGCCAATAGTGACGGTGAAGCTGTCACCGACGTTGACCGTTTTGGTGGACGGACTGACGTACATGGTGGCCGCCGTGGCCAGCCCCGGCACAGCCGAGAGCAGGGCCGCGCAACCGATGATGATGAGCCAACGTTTCATGGCCGGAACGTATTACATGTTATGGATATGGCGCAGCCGCAGTTTAATGAGGACGGCAGTAAAAAATCCCAATATGACAATGGCAATTATGAGCAGATAGTATTTGTTCTGCGAATTTTCCTGGATCGGAGCAGTCCCGTGGGTCCAGCGAGTGGAATTGCCGGCCTTGTCGTAGGCGGTAATGGACAGCCACCCGTCAGGGTTCTGCTGTTTCAGGATGAACGGTGATGAGACGCCGCGGTAGGCGGTGTCGTTTTCAATGACGTCATAATGGTCAATGCCTGAAGCATTGTCAGTGCCAGCGAAGGTCAGGTAGTATTGCCCGACCAGAACGGTGTTGTCCTGGTTGACGGCCGCCTGAATCGCGTCCGGAACGGTCGCGTCGATCTGGACGCGTTTTTTCCCGATAATGGCCCAGGACTTACCCTGCTGTTTTTCTTTCAGGATAAAATAATAAATCCCGTCATTCACCCCTTCAAACGTAACTTTCCCGGTTGTCCGTTCCGCCGTATCGTCAGGCACTTCGTCCGGGCTGTTGCTGAGGTCGTAACTGTATTCGGCGTTTTTTACCATGGGCCATTCGAACGCCACCTCGCGGCTGCGGTACCAGATGTTCTCATCGGGATGTGTCGGGGAGGTGATGACGATATATTGGATCGGGTCTATCCGATAAATGCCTGATTGCAGGGTCAGGGCGGCCGGTGTGCCCAGGCCGTCGTTCAGCAGGACGCTGGAACTGGACTCGTTGAAGCCGATTTCCACGCCCCCAACGTCTTTGGTCATGAAGGTGATGGTAATTATTTTCCCGTCCACGACGTAGCTACCGTTGGGGATGCCGGCGGTCAGCATAATAGTGCTGTCCTCACTGTCGATAGTCGGTTCAACCGGCCAGAGCGTCAGGAAAGATCCGCCGCGCGAGACCCCAACTACGTCAAGCAGGTCCTTCGGATAGGTAATAACCGCGGTAACCGCATTGACGACCTGTTGTTCGCTGTTGAGGCGGATATCAACGGTAAACGTTTCACCTTCGGCGATTGTCCGATGGTCAGGATACGCGGAAATAACAGCCGCACGGGCAGTATGGATGCCGCAGGTTATCCCGACAGCAATAAGTGCGCAGAGTGGAATGTAGCGAAAAAATTTCATACGTTTAGCCGGTCCAATAAAAGAGTAAGATGCTAAAATCGGTGATATTGACCTTGGTGTCGCGGTTGATATCGGCACGTGCGTTTGTCGGGTTGGTGGTATTCCAGAAAAACAGGAGGATGCTGAAATCAATCAGGTTGACTTTACTGTCGCAGTTGATATCGGCTGCCAGTGAGTTGGAGCACTGATCGGACGTGCCGCCTTTTATTTCAAAAGCAACCGTTTTGCTGAATTCTGATACTGACTGGGTTGAGGGTTCTATGGCCTGCGCTTTGGCGGTATACGGACCGGTGCTGAGGTCATTAGCATTGACCAATTGGAGCCACCGCCCGTTGTTGTCCGCGCTGGCCGTATGGACGGCCTGTTGCGGCCCGCTGGCCGCCGAGGTGCCGCCGGTAGCCGCGCTGATAGTGACATTTACCGAGCTGTTTGGAGCTGTGGTACCGGCTAAAGTGGCGGTTTCTCCCGGCGTAATCGAGGGTTTATCGATGGTTATAGTCGGGCCCAAAAAAATGCCGCTGATGGTCGTCGTGGTGCCTTCTGATAGCGTCAGGGTGAAATTCGACGTCCGTCCCTGGATGCCGTCTATGTCGGTACCGCTGATGGTATAGGTGTGGTTGCCTGGGGTGACTTTGAACAATACTTCAAAACGGGCCTGGGCGGTCAGGGTCAGGGATGATAAAATTGTCGCCCCCTCACTGATGGTCAGGTTTGACGAAGGATACGCAATACCCTTGAAGATAACCAGAGTGTCCGGCGGGTTCAATGGGGGTTTTTCCGGGACGGTGGCGGTGACGGTCACCTGTTGGGACACCTGCGCGTATACAACAGAATATCCCGTGATCATGACGATCAACGGGACGATGATCAGGAGGAGTGAAAAGCGCCCTAGATGTCGGATTAATTTTTTGTCTTTCATTTAGTACCCTGGGATTTTTTTACAATCCATTGGTTGTACTTTTTGATTCCCAGAATCAACACGCCGATACCCAGAACGACGACGACGAACCAAACCAGCACAATATGCCACGGAAACACCCAGAACGACGTGTCAGATGCGGCGGTAACGTCGCTGTTGGTGCCGGCGGTAATGCTGAGGTGGGCCTTATAGCGCCCAATGGCGAAATTTTCCCGTTCGTTAGTGTATTCTTTCCAGAATCCTGCCCAGGCATTGCCGGTGGTCTCGTTGACGGACTGTTTCTCCCACATAGTTTCATACCGGCGGGTCGAGTCGGGCAGCGTGGCCCCGTTTGACGAGTTGAAAGTCAGTTTCGTCTGCTCTTTGCCGAACATGTTCGTAATGGTGATTGAACCTGTCGGCCGCAGATGGATGTTGCCGGTGTTGCCGAACATCGTGTAAAACGTGATCGGCAGGCGGGTAAAGGCTTTTTGGCCGTCGATGGTGCTGAATTTCGTTATGCTCCCGCTCTCGGTTACCTGGCCAGAGACGTCGGCCAACAGCAAGGTGCCGATTTTTGAGGCGATTTTGACCTGGCCGTCTGCCGGCGGCGACGTGGTGAAGAATACCGCTGCATAATGGCCGCCTGGTGAAGCGTCTGTCGGGGTATTGATCGTGACCGGGACCTCATACCGGTCGCCGGGGTTGACGGTGATGGGGCCATCCGGAACGTTTACCCAGGTGCTGAGTCCGACCTGTTCCGTGTCGGTAAAATCAAAAGCTGGCTGGCCCGTATCGCCGCTGGCGGTGAAATTCCTCACCTCAGTATACAACTCGACCGGAGCGGCGGTTTCATTATAGATTTTTATTGAGGTTTTTGTCGGTTCGCCCTTGGTCAGGCCAAATTCAAGCATGGGCGGTATCAAGGTGATGGCTTTTGCCGTCCCAGGAACGGCGGCCAGGGCAAGACTGAAGGCCAGGCCGAACACTATCACTTTTAGAACCATTTTATGGTTCATAAATACAGTACAAGTTATGAGTAATTTCGGGAGCGCTTATTTTGTCGGGGTCGCTGGCGGGACAGAGGTCATGCCGCGGGGCTTCTTCAACAGCAGAACGGCGATCAGGATGAGGAGGATGGCAATAATAATAATGGTGATCATCGAGAGTCCGGAGAAGAGCCAGTAATGGATTGATTTGGTATTGGTGACTGAGCCGGACTTGAGGGTCAGGGTGGCCGTATACAAGCCGTACCCATTGCCGATGTCTGACCATTCTGGGACGCCATATGTCCGCACGGTGCCCGGCAGCGTGGCTCCCAGTTCATCATTTACCGGGATAGTCTTTACGGTTTTCCCGAACATGTTTTTGACGACGATTGAACCGGTCGGTTTAAGGTGGACTTCGCCGGTGTTCTCGTACCGGACGATGAAAGATATTGGGCCTTTGTCGAAATACACCTGGTTATTGGCCGTGGTAAAAGTGGCTACTGATCCGGATTGGGTGTAGGTGCCGGTCACTGTGGCTAAAAATAATGCGCCGAGTTTTGACTCGATATTAACCTTGCTGGCGTCCGCGCTGGGCACTTCGTTGAAGAAAACGGCGACATAATGGCCGCCTGGAGCAGCGTCGGCCGGCGTGTCAAAGGTAACCAGCACAGTCTGTTTTTGGCCGGCCGTCAGGGTGAAGGGGCCGCTTTCCGGCGTGGTCCAAGTGGCGATGTCGGTCGGCGTGGCGTTAAAATCAAAAGCCGGTTCGCCAGTCTCGTTTTTGGCGGTGAAATTCACCACCTGCGTCGTCAGGGTGATTTCTTTTTGTGTTTCGTTTTCTAGGTCAATGGACGTGACCGTCTTTTCTCCCGGTGTCAGCATCACTTCGCGGGACGTTGGTTTCAGCGTCAGCGCTCCGGCGTGGTGCGGCAGGGCCAGGATGGCCACAAACAGGGTAGCGATGGCTATGATTGATATTTTTTTCGCCATAGGTCGACAAGGTTATTTAGTAAGTCTTACCCTCCCCTCCAGAACCCCTCCTAAAAGAGGCGCCTTGGCGGAGGAAAAAATTGTTAATGATTTAGAACAAGCCGACAGTCACGAAGGTGACGGTCTGGCCATAGGCACCGGCTACCGTGTCAGAGGCGATTGCCGCGGCATAGCAGATGGTGATTGTCTCATCAACCGGGCCTGAAGTCGCCCCGGCGATTGATTGCTGGGAGGTGGTCAGCGCAGTGACGGTGAATGGCGCACTACCGCACGCTGCGTCATTGCTGATAGTCTGGCCGGTATCAGTGGTGGCGATACCATAACCAGCCGTGCCGGCTGATAATGCACCGGTGGTGGCTGTGATGGTGTTGGCGCCGTTGCGGAGGTTACCGTCTGAGTAGACGTAGGTCACGTAGCCGTTGGCGGCGTTGGTGATCGTCCGGACCGTGTGCGTTGAGTTCGCGACAGCCCCGGTGGACAGCGTGCCCAGATTGATGCTGGTGGAGCTGACCGTAAACGTGATGCTCGGGGGGACTGTGGCAGAAACAGACACCTGGTCGTTGGAGATAATATCAACGGCCGTCTGTGCGGTATCAACGTCAGTGGAGCCGTTATTGGTTTTGATCGTGATCAAACCGGTGGTGGTATTGGCCGGGGTGCCGAGCTTTCCGGTGGAACCGTCTGATATTTGTACGCCGTATTTCGTGCTGCCGGCCAGGTCGTTTACCCCAGAGACAGTAATGGTGTCATAACTTGAAGCTCCGGAACCAACAGTACAGGCTGCGGTTAATGAGCCGGGTAATTGGGTGGCACTTTCCGTACCGCCGGTCGGATTTGTAATGCCGGTAGCCACTAAGTCAGAACCAGCCGTCGCACACCACGTGTTATCATCGCCATCCGGGAAAACAATAATTACCGAATTTAGTCCAGCGCCACCGGAAACGGCAGTATCGGTTGTGAAAAACACCTGATGGACTTCACCGGTGGTCAGGTTTTCCGCGACGCGGCTGAGGTAGTCGCGCGGTGTGGTGAGCGTAGCTGCCTGTGCGGCCTGCCACGGGAGGACCATGGTGAATACGAAAAGAGCCGCATATAGCGCTATGCTGAGTTTTTTTGCTAGCTTCATATACATTTGGATTAGCTTATTAATTGTTACTTTATTCTTTATTTTATGGCGTTTTTTATAAAAAGCGCCTGATATTTGTAAACTTCTAATTCATTATAACACACTTTGACAATGATTGCAAGAATGTTGCATTTTTTTCACCAATAATGGCGTATATTTCATCGCCGCTTCCATTATACTACCTAAATAATTATTAGAACAAGCCTACCGTAACATAGGTGACGGTTTGGCTGTAGTTACCCGCCACGGTATTGCTGGAAATCGCGGCCTGGAAGCAGATGGTGGAGGTCTCATCGACCGGACCTGAGTTCGCCCCGGCGACTGCCTGCTGGGACGTGGTCATGGCCGTGACGTTATACGGCGCGCTGCCGCAGCCCGTATCCTGGGTAATCGTCTGGCCGGCGTCCGACGTGGCAATGCCATACCCTTCCGTACCGGCGGACAATGTTCCGGTCGCAGCATCAATTGTATTGCTGCCGTCAAGGAGATTACCGTCAACATAGACATACGTGACGTAACCATTATCCGCGCTGGTAACCGTCTGCACCGTATGCGAGGCGGTCGTGACGGAACCGGTGGTCAGGGTGCCGAGATTTAAATTATTCGTGCTGAGGGTGAAGGTCAACGCGGTGAAATCCCAGCAGGAGTTGCCGTTGGAGTTTTTATTGGAAATATGCGTCGCGTCAATGTCCGGCGCCTGGCCGCAGGCGTAGGAGTCCTTGGCGTCCGTATTGCGGACGTATCTCGTGCCGGCCACGTTGAGGTTCCAGGCGCTGCCACCGGATGAACTACGCAGAGATAAACGGGTGTGTTGGGCCTGCCCGTTGAAGCTGATGTTTTGCAGGGTGTAGGTACTGGTCGCATTGAACCGGAGTTTGGTGTTGGCAGTATTGGCCGTAAAGGTATTGGCCGTTTCCAGATCGCCGGAAAAAATGACGGATGGCGAGGTATCCGGGTCAGAGCCGGAAGCGTTGGTAATGGTCAGGTCGTAGAATTTGCCGGAACTGCCCGATGTTGTCCCGGAGAATGTTTGTTGGGCAGCGCCGTCAGCCGTGACCAGTCCGGAGTTGGCCGTAAAAATATCGTTGTTTGTCCAGTTGCCACCGACGGTAATCCCCCAGTTCGAGCCGCTCGTTGTATCGAGCGTGCCACCGGTGATCAGCAGGTTGCCATTCACGTCCAGGGCAGACCCCAGCTGGAACACGGCCGATCCGGCACTGTCATCCAGCGTCAGGTTATTGAACGATGCAGTGGTGGCTCCGGTAGAGTTGACGCTCTTTGTACCGGACGTTGCGTCAAATTTTACCAGTCCGGAGTTGGCAGTAAAGGTGCCGGCGTTGGTCCAGCCGCCGGCCACGGTGAAGTCGGCCGTTGACGAAGCCTGCAGTACGCCTGTCCCACCAATGGTGACATCGCCACCGACATCAAGTATCCGGTCATTGGTTTCGTTGTCCATGGTGCCGGCCGTAACATTCAAATTATTGGCTAAAGTTAGCGTATTTGTAGCTGGCCGCCAGGTGCCGCCGGCGTTGTTGAACGTCAGGATGTAGAAGGCGGAAGATCCTGGGTTAATTGATTTAGTACCTGAACCTGCGTCGAATGTAACTGTACCGTTGTTATGGGTAAACGTACCGGAGTTGGCCCAGTTGCCTCCGACGGTGAAGGTCGCGCTGCTTGATGATGACAGGGTCGTGTTGGCCGCGATAGAAACGTCGTTGCCGACATCGAGAGCACGGTCGTTGGTGTTATTATCTAATGCTAAGCTTGTGCCGGAATTAGTCAGCGACAGGTCGTGGGCAACATTAATCGCGCCGGTTGCGGTTCCGTTTGTCATGATGGTACGTGCGCCTGAGGCGCCGGTGAAGGTCAGGTTATAGAATGTCCACGCAGTCGTACCGGATATGTTGGTGCCAAAAGCTTTGTCGGCCGCGACGGACTGGGTAAAGGTGTTCGTGCTGGTCATATTGATGGTGCCGCAGGTCGTCAGGCACTGGACATTGCCGTTGACCGTCACATTAGCCGTACCGTTTGACGTGTCGAACGTGCCGGCAGTCATGATCAGGTCATTGGTGACCGTTATGGTATTAGTGAGCGGCGACCAGGCGCCACCAGCCCCATTGAATGTTAGGTTGTAGAACGATGATGAGCCGGGATTGATAGTCTTGCCTGTTGCCGTGCCGTCGAATGTAACCGTGGCGCTGTTAGCCGTGAAAGTGTCGCTATTCGTCCAGTTGCCGCCCACGTTGATGTTGTTGTTTTCTCCGGAAACGGTGTCCAGGGTTCCGCCAGTGATGGTCAAGTTATTCTGGACGGATAATGGATCCTCAACTTCGACGATCAATGAGTTGCCGCCATCGTTTAATTCCAGGTCGTAGAGCGAGAATGACCCGTCGGTGATGAGGTTATCCGTGCCTGAAGTGTCGTCGAAAATAACCTTAGAATCACTTTGGGTAAATGTCGCGCCGGAATTTATTATGAAGTCACCTTCAGTATTGATGGTAGTTGTGTCCGTTTCCACGTCATCTGTGGCGTCGAAGGTGCCGGAGACGTCCACCCCTTTGTTGCCGATGTCCAGGTCATAGCCGTTGGAATTGAATATATCCCCGGCTTTTACCGTCAACTTGTTGGCGGAGAAATCGCTGGCCAGGTCGGTGGTGTCCGGCGATGTACCGATTTCCACGTCACCCATGTTCTGCTTGGTCGTGTTTTTATCGTTGAACACCAGGTCTCCGTCGAAAATGAGCACCCCGCTGGTAGCTGAGTAAGTAAAGGTGGTGCCGTTTTCCAGGGTGAAGTCATCTGCCACGTTTAGGTTGCTGGTGGCATGCTGGGTAAAGCCACCGCTAGTTACGGAGAATGTGCCGTTCACGTCCATGGCGTCCGCTGAGGATACGCTGCCGCCAGTGACGGCGAAGTTCTGCAGAGTCTGGCCGGTCGAAGTGATGGACTTGCCTGAGCCGTTCATCTGGAGCGTGTGGCCAGCTGCTGCGGTGAGCCCGATGTCGGTAAAATTAACGTTGCCGGCTACCGCCCACGTACCGGTGCCGGTGGTGATCCCGATCGTCCCGCTGCCGCCTTTCGTCGCGGTCATATCCCCCGTCAGATTGATTGTCGGGTTGGTGGTGCTGTTATCCAGCGTGAGTCCCTGGCTTTGGCTGGCGCCAGTGATGAATTTTAGGTTTCCGGCGATATCAGACGTACCGGACGCAATTGTTACAGACCGTGCATTTGACGAATCGGAGTATATTTCCACGTCACCGCCGTACGTCCGGGTGTCGAATGTTGATGAGGAAATATTGCCATTACTGGCATTATAGCGGACCACGCAGTTAATCGTACCTGCGGTCCCGGGACCGCCGGATACGTTGGAATACTGTAGCGTCCCTGCTCCACTGACTGTGCCCTGGATCAGGCCGCCAGCCGCAGCGTTGTCCGAGACGGTCCGCCCAGAACTAATTGACAGGGTGTTGGTACTGTAGACGATCAGGGCGTGAGTAACGGTGAAGTCCGTATTGGCTACCGTAACGGTACTGTTCGACCCGTGAAGTGAAAAGTTGTAAAAACTGTTTCCGCCGGCATCGAGTGTCGTTCCGTCCCCGTTCATCTCCAGAAAATTTGACGCATGAGAAATTACCGCATTGCTGGATGCCTGGAAATTGCCATAGACGTAAGTGTTGTTTAGGTTATAGGTCGTGGATGAAGCAGGCAGCAGTTTCAGCGTGTGGTAGTGTATCCCCGGTACCGTTACTGGACTCCCGGTTCCGGTAAACTGGAAGGTTGAATTTTCCGTATCGTAATTTATCAACGCGGCATTTAGTGGTGATCCAGTGCCGGAGAGCGTCCAGGTCTTGGCGCTGCCGGAAGCGGCAGAAAGCTGATGAACGTAATTGTTTTCCCCGATGACACACGAATCATAATCTAATGCGTGAGTAATAACGATTTCACCAGTTCCGGTTGCCGTGGTGGTGGTGGTGGCACACGCTATGGTTCGGCCAAGATGCAGATCATAAAAAGTCCAGGCCGTACTGCCGCCGCTGAAATTACCGGTGTTGTTGAGGTTAAATGTCCCTCCGGTCAGGTTAATCGTACCGTTCCCAGTGGCGTCCCCGCCGTTGACCGTGATGTCATTAGTGCCCGAGAGCGTCCCGGCGGTCATGGTCAGGTCGCCAGATAAGGTCGTCGAGTCGGCAAAACTCCAGCCGCCAGCCGCGTTATTAAAGGTAACGTTGCCCCAGTCAGCACCGCCATCAGTAATTGTTTTCCCCGTTGACCCAGCATCAAACGTTATAGTACCGGAGTTATGGGTAAACGTGCCAGAGTTGGTCCAGTCGCCTCCGATATTGAAGGCGGCGCTGTTTGATGCCTCCAATGTTGTACCCGCCCCGATAGTGACCGTGCCGTCGACATTGAGAATGCGGTCGTTAGTGTTCGCGTTGAGGATCAGGGAAGTGCCGGCGTTGGTTAGGTTCAAGCTGCTATTTACGATAATCTGCCCGGACCCGCCTGAGGCTAAGGTCGTTGTCGGCGCGGAAGCGGCGGCATTGCTGAAGGTAAGAGTGCTGAAGGTCCAGTTACTACTGCCGGATGTCGTGCCGAACGATACGCTGGCGGCCGGCTGATGGGTGAAGGTGCCACCGGTAAGGAGAATGATACCGGCGCCCGTAACCGCGCCGCCTACATTGATGCTTTGGGAACCGAATAACGCCCCAGCCGTGACGGTCAGGTCATTATCAATGTCTAATGTGGCGCTGGGAGACCAGATGCCACCTGAGCCGTTAAACGTCAGATTGTGGAACGCCGATCCGTTTGGCGTGATGGTAAAGCCCGCGTCGGTCGCGGTAAAGGTGGTGGTTTGCGTGCCCGTGTGGCTGAAGGTACCCGCATTGACGAAGTCGCCGCCGACTGACAGAGCGTACGCGCCCACAGACATGGTAGCGCCCGCGGCGATATATATGTCGCCGTCAGGATTGGCGGCAGCCGATGCGGCCGTAGTGGTGACAGTACCGCCAGGCGTGAACGTCTTGTTCGCCCAGACGAACAGTTTCGTGCCGGCGTTGACCACTAAATTGTTTGAGTTGGATGTGAACGGTATATCCGCGTCATTATCATGGTCGTATGTTCCCAGGTTGGCATTGGTGATTGGGCCGGCGTCTTCATACCGGACGATGACGCGGTTTTGGTACAGGTTGAGGCCTGTTATAGTCCCGGAATTGTACCTGGTGACTGTGGCCGCGTCGGGCGTCTCGCCGTCCAGGTACACCACAATCGGCTGTCCGGCCGTAGCGCTGATGTACATGCCATAGGTGCCGCCACTGCCCAGGCAGGTAGCGGTGTTGCTGGTTGAGCCGTTGACCACGGCCTTTACGCTGAGGTTGTCGGTTGAACAGTTATATGTGGAGCTTCCTTCATTAGTATAGACAGTGCCGGAAACTACCACCCCGCACGAGGCGCCGCCGGAGAAATTCCAGTTGATGTTGTTGCCGCCGTCGGTGGAATTAGTGGCGCAGAAAATCGGGCCGGTGTTAGTCGACCGGGACACGCTGGCGTAATCGACGGAAGCCGCTGACTGGTTAATAGTCCAGCTGTTCGTGTCGGTCGACTGCAGGGTGACCACCTGGCCGGAGGCGCCCGTGATAGTAAATGTACCGCCAACGGTCGTTGTCGTGTTCCCGGTGAAATTCACCGTTTTGGCCGCGCCGATGCCGGTGACGGAAAGATTATTGAACGTGGTGTTGCCGGACAGCGTGGCGGCAGCCGAGGTGGTCAGGGCAACAGTGCCACCGGTGGCGTAAAACGTGCCGGAGTTAGAGAAATTATGGCCTATGGACAGGATCCCCGGTGTTGACCATAGCGTTGCGCCGTTGTTGATAGTCAGGTCGTTTGAGACGGTCAGGTTGCCGGTGTTCATCGAGACTATACCGCCGCCAGCCGTGAAATTATAAAACGTATTGCTCCCATGGTAGAAATAATTGTCCGCCCCATTCATGACCAGCGTGTTGCCGGTGGAGGCGGTATAGGTACCGTAGTCCAGGTCAATGTCGCTGGATGCCGTCCAGGTGCCGGATCCGGAGGTG
>Ga0265297_10002047_pt1 | contig 43170 bp, 70 predicted proteins | sample Munlanlwell13791_FD_192502 | JGI IMG/M metagenome (GOLD analysis project Ga0265297, IMG submission 192502) | Leachate microbial communities from a municipal landfill in Southern Ontario, Canada - Leachate well 137-91 | ecosystem: Engineered > Solid waste > Landfill > Unclassified | place... | reverse complement strand
CTAAGAGCTTCACCCCGTCACCGAGCCTCACCCCGTTACCGAGCCTCACCCAGTTACCGAGCTTCACCCCGTCACCGAGCCTCACCCCGTTACCGAGCCTCACCCCGTTACCGAGCGTCACCCCGTCACCGAGCCTCACCCAGTTACCGAGCTTCACCCCGTTACCGAGCGTCACCCCGTTACCGAGCGTCACCCCGTTACCGAGCTTCACCCCGTCACCGAGCGTCACCCCGTTACCGAGCTTCACCCAGTCACCGAGCCTCACCCAGTTACCGAGCTTCACCCAGTCACCGAGCGTCACCCCGTTACCGAGCTTCACTCTGTTAGTATTTTCTGGATTGATATACCAGCCATATTCATTTCGTTTCCACAGTCTGATTTCGTCTACTTTAGCTATAAACATTTAGTTCCTCCAAGAATTAATAACTTCCCAGTCCGTCTCATCGAGTTTCCATTCCTCGGTGTTTTCAAACCACGCCTCTGTAATGGTTTCGATGAGGTCTTTAGCGAGACACTTTCCGGTAATCATTTTGCCTCCTTTTTAATATAGACTGGTAATTGGTCTTTACGTTTACAATAAGGACATTCTATTCTATCATAGGCCGGAAATGCCGAGACGTGCTTTGATTTATTAGGGCAGTTGAACTTATCTATTTCCATCTGAAATATCCCCAACCCCTGTCCTCTTTTTCTAGGTCTGCGCCCATTATATCAGCATCCTTACATCCCTGGCAAACCATACAAACCAATCTATTCCCTTTCTTGACCATCCTTGAATGTACTCTTGGTAAAGTGTGCCCTTTAGCACACATAATATAATCATTCTCGTAGTATATGGCGTTCTTACACATCCAGAGACTTATCATCTTATATTATTTCCTTAGCCTTTGATCTCCAATCAGCAGGTAAATTCCGGCTTTCCGGCATACTGTGTGTAATCATTCACTCTTTAGCTCCTTTTCTATTGTCGGGAAAGTGTGGAATTATCTTCTCTCGTAGTAAATACTAATAACCCCTTTGGCATATCCGGTGGTATTGTCAAACTCGATAGTGGCGTTACCGGAGGCGATTCCTTCAATTAACCGCTCTATCATTTGTCTCTCAAAGTATTCATCGTTGCTGTTACTCAGGTAACCCGCAGCTCTTAATGCCTCATTGTTTACCGAAACAATTGCTTTACCTGCCTCAAAGCCCCTGTTATACCCGTTTGCTTCTCCTGCTAAATAGCTGTTTTGCGTTTGGTAGTCAGTAACCCCGCCATGTATCCAAAACCCAAATATAGCACCACAAAGAAAAAAGGCTCCCATTGCCAAACCGAAAGGATGTTTATACCCGTCTTTCCATGCACAGAGCAAAAGGGAGATTCCAGCTAATACAAAAGCACTAACAGCAAAGATATACATTGTTTTCTCCTTAATAGCTTATTCCCAGCAAATACGCTCCGTTTTGCTCCAGCAAATACGTGCCTAGCAAATACGTTGTCATGGCTTTTTACTCTCACTGGTCGGGGGTGTAAACGGTGACCCCTCGGCACACTTAGGATTATCGCAGTGCTCGCCTTCGTAAAGTTGTCCGCAAGCATCACACATATCCCAGTATTCCATCGGCGGGCCGAAACAGCAGTCAATGCAGCGGTCTTTGAATTGGTCTTGAAACCTGTCATTGACCATACCCAGGTCACGCTCTCGCCCACACTGAGGGCATTTACCGTGACTATTCTTGTGCCAAAATATCTCGCTTACTGTCGCCATTCTTTCCACGCCCCTTGCCGAATTATCATTTTGTGTGACCATTTACTCTTTCCTCACTGTTTGCCGAATAGCCTAAATTCCATGTAAGAAACCAAGCGTATAATTTCAAGGCTTTTATATTCACATCATCAGCCCTAAATACAGCATCCACAAGATCGTTACGAACAACAGCAGTCAGGAAATCCCCTAATGGATAACCTTCGTAATACCATTTCTGAAGATGCTCCATACACATAGCTACGTGATCAAGTTCTTCTGGTGTTAGATTTGGTTCATTATTGTCCTCTACATATTTTCTAATCTCTGTGTAATCCATCATTCCGACTACTTTTAATCTAACTAATAACATAATAAACCACTTTTAATCGTTTGTCAATAGATTTTTCAGAAATATTTTTAGTCTCAAAGTAACCTCTAAAAGTATGCTATACTCAATCAAAGGAGGTGAATATGAGAACTGGAAGAACGCTTAATCCAACAAAGGCCGGTAGAGTCTATGGGAAGTTAACACCGTCTCCGATGGGAGTTAAAATCAAGGATAAATTAATACATCTGAAAATGAACCGAGCAGAAAGAAGGCGACTCAAATGAATCCCTATTTCTTGATGTGCGATGATCTGGAACGAGCTGCTCAAAATAGAGAGATTATTTCCAAGAAGTTATACATCTGGGCATATCTTCAAATCGAAGCCTGGTTAGCTGGTAATCCTACATCTGAACTCCCTTACTGGATTTACAGTGAGGGGTTTATTGATGACAAATCGAAGAAAAAGAAATCAGCAGGGAAAATGGGTGGATTGTCAAGGGCGAATAAATTAACAGCTAAAAGAAGGCATATGATTGCTAGGAAAGCGGCTAAAAAAAGATGGATGCTTAGCAAGAGGGTATAATATATACTAGGGGGTTTTATGACCTACCTTACACCCGGCAGTTCCGAGATTTCAAATCGGACGTTAAAAGCCGGGTAGAACTTTCTTCCCGAGAGGATTAAGATATGGTGTTCTGGAAACGCAAAGTCTCTTTACCTAAAGAACCTAAACAGATAACTAACTCTTGGGTTATAGGTCATGTATGTCTGTTGTATCACGGGTTAGACTGGATACACTTAAAAGAATTATGGTGCAAAAGACCCACAACCTTTTATATGAATTAAGGGTTTAAATTGTTTAAAAAGTTTAAAAACGGTCATTTTATTTAAAACATTTAACAAATTTAAAAGTGGGGAAATTATTTAACTGGTTTAAAAACATTTAAATATTTAAATTTGAGTCTAATTCAAGCGTAAAGTAGGAAGTGGCTCCCACGCTTAAAACAGAATTTAAATTAAACCCCTATATATATAAGTCATAGTTATTAATAATAGCCATGGTATATCCCCACCCCCCCCGTAGAGTACGATTTTATGAATTTAACTAAACGACAAGAATCTTTTGTTAATTACTTATTTCAAGGAATACCCCAAAATGAAGCGTATATCAAAGCAGGGTATTCTTCTAAAATGCTGCCAGCTACTATTTATCAACACGCAAGTCGATTAGCTAAAATGGGCAAGGTAAAGGCAAGACTCGTTGAATTGCGTAATATGGCGGCTTCCCCGGGAATTATGTCAGTCCAGGAACGCAAAGAACGCCTATCAGAAATAGCTGAGGAAACTTGACTGATTACCAGGAAGCAGGAGCTGACGGAGCTGGTTATATCTCAATCACAAAGGATTCTCCTAATACAGCAGCCATAGCAGGGATAGAGTCAGCTACTAAGTTCGATGAGAACGGGAATACCGGAACGCTGTTTACTAAGGTTAAGTTACACGACCCTACTAAGGCAATCGATTTACTAAACAAGATGGACAAAATCTATTCTGATAATCCTGTGGTGAATGTTGACAATCGTAAACTGATAATAGTTACTGATAGTGAGAAAGCTAAACAATTAACAGAAGCTATTGCTGAGGGGATAGGGACTGAGTAATTGCAGATTAAAACCACCTCAATCTATGAACGTAATGCTGAAGCCTGGCTTAATAGAAAGAATGGGATTAGAAGAGCAGGCAATGAAGGCGGGACTTATTCTAGTAAGACGTATTCCATTCTTCAGCTTCTAATCCTGATAGCTCAACACGCTAAACGAAAGCTCAAAATATCTATCGTGTCTGAATCGCTTCCGCATCTTAAACGGGGATGTATTTATGATTTTAAGAACATTCTTGATGATGCTTTCGAAGAATCCCGTTTTAACAGAACCGAGCAATCTTATGACTTCGGGAATGGGTTAATTGAGTTCTTTGGAGCTGATGAGTCGGGCAAGGTCAAGGGGCCGAGAAGAGACATCCTCTACATCAATGAGGCAAATAACGTTCCCTGGGAGACGGCCCGAGGATTAGATACTAGAACAGCTTTATTCACCTTTCTTGACTGGAATCCTACTCACGAGTTCTGGGTTCACGAATATGAGTCTGGCGGGAAGATGATCCCCGGCTGGATACATGATAAAGACTTTCTTCTCATTCACTCAACCTATCAAGATGCTATAAACGTCATTCCCCAAGATAAAGTTCGAGATATTGAATCCTACAAAGACAAAGATCCTAACTGGTGGAATATTTACGGGCTTGGGTTACTCGGCAAGATTGAGGGGTTAGTTTATCCCCACTTTAATCAAGTAGACTCCTTTGATGGTAATGTATTCTATGGGTTAGACTTTGGATTCTCTAATGACCCGACAGCTCTAGTCAAGTGTTCTATTAAAGGCGATTGTCTCTATTCTCAAGAACTCTTATTCGAAACAGGTTTAACCAATCAAGACATTGCTGATAGAATGATAGGGTTTGGGATTAAGAAAAAGTTTGATGAGATATTTGCTGATTCGGCAGAGCCTAAATCGATAGAAGAGATTTACAGATACGGGTTTAATATCAAAGGGGCTGGCAAAGGGCAGGGCTCGGTAGAATTTGGGCATCAGTTAATCAGGCAATACAAACAATTCTGGACTAAAGACTCATTAAACGGGATTAAAGAACAGCGAAACTACCGCTATGTTCAGGATAAGAATAACAAACTCACTGATAAGACTACTCACAACTTCTCTCATTTGATGGATGCCAGAAGGTATGCAGTTGTTGGGAAACTATCTCCAGTAGAGCGGGAAGAGATAGTTATCTTCGATGCGATGTCCGAATTCGGCCTCAACCGGATTTAAGGAGTCTCAATGGGAACTTTAGTTGAATATGATGAGATATTAAAAGAGGCCACAACTCAAGTAGAAGCGGCTTTGTCACTCGAAGATACCGGCTGGATAAACCTCTCTGCCGGAACTGAGGTTATTCCTGCTGCCAGTCGAAAGACTACAGTTCAGGAAGCTAGACTTTATGGACTGAAAGACCCTCTTGCTAAACGTGCTGTAGCTCTTATGACCGACTATTCTTTCGGAAGTGGTATAACCTGGAATGCAGAGAATGAAAAAGCGGCTAATGTCTTAAATGACTTCTGGTATTCTCCGGATAATAAATCGATGTTTACCGCTAAAGGGCAGAGAAAGTCAAGCGATAAACTACTGATAGACGGGGAGATATTCTTTGCGGTATTCTTAGGTACAAAAACTACCATTCGCCGAATAGACCCTCTAGCGATTACTGAGTTCATCACCGACCCTGATGATTTAGAAAACGTGAGATATTACAAACGTGAATGGAATGATGCTCAGAGTAATTCTCACGTAGATTATTATCGGTCATTTGCCAATATCAAAGATGAGGCGTGCATAGATTCTCTAGGGGTAAAACATCAAAAGACGCAAGATGCACTAGTTTATCACTTAGCGATTAACGACCTTAATCAGAGAGGAAACTCTTATCTTCTCCCTGCTCTGGAATGGATTAAATTATATCGCAAATTCCTGGCTTCCCGGGTAGCGGTTATGTTGGCTTTGGCAAGGTTCGCCTGGAAGGTCAAAGTTACTGGTGGGGCTGCGGCAGTTGCTACCACTAAAGCTACTTATCACGAGGAAGAGATTAAAGCAGGCTCTACGAGTATAGAGAATCAAGGCGCAGACTTACAGCCTATCAGGACTGATTCTGGGGCGTCTGGGGCATATCAGGACGGCAGACAGCTTAAACTTCAAGTCTCGGCTGCTACGGGCTTTCCCGAACAGTACTACGGGGATATTTCAATAGGTAACCTGGCGACTGCTAAGACTGTCGAGCTTCCAGTCCAGAAGATGATTGAATCTTATCAGGCAATCTGGAAAGGGGCATTCGAGGATATTTATGACCTGGTTTTGACTAATGAAGGGATAAGCGGCGATGCTTTGTATGTAGACTTAGATTTCCCTGCGGTTACAGAGGAATCGGCAGCGGTTATGTCGCAATCTATTGCTCAGATGGTTCAGACATTCCCCAAACTGGCAGACTCAAATGACGTTCTACAACAGGCGTTAATGACACTAGGAATTAAGAACACGAATGAAGTCATTGAACAGCTAGACAAAATAACCAAAGAATCCAAATCAGACCCGAATGTGGCTTTAGCGAAGGCGTTAAAACAATTTCGAGAGGTTATCAAGAAGGGTTAGTGAAATTCCACATCTTCATTTTTACTAGCAGCTTCCCTTAAGCCATCGATAAAACGTTGAGTAACTTCTTTATAATCCCATATATGACCCTGATTGCCGCCATTGGGAAGTTTAGATTTTAATTCCTCTAATCTATCGGCAAGTGCTTTGGCTTCTCGTGGGTGTATAGCCCCTTCACAATCAGAATGAGCAATTAAAATTAAAAGAGGGTCATCAGGAACTTTATCCCAATCGCCCAAAATTTTATCTTGAAGATGCCCCCAATCCACAATGATAGTTTCTTGATTATAAATGCCATCTTGAACTTTAGTAATCCAGTAACCAGCAACATAGGCCAATGTTCTACGCCATTGTCCAAAAGCCGAATATGCTCCATGCCAACAATTATGAGTAGTATCTAATCCCATACTTCCACCTCCACACTAATAATAAACTAAAGAAAGGAATTTGTCAAGGGGTATAAACAATGGAATGTCCAGATTGTAAAGGGTTAGGTTATAAAGAGTTCGAACATGGACTAATCAGATTACATTGCAAATCCTGTAAAGGCAGAGGCGTCATAGAGGATAATTCAAGACGAGTTGAAAAACCCGAGTCTGAACCTATTAAGCGCAAGAAGGTTAAATGATTATAACGCCTACATTTGAGTGTGCTGGAATAACAAACGCTCCTACTTCTAACTTTCAATTTAGGGAAGTTGGAGGTATTTGGCATGAAGGTCATCCTCTTTATAAAGATGGGACTGATTATCGAGGGTCTATCTTTTGGCTGAAACCGAATACTGAGTATGAAGTTAAATGTGGAAGTGAAACACAGACTTTCAAGACTCGAAACGATAACCCGCCTTCAACCACTCGCAAGACTCTAACATCAGGGCAGACTATAACCGAGTCGGGAACGCCTGACAATTTTGTCACCTATTCAGCATCGTCTACTCTGACTAAAGGCGTCATAATCAAGGCATCTTATATTATCATATACGGGATTGAGATTGTATCAGCTAACACCGGCATACTCGTATCCGGTGAGAATATGGCTACCCCACCGCACGATGTCTTTATAAACGGCTGTGTGATTGACAGCACGTCAACCGCTAACAATGACTCCTGCATAAGAATTGATTACGGGGCTAATAAAATCACAGTTCAAGATTGCCATTTAATAACTAATTGCCCCACTAACTTAGAAGATAAGAATGGGATTTACCACTGGAAAGCTGGGGGAGAGTTAGTCTTCAGGCATAATTATATCGATGGTACTCCCTGGGACGGCATAGGTGGCGGTCAAGAGGATGTCAACACCACTCTCAACAACTGCGATATTTACGAAAACGAAATCAAAGAGGCGTGGGATGACGCAATTCAGTGTGAAGGCGGTGGAGTTAATACCAGGGTATGGGGAAACAAAACCAAGTCCTCGATGTTAGGCGTGACTACTGCACCTTGTCTTAAAGGCCCGGCGTATCTTTTATTTAATGAGGTCTGCGCTGATAAGATGAAACGAGGCGAGGGTAATAACGGCCTATTCGCTCACGGGGACGACAGCACAGGGCGAGTTTACATTTATAACAACTCTTACTGGGGAATGCCTGGTTCAAATGGCGTCTATGCCAAAAACTACGGCGTGTTTAACCAAGTGTCCCGAAACAATATCATAAGCGCAGGCTGGTATGTTATCGAGTTCGGGCATGATCCGGACGGGACAGATTGTGATTATGATTATGACCTCTTATACACAACTGACGCTGGCAGGTTTGTGAAGTGGGGGCCGAATGCTGTTCCTGATTGGAGCGCGCAGGAACTACATTCGGTTAAAGATAATCCCATTTTTGTTGACGGGCCACACGGCGACTTTACTTTACAATCTAACTCGCCGGCAATCGGTAAAGGTGTAATAATTCCTAACATAAACGATGACACTGCACCCTTGAAATATCAGGGTAATAATATCGGAGCGTGGCAAATTCAGGAGGACGAGGATATGAAAACTATGTCAGGCCAGGTTAGCTCACAAGCCGTTACAGGTGAATCGGTCACAATAACCATTACCCCTCCATCTGGGAGTAATGTCGTATTAACCGCAACCACAAACGCAAGCAAGGGGTATTCTACAACCTATGACGCTATTAATGCGGGAACTTATAGCGTAGTATCGTCTATTCCTGAAGACACTGAATATTCTGCTGCGACTTCTCCGGTAGTTACGTTCACTGTAGGCAAAACGCCTAGAACTATCACGCTCTCAGTGAGTTAGACGTGGATATCAAAGAGGAATTAACCGAGATAATCAACCTTCTGGAAGCGGATATTCCGGCTAATCCCGCATCTATAAAGAATGAGACTCTTGAAAAAGGGCTTCAGAAAAGCCTTTCTGACTATTTTAAGAATGTCAATAATGCGCTTGACTGGAATGAATTAGAGCAGATTTATAACAGAAATGTTAAATGAGATTAAATAAATTTTAATCTCTCAATATTATACATTCGCTTTCTGTTTTATCCTTATTACTAATTCCCCGCCTGAATTTAACCTCTCATCTAGTACGCTCCATTTTAGGAACTTGTGTATAGCTGATTGTACGGCGCGTTCTGCCGTTGGCTTACTGATAAAGAAATCGTTTCCCCGAACCTCTCCGGGATATTGAACGTGGATTGTATAACTAGCCATACTCTAATAATAAACTAATCTAACTTATATGTCAAGAGGTAAAATGACTCTCCCCGCAGATATTAATGATTTTCTCAATCCTATTCTAAAAGCATTTAGCGATAACCTTCAAATGAGAATACAGGGTTATCTAGCAGCGGCTTATATTAAAGGGTCTGCTCAGATGCTTGAGTGGGGTAGAACTAAAACCACCGATAAGCCTATTTACTACGAAGGGCCTCCGATGCAAGATGCTATTAATTATGCCAAAACTCATACGGCAACTCTCATTAAAGGACTGAATGAAGAAACTACTGAGCGGATGAGAGTTACAATCGAGAATGCCATTAGAGAGAAGCGGGGCATAGACGGGTTAGCAAGAGACATACGCAAGCAGTTCGATGATATGTCTAGAGTAAGAAGTGAGACAATCGCTAGAACAGAAACGGCAGACGCTCTAGAACAGTCCTTTATGGATAGGTCTAAGGATTTAGGTGTCACAGGTAAGGAATGGGTAGTTACTGAGCCTTGCGAAATCTGCCAGGCTAATGGGGATGCGGGAGTAATCCCGATAAATGATATATTCCCTAGTGGGGATTTGAGGCCTCCTGCGCACCCGAATTGCTTGCTACCGGATATTAGAGTAGAATCGCCCTTCACTGTTGCGGCTAGTCGGGCTTTCTACAACGGGAATGCAGTTGAACTCACTACTGAGAATGGACACTATCTCACCATTACCCCGAATCACATGGTACTCACCCCGATTGGTTTTGTTAAGGCGAAGTTTCTCCGCTTGGGTGATTACGTAATTAGCAGCCTCGATAGTAAGAGGATAACGTCTAGTATTGACCCATATAATGATAACAGTCCAACCTTCATCTCTGATATATGGGATTCGTTTCTGGTGAAGAATCCTATGATGGTTGCTACTATGCCAACTACCTCCGAAGATTTCTATGGCGATGCGGGGGGGTTCGATGGCGATATCAACATTATAGCATCCGATAGCTTTTTGAGGGGTGATATTGGTTATACCCCTTATTTTGAGCATATCAGTAAACATAATTTCTACTGGCGATATGCCAAGTTTCTTCACTTCACGGGTTTTGGCTCTGCTTTGGCGTTCGCTAATAGGTACTCGCCTTCCCCTGATAGCTTTATGGGCGGCGGCAACTCTAGCCATTCGCTCTGTAGGGGTCAGTCTAGCCATACTGATGGTATTGGCTTGGCTACCATTTCTAGGTGCGATGCCGGCATTGAGCAATCGTCTGTGGATAGTTCGTCTGCTTATACCGAACTCTCTAGACAGTTTCAGCTCAGATTCTCCGGACTGATAACGGGCGATAAGTTGGTCAAGGTTAGGAATTTCAATTATTCTGGACATGTTTATGACCTCCAATCTCTAGAACAATTATACATCGCCAATAGCATAATAGTCAAGAATTGCAGATGCGCCCTTGCACCTGTGATGTTAGAGGAAGAATGAATAAGGAATTTTCAAATGAAGAAAAACCTCCGCCTAGTATATGCCAGTCTTCTACAACTGGAATACTTAATAGGTTTACTAGCCGCTTATTTGCTTGGAGCGGAAGACTGGATTCTGTTTATCGTTTGTCTTCTCCTGACATTAGGGATAGGTTTCGGGACAACGGCAATGTATTGGGCTTTGATGGATAAAACAACCAAGAGGTGATTAAATGCCCTATTCGATAGATAATCCCCCAGATAGAATTAAAGATATGCCGAAACCAGCTCAGGAGATATTTATAGGGGCATTTAACGCCGCTTTGAAACAGTATAAAGATGAGGGCAAGGCTAGCGCTACAGCCTATGCCGCTGTGAAGAATAAGTTCAAGCAAGATGAGAAAGGCAATTGGATAGCTAAAGAGGCCGTTAGGCATTATATTAGTGAAGATGTTTCAGAGATAAGATGCCCCGATTGTCAAGGAAAACAGTTTGATATTCAAAATGATTTATATAAATGTCTCTCCTGTGGGGCGTTGTTAGAATCTAATCCTCTACAGTCTAAATACTCTGAGTTAATCCAGGAAGCCAACAAAAGAAACAAACTTAATGATGAGAGCGTAAAGTCTTTAATCAACCAGTGTACTGTTATGCTTGAGACGCCGCAGGATGCGAAAATAGGCGGGTTGATTAATGAAGTTGAATCTACTATCGCAAAACTTAAATTGCTAGAGATTTATAAGACCGAAGATGGCGAACAGTACCCGTCTAGTGCTTATGCCTATGCCCCTGATGATAAACCCGATAACTGGAAACTCAGAAAGTGGGAAAATCCCACTTTGAAAGTTACTCGTAAACAATTAGGGGTTGTTAGTGCTGCTCTTTCGCCTGGTGGGTTTAGAGGGCAGAGGGCGGAAATCGCTAAAGAGTCTTTGCCTGTCATTAAACGCCAATTAAGGGCTGAATATAGAAAACTAGACGTGGAGGATGAAGATATGCCGAAATGGGTCAAGGAATCCGAGACACGAGACATATTAAATAATTATGTGTCACTGGAAGAGGCGGAAGTCGGGGCTAAGGGAATCGCTAAAGTAGTGATTATCAAACCCGGGTTTGGAAATCCGGTAGACAATCACTATTATCCTAAAGAGACACTCTCAAGAGACTTTGCAGCTTTTGAGGGTGCGAAGATGTATTCGGACCATCAGACTCAAGAGGAAGAGAAGTCCAGACCGGAAGGGTCGATACGGCAATGGGTAGCAAGTCTAAAGAATGTCAGATTTGAAGAAGGCGTGGGTATAGTTGGTGATGCTGTTATTATCGAGCCGTGGTTACAAGCCAAACTCGCCACATTGAGAGACCAGAAACTATTAAGCGAAATGGGAATCTCAATCAGGGCGGCTGGTGTTGGAACTAAAGGCAAGATAGACGGCAAAGACACCAACGTAGTTGAACGCATTACAAGAGTCCGTTCTGTGGATTTTGTTACCGAAGCCGGAGCCGGTGGGGGAGTTCTCTTATACGAACATGACAAGGAATTTGATATTGACGTGGTTACAATCGAGGCTTTGAAAGAGCGCAGACCAGACCTCGTTAAACTTATAGAAACAGAAACTAGGAATATCACTCTTAAGGAGGCTAAACAAATGGGCGAACTGGAAGATAAAATCAAGGAGTTAGAGACTGCTAACGCATCCCTCACCACTGAAAGGGATGGACTCAAGACTAAAATCACCGAAGCTGAGAAGGCACAGAGGATAGCCGAGGCAAAGTCTAAAGTAGACGAGGCCATAAGCAAAGCCGAGTTGCCGGAAGTCAGCAAGGTGAGATTAGCCGAGAAGTTCAAGGGTGTCGAATCTGTTGAGGGGCTTACCGAATCCATTAAAGCAGAATCCGATTATGTAAACGCTCTTAAAGAAGCGGGTAAGCCGAAAGATATGGGCGGAAGCAAGCCTGATAAAGACAAGTCTCACAAAGATTTAGTTGAATCGTTTAAGAGGTTGGGGATGACTGATAAGCAGGCTGAAGAAGCTGCCAGTGTGAGGTAGTTATGAAAACAGTTCAAGAAGTTGTGGCAGAGAAGATAAAAGAACAAGAGGATAGGGTTGCTCTGCGTGAGTCTGTTCGGCTAAAGGTAAAGGCTGAACGTGACAAGGCAAAGAAGGTGAAAGATGACTGACCCTACTACCGACATAACTAATCCCTATTACAATATTTATCGAAGCGCAGGCGAGGAAATCTCATCTACTTTTGAAGGGCGACATATTCAAGTTACAGAATCATATCTGGTGCATCCTGCTCATGCCGATGGCTTGGTTGATAAAGGCGATCCCGTAGCCTTGTTTGATGGCGTAGGGGTAGCCCTAAAATCGGCAGAATCGGCAACCGACATTATCCCGGTAGACACTGAAGGTATATGGAGATTATCTGTCACAAATACAGGTGTTAATAACTTTACCAATATAACCGTGGGGCAGGTTCTTTTCATTACAGCCGCAGGAGTCATAACCGATGACTGGGTATCTTCTTATGCCATATTCGGTTATGCCCTTCAGCCTATTATCGGGGTAGGAACGATGACTATTGCAGTCAAAGTCCACTGGATGTATCCGTATTGGTTCTATGACCCGCAGGGTGGAGGCCCGTAACTTTAAGTTTAATCAAGACTAAAAATTAGGAGGTAAAATAATGCCAGCTTTTGGAGTTTATCCCGTAGCAGACGTTCAGACTGCCGGGGAAGAAGTTTCTTCCACTTACGAAGGAAGACATGTCACTCTGTTAGAGAGTGAGTTAATACATCCATCACACACGGATGGCTTTGTTGATAAAGGTGATCCGGTTGTATTTGGTACGACTGCTTTACAGGGTGTCGGTGTAGCATTTAAGAGTGCTGCTGCTGCCACCGACTATATTGCAATCGATACCGAAGGAATCTGGATTATCGATGTCAACGCTGCCGATGATGGCGGGAATCGAGCGATTGAGGGCGGAGACAGGCTGTATATCAATGTTTCAACAGCTATTGTTAGCGCAATTGCTACTGCTGCAACTCAGAGGCCTTTTGGTTATGCGTTAGGCCATATTGACTCTGGCGCAACTGAAACCATTGCAGTCAAGATTCACTGGGATCCGATTGATAATGCTATTCTCGATAGCGAACCTTTTTTCTTTGGTGATGGCAGAGATGCTAACTTAACCTTCACTGATGCGACTGGTGTATTAGCCCTTACGATGGGTACGATTAACGCCACGACCGGCAGAGTTCTTAGACAGGCTGGTACTATCACCGCTCCAAATCTAGGTGATGGTGTGGGGGTGTTTGAGAAAGAACTTACCGCTGCTGGAACTGTAGCCGGAACTTTCGCTGCTGAGTCAACTTGGATTAACTTTGCTGATGCGGCTGTTCCCGGAGCTAACTTAATTTGTACTCATAATGATGGTATTTATCTCCCGGCTGGAATTACGGCTACGAGTGCTACCATGATTATGGGCGCTAGGTATCAGTACGTTGCGGCTGATGGTGGTAATCCTGGCTCGTTGTATCTCTGGTCAACTAACATTTCTGCGAATGCGCTTACTGCATTACTCCACGTTAATGCGGCTGTTGATTTGACATGGGTTACTGGCGCAAAGACTACTAATGTAGGGTCTATTCCTCTCTTCAGGGATGTCTCTGCTGGTAAGACTTGGTACGTCAACGTCTACGATGGTTAAGGAGATTAAATGAGCGTTGCAATGGATAGCGCACAAAAACGGAAGTCAAATCTTGAAATCGAAATGGGCAAACTTGCATTAAAAATCAAACAGGATGAGAAAACATTGTCTGATTTGCAAGTTGCCTATATGTGGAACGAACAGATGATTAAGGATTTGACTACCGATGAAGCTATCGAGAAATCAAAGAATAAAACGGAGGTAAAATAATGCCAGAGTTACTCGAAACTATGAGATCCTGGGACGGATATGTAAGTCTCAGTGAAGTTAAAAAAGCAGACAACTATGAACAGAAGTTAAAAGAAACCATTGACCTCTTGACTAATGCCAAAGGTTACGCTCCCCATAGACATGAGTTTATGATGAGGGAAGCTCTTACCACTTCCGACTTTCCTTATCTGTTTGGCGATGTTCTAGACAGACAGGTATTGGCGTCTTATAAAGCCGTTGCCCCTGTTTGGAAGTCGTTTGTCAAAATGGGAACTGTCCCTCGCATCTATCCCCAGGTTGGCGGGTATAGATTCGCTATTACCGGCGGGGATCAGCACCTTGATGAGGTCGCTGAGAAAGGCGAATACCTAGCTTCGGAAAGAACTGAAGCCCGCTATCCTGTTTACGTCAAGAAATATGGCCGCCAGTTTGACATCTCCTGGGAGGCCATGATTAACGATGACCTCGGAGCTTTGAAAGACACTCCTGAGAGATTCGCCCGGGCTGCGGTTAGAACCGAACATAGATTAGTTTCAAGTGTCTATGTTGGAGATGCGGTGGGTGCTGGTACTCATGCCACTGGCAGTATCTATGATGCGGCTACGGGCGGAGAGATTAACGAAATTGCGCTTCCTCTGACTATCCAGAATCTTGAGAATGCTTGTGAGGCTATGGCTGGATTCTTGGATGCCAACGGCGAACCTATCATGAATCGGGCTAAATATCTCGTAGTTGGCCCGGGGCTTGAATTTACAGCTCGCCAAATCCTGACCTCAACTTTCAAATCCTGGCACTATGGCGGAGATGATGAGGCGTTTGCTGCGGCTGGACCTATGCCTACGACTAACGTCATCTCTCAATACGGACTTCAGCTTGTTATTGACCCGTACATTCCCATCTTTGCACCGAACTCTGTTCTTTCCTGGTTCCTGTTTGCTGACCCGTCTGACATTGCTGCCCTTGAATGCGATTATCTGGTAGGACATGAGAGGCCGGAAATCTGCATGAAAGCATCAGACAAAGTGTCAATCGGTGGTGGCGAACTTGGGGCTATGACCGGGGACTTCGCAACTGATAACGTCTTCTATCGTGTTCGAGATGTCTTTGGTTGTAATAGACTTGATTGGAGAGCAACTTACGCCAGTGTAAGTGCTACCTAGTTCTCGATTCCAATCGGTGAGGGGAGGTATTGAGGTGACACCTCGTTCAAATGGCTTCGTTATGCCAACCTCCCATCACCTCTGGAGTTGATAACTTGGAGGTTAGAAATGGCTATAACTGATGTTTCAGAGCCTATCCAGTTTAGGCGTAGATTTATAGGGCTATCAACTGATGTAAAACCAACCGGTGTCAAATCTGGTTCTGAATTCTTTGAATCCAATACCGGACTATGGTTTATCAATATTGATGGTACTAACTGGGTGCAAGTGGCGGTAGCGTAATGCCAGACACAGTTTTTAGAACAATCATACCTCCACTTAAAGCAGTAGATAACGGGGATGGGACTTATTCAGTCTCGGTAGTGGTTTTGAATCCAGCAGCAGGAACGGATTCTACATTTGAGATAGTTTATCCCCCTCTCAAAGCTATTGATAACGGGGATGGAACGTATTTACTTTCGGGAGAGTTATAGATGGCAGACACAGTTTTCAGGACAGTTCTCCCTTATCTTAAGGCCGTTGATAATGGAGACGGCACATATTCGATGGGGATTAGTATTCAAGGCTCTAGCCCTCTTACTACAGGCCGGTGTGCGACCTATGTAATAGCAGCTTCAGACGCTCCCGCTCACGTTAAAACACAGGCTGATTATGTCTGCGATGGGGTAGATGATGATGTGCAGATACAAGCGGCGATAACTGCGTTAGGTTCAGACCCAGGGGAGATAATTCTAATCGGGCCAACTTTTAACTTGACTGCACAGGTAACGGGAACGCATAGTATATCAATTAGAGGCGTTGGAAGTCCTGTACTTAATATAGATGCCGCATTAACTGGGGCAGACCTTTTCAGCTTTGCCGGTTCAAACTCTGCCACTACTACATTATCAGGAAATGCCACTGCTAAAGCCTATACAGTAGCCGTGACAGATGCTACTGGTATAGTGGTTGGGGGGTTATGTTTAATCTACGATGATACTGTTTGGAACGCAACCGATTATCCGAATAATAAAGTAGGGGAATTACACAGGGTAAACGCCATTTCAGGCACTACAATTACTCTTGAAGAACCTTTACTTCACGCTTATACAACGGCTAACAACGCCACTTTCAAATACATTACTCCTATTACTGTTATGCTATCCGATTTCTCGATAGTAGGGACTAGCCGAACACTAGATTACCGAGGCATACATCTTGAGTATTGTGTTGACTCTAAGTTTAGTGGCGTAACTCTAAAGGATTGTGGTTTACGTAGTATCTCGTTAGACGATTGCTACAATACTGACATAGGAGGGTGTGTAGTATCAGGTTCAAGATATGCTGGTCTTGGCTATGGTATCCAAATGTGGAACGGGACAGCACATACACACATACACGATAACGAACTTTTTAACTGCCGCCACTGTATAAGTGCGGGTGGGGATGAATCTTCACCCGGGCAATCTAGGGATACTCTAATTGTAAATAATCATATTCAAGCCCCATATGGTAATGTCGCTTGTGATGCTCATGGGATGACTTATTCCTATTACGTAAAAGATAATATCATGCGAGGTGATGGTACGGCAGTTTATTTCGGAGCATTGCTTACGACTATTGAAGGCAATGAGATATGTTGGGGAAAACTGGTCTGCCGAGACACAAATCAGGGATGTTATCTAACTATCAAAAATAACCGAATATTGGGGGACACAACCACAAACGGAGGGATTTTAATTAACGATAGTACGGGCATCCAGTATGATTATATCAGGGTAGAGGACAATGAGTTTTATGGTGCATTATATGGAATCTGTCTCGTCTCTAAAGGGATAGACGAGGTTTATGTAATCAATAACACAGTTATGGGAACTGGAACTGGATACTCGGGAATTTATGTGTACAAAGCCTCAAAAGGAATAATCGCTAATAATACGATAACTAATACCACCAAAAATGGAATTTACACTAATCTATCAAGTTACTTAATCATCACGGGTAATTCAATAAAAGATACTGGTTTGCCAACGGGGGGATGGTACGGGATATTACTTATAGAGTCAACCTATTGTGATATATACAATAATGATGCTAGTTATTCTAGTGGCATTTTTGATTATGCGTGTTATGAGTCATCGGCGGGTGTTTGCGATTATAACATCATTAAAAATAATAGATTTATGGCGGGAGCTTCAGGTGTAATAAGGCAACTCGGAACGCATGATGTCATTAACTCAAACGAGGGCTATATTGCTCCTGGTGAAATCCGCACTTACTCGGGCACAATCGCCACATTAACTGAGAACGCTTTTAACTCAGTAGATAATCCATTCGGACAATCGGTTAGAGTCCTCTCAGAAGATATTTACGTTTCAACTGGGGCAACTGCTACCACGCCGAATATAGATTGCGGCATAGGGTCAAGTGCTACTACAGACTACACAACTCTGTTTGACGATTTACCAGGTGAAACAGTAGGCTTTTACAACTCATTGGTTACTACCCCAGGGGCGCAGACTGTGCCTCAGTTATGGGCTTCGGGAAGTGGTAATAGATACCTTAATCATTCAATCAAAGGGGCGGCTGCTACGGGCATGGTTGCCACTTATACAGTCACAGTAATGGGAGTCTAAGATGCCAGAACAAAAAGATAATCAGAGAATTACTGATAAATTAGAAATAGTCTTGACTGGGCCGGATGGCAAAATAAAAGAAACTAGACTAGTGGAGGGTATAAATGAGACAGGAAAAAGATATGGGATTCAAAACTGGCTTCGGAATAAAGGGTTTATTCCACGCTCAATTATTCGATGAGAACGGTAATGTAAAAGAGGAAAGAATTGTCCATAATACCGTTACTGAATTAGGTGATGCTCACGTAGCTGACCAGATGTCAGATTCGGGCGAGGCCGCTCTTGGATATATCGCAGTTGGTACAGGCACAGGCCAAACCGCTGCCAGTGTAGGGCTAGCTACGTCTCTTGATAGAAACGCTTTAACCTCTACGACTCAAGGCGCAGGCGCAGCCGATAATGATGTGGTATTCGTAGGAACCTGGGCGGCGGGAGATGGTACGGGAGCGATCACTGAAGCTGGTATTCTGCTTGGTGATAATAACACGTCTATGAATTACTATGCTGACTTTGCGGTTATAAACAAAGCTGCCGGGGACTCACTCGTCATTACGTGGACTGTGACGTACGGAGCGAGTTAACGAAAACCTTTCTTGCTGGTGAAACCATAGACATAGGGGATGAGAGGTTAAGTTACTTCTCCCCCTATGTCAAGGTTCGCAAGTGGGGAGACGAGTGTTCTTTCAGTCTCAGATACCCCACTCTAGCCAAGAATGACATTGTAGTAGAAAATGGCAAACACCTCTGGACTGACGGGAAGATTAATCTCGCTATCTATCCGAAGGCCGCTGTTATAGGGAAAGATGATGGCTCGCTGGAAATCGAGGCAACCTTTTATCAATGTCCTGAGAATAGTTATCTTGACTTCGAGATAGATAGCACTAATATTGAGTTTTACCTTCAGACGCCTCTTAACCAGCAACTAGACGTGATTGCTCACCACCAGAAAAGGGCGAAGGGTTACACCGTCACCGCCGATGAGACTCATATCTATGGGAAGAATAAGGTTTTAGGTTCGTGCCCTGATTACATTCCCTATTCATACTCGCTCTTTCACTCCACTAAAAAACAATGGCATAGAAGTCTATCTGATGCCCTCAAATATAAATGGGGCAAGATAGGTTCGATTCGCAGGCCGAAACTCACTGACGCACTAGGTAATGTTTCCTGGTGCATGATGAGTATTAAAGACGGCCTGTTGCGTGTTGAGATGGATATGGCGTGGCTTAAAGCTGCGACTTATCCAGTTATCTTAGACCCTGATTATGGTATGACTACAACGCCTGCTTATCCTGATTCTGAGTACCTTAACGGCTCGGAATGTTTTGTGGCTGAGTTAGGGACAGCACCCGCAGACGGCACAATGAACCAAGTCCATGCTTATCTTGATTGCGATTCAGGAACTAACGCAGCAATATTCGGACTTTATAATTCATCTGGGAGTAACCCGAACTCTCGTATATCAATAGAACCGTCTTCTACTGTCACCATCACAACTACAGCAGGATGGTTCAACTCAACCACTGATCAAAACCAGGCGATGACATCAGGGGCTACGTATTGGGCGGGAGTTCAGACGGCCTCTGCCGTAGAAGTATTTATCGGATATGATACTACTGGCGGGTCAGGATATGAAGGGTATTTCGATAATGTTTCCTCTCTGCCTGCATCTTGGACAGACCTCACCTATGGCAAACTGACCGATAAACGATGCGCTTTCCACGTCACATATACGGCTGGCGGTTCAGCTCTGACTAAATCTTTATCAGATACATTGTCTATCTCATCAGCCTTGTCAAATGCAGTTAGTAAACCACGTTCAGATACAATGTCTATATCAGATGTCCGAGCGAAAGCGATTGGTATCCCGCAAACAGACGCATTTGCTATTGCAGATTCTTTAAGTAATGGCATAGGAAAACCTAACGCAGATTCTATGTCTATTGCAGACTCTCTAATTAATGATGTAGGCAAGAGTAGGGTTGACACAGTAACAATAGCCGATGACTTTACTCGAGTAGTAGACTTTGATAGAACGCTCTCGGATTTAGTATCTATACTCGATTCTTTGAGTAATGGCATTGGCAAACCCTTAACAGATGCCTTATCAATAGCTGATTCAATTAATGTTGTTAGATTCCTGAACGTTATCTTAAATGACACGATGACTATTGGTGATGCTCTTTCGAAGGGAATAGAACTCAGCAAATCAGACACGATAACCCTAGCTGATAGTCTGGTAAAATATCTAGGACTAGGAAAAGCAGATTCGATAAGTATAGCGGATTCCCTTTCGAAGGCATTTAGCAATTCTCAAGCGGACTTAATGGGGATAACTGATTCTCCCGTTAAGAGTGTTAGTATTATCCAGGCTGACCTTATGGCGATTGCTGACATCTTTGACAGGGTTGTAGGGTTTACTCGATCATTATCTGAGTCTTTGTCAATTAATGAGAACATATCAAAGGCAGTTGATAAGGTAAAATCAGACACGGTTATCATTACGGATTCTTTCTTCCGGGTGGTGAGTTGGACTCGCTCTTTATCAGATTCATTGGGGATAACCGACTCTCTTATTAAATCATTCGGAGCAGTCAATTCTGAAATCGTTGCGATTAATGAATCGATAACTAAGGCTTTTGGTAAAGTCAAAGCGGACACGTTAGCAATTACTGATTCTCTCGTTGCCGTTCTGACAGCTTTAACGCTTACACTTAATCTATTTGACACAGTAGTTATAACCGATTCCGTAACCGCTTATCATTGCGTCAAAACCTGGGTTAAACAGCAAGTCTCAAGAATGAATGCAACGAGAATGCAGGTCTCTAGAATGGGTATTCAAAAGATAAACGATTCCCGTATGTCTCTGTGGAGATATATTTGCAGGAGGGTTCCGTGACAGATTTAGAGAAAATCAGACTCAAGATAGGCGATAAAACAGTTCCTTATCATTTTTCGGATGTCGAATTACAGGCTTTTTTAACAGATGAAGGGTCTATTAATATGGCGGCGGCGGCTGCATTAGAGGCGTGGGCAACTGAATATGGATTTAACGCTGACTCTGAACATATTGGGGATTACTCTTATACTCAGAAGATTATTGATAATATGCTTAAACTGGCCGCCAGTCTGAAGAAAGCAGATGCCGAAAAACCATCTATTACTTGGGCGGAGCCTGACTTGATGTTTGAGAGTGATGAAGAATGAGTTATTCCGATCTGTTAATCAATCTTTGCGATATTCAACGCTTTACCGAAGCGGGAACTTATGATGCCTACGGACAGCCAGTAAAGACGTGGGCAGATATTTATACAGACGAACCTTGTAGACACGTAACCGGCAAGGGTAGAGAAATCAAGGTGGGGCAAGAAGTTCACACTGTCTATGACCAGCTATTTGTGGGTAACATAGATATCACAGTTCAGGACAGAGTAATCGTTGATAGTGAAACTTATCAAGTGGTAGATGTTCTTTTCAGGCAGGATGGAGTCGGGAGCCATCACAAAGAGGCTTATTTAGAAATTGTGAAATAACCCATCTATATAGCATTCATAACAGATTGCCACATCACATTCACCAGCGCCATTTGAATACTTGCCTAGTTGCTTATTAGTATAATCGATATTTTCAGGTGTTTTTTTGCACCTCCCAGACAATCCGACTCAAGGAAACCATCTGCAAGACACTTTGTATTATCGCCGAATCTAAACTCAACAACTAATCCTTTAAGCGTGTAGTCACCGTTATGATTTTCCAAGTCCTTACCACATTTGAAACACTTCATCTAACCCTCCTAAATAATTTAATAACACACCTGATCCCATTAGCTATCCCAAAAACAACAAATACATAGAGTAAAATGACTTCGCTAACTTCTATTAATCGGATGCTGTCAGCCCACGCACCGGCATAATATAAGTAAAGCAAATCTCCGGCAAGTGCCGCCAGAAAGAAACTAACAATAAACTCTATCATATTTTAATCATAAACCCTAAAAAGGAATTTGTCAAGTATGAAAATGACAGTAGATGTAGAACTGAATTTGAATATAGATAAAGTTACTAAAGAGGTCATAGAAGCTAATCGAGAGGCTATGAGGGATACGGTTATAAGTATCACCAATGATGCTGTTAAACTATCCCCCTATCAGACAGGCCATAATAGACGTTCAATCGCTGGTGAAACATCAGGATTTGGGGCAGTAGCTCAAGGGTCTGATGCATCAATCGAAAGAATAGTAAACGATAGTAAAATCGAGGGTGCTGTCTATTCTACTTCGGGCTATGGCGGGTTTTTGGAAACAGGGACTTCCAAAATGCCCGGTAGACCGTATTTCAAACCAAGTTTAGATATGAACTTTAGTCAAGATAAATTCGCTGAACGTGTTAAGAGGCATTTGAAATGAGTACTAGCTCGTTCCTATCTCACTATCTGACCGAAGTCACGAACGATTTGAATCACTTTTCAGATTCACATAGCACTAGTACTTTTCTTTAGGTCTCCCCTTATTTACTGGACGTCTCCAACAGCCTTTATATTTAAGGGACGTTACCGGCTATCTCGACCTCATACATTAACTATAAACTAAAATCTATCATTTGTCAAGGGGTAATTTATGGCTTTAATGGATACCAATGCCGTCATATTGAAATATCTCTCCACCGCCTCCGCAGCGACTAACCCTCTATTGGCGTTAGTCCAGGCTGGTGGAGTTACTAGAATCTATTGTCCTCGTGCGCCCGAGAACGCTGTATTACCTAACGTGACGTATTTCACTAGAGGTGGGACTTCAACACCTTATATCCCGGACAAACCGCTCCCCTCAGTTCAATTTGATTGTTGGGCAGATGACCCGATAGAAGCTCGAAATATATATAGAAAACTCTATGACGCTTTACAGGGGATTCAGAACGTCAACGTCACGATAGGGATGGTAACGTATGTAATACAAAGTGCAAGGGAAGAAGTACAGGGTCAAGACTTGGTGGATACTGATATTCCGGGAAGATTCCGGGTATTAACTTTTTTTGAAATACAAGTAAAGTAGGAGGTTCGAATGGGAACTACAGCTAATGTTTTAGTAGGCGATGCAGCGGTAACAATCACTTGTGCGGCTAACCAGTCAGGCGGCTTGCAGGAATCAGGAACGGGGACTATTGCCACATTCTACACCGTTGATGGTGTGACGATGACCGTCTCTTCTAGTTTCGCAGATATAAAAGTAGAAGAGAATGTCGGCACGATTATCCGCAGATTGACAGACCAGGAAGTCAAAGTTACTTTAACCTTTGCAGAAGGTACTCTTGATAATCTCGTAGCAGCTATCCCGGGAAGTGCAATCAACGTTGGTGGTACTGTTGTGACAATCGGCGGTGGTTTGGCGGGTGATCCTCTTCTGCAAATCTTTGAACTTGACTTAGTAGGAGTTGATCCGGCTGGTGGGGCACGGACTATCAATATCCCTGAAGTTAATCCTACCGGCGAAGTCGGAGTGCCTTACAAGAAAGGCGAGATTTCTGTTGTGCCTGTGACGTTCTCAGCTCTCGTAGCTGACACTGGTGTATTCGCAACTATAACTGATGCATAGGAGGCAATATGGGAACTACTGCTAATGTACTAGTTGGCGTGGCTGAAATCACGCTCGGTGTTGGGGTGGATGCCTCCGTAATAGGATATACGGTTGACGGGGTTAATATGACTGTTTCCTCTTCATTCTTCGATGCCAAAGTTGAAGAGAATGAGGGAACTGTTATTAGACGACTGACAGACCAGGAAGTCAAAGTTTCCTTAAATGTAGCAGAGGGAACTTTGGCTAATCTGGCAGCAGCTATCCCCGGTTGTGACTTAACGGGGGCAGTTATAACCATTGGCGGAAGTGCTTTACAGGAACATCGTTTGACATTACGAGGCACTACTCCTGCTGGCAGAGATAGAGTTATTGTATTAACCTCTGTCAATCCTACGGGTGAAGTGGCAACCCCGTATAAGAAAGGCGAGGTAACTGTCGTACCTATGACCTTCTCAGCCCTTGTTAACGATTCTAGCGAGTTTGGGAGCGTAACGGATGCTTCGGCTGTGGCTCCGACTCTAACAGTCGGGGCAGATACTCATGCTGAGACACCTGGCGGAACCTTCATCCATGCCAAATTCTCAGTAAACATGGCAAACCCCGCAGGGAAACATCTTGAATTCTGGTTCACTGAGGCAACTGTTGGAACTAGGGCATTTAGCGCAGCCGCTTTGGATGGGTTAGATACTATTAAGCTAACTGTCAGTGGTGCAGCTATCGGGGCGGGTCATGCGCTTGCTCTTTACTATACACTTGGAACTGTGATGTCGGCTGCTGGTGGTATTCTTGACTCTTTCTCAGCACAAACCGTTGTAGTGGTTTAACGCTCTGTAATCAAAATCTAGACGCATTGATAAAGAAAGTAGGGGTAATCTATGGAAAGAACCGAAGAGGATAAAATTGTACAGTCTCCTATAAAAGTAATCTTGGGCGGAAAGAAATTTCCAATCCGCCCTCTGGTTATTAAAGAGTCAAGGGAATGGCGGAAGAAACTAATCAAGGCTTTAGGGATACTCCCCAAATATCTGAATATGAAAACAGATAACCCCGAAGCCTTTACTGAAGCCCTTGACTCTATGCTGAATGAAATGCCAGACGTAGTGACTGATTTATTCTTCTCCTATGCCAAAGACTTGGATAGAGATGAAATAGAATCTACCGCTAATGACACTGAACTAGCCGAGGCATTTCAGGAGGTTATGAAGTATGCCTTCCCTTTATCTCAGAGTCTAACAAAAGTACTCAACAATCAGACTTAGGGTCAACGTTTGAATTTTTGTTAGCTGAATGGCATATAACACCGGATTACATTGTTTCTAACTGGACTGATGAGCTTTTAGAATTAATGGTTAAGAAGCTCACCGATAGAAAACAACGTGAAATGGGCGCAGTAGAACATATTAAACCACAGTCTAATAATAAAGTGGTTTCGGATGAGACGTTATTCGGGCAATTAGGTAAGAAGATAAAAAGGAAGTAGCATGGCGATTTCGATAGGTGATGCTCTTCTAAAATTAGGTGTTGATTCGTCTGAGCTTGATTCGGGGATGAAGAAAGCTACCGATAATATCAAGCAGCAGATGAAGACCGTAGGCGTAGCTTTGACTGGATTCGGAGCTACGGTTACTGGTGCATTGGCTTTAACTGTTAAATCTGCCGCTGAAGAAGAAGCGGGGATTATCAAGCTCACTCAAGCATTAGATAATGTAGGGGTAGCTTATGACGATGTGAGGGAAAGCCTAGAGGCTAATATAGATGCTACTCAACAGAAAACATCTATTGCCGATTCTGCACAGCGTGAAAGTTTGCAGAGATTGCTTGAGGTCACGGGAGATTATCAAAGGTCGCTAGACCTTCTCCCGTTAGCTTTAGACATGGCAGCGGCTAAAGGGATGGATGCGGCTTCGGCTTCTGAAATCATAGGCCGTGTAGCTGCTGGAAATACTACTATTCTCTCAAGGTATGGTATTCAGCTAAAAGAAGGGGCTACTGCAACTGAGGCCTTAGGTGCTTTACAGCAGAAATTTGGAGGCCAGGCTGAGGCTTATGGTCAGTCAGTAGCAGGACAATTTGCTTTAATCAAAAACAATATCGGTGATTTAATGGAGTCTATCGGGACAACTGTATTGCCGATAATCAGAGACTTTTTCACCAACACTCTTAACCCTCTTATTCAAAAACTAAAAGCGTGGGCAGACGAACACCCTAACTTAATTAAACAGATAGTCATTTTAGCCGGTGTAGTGGGTGGGTTTGCTACTATTCTGGGACCGCTTCTAATTATGCTCCCCACATTAGCCGCTTCGTTTGCTATGCTTACCGGGCCTATTGGATGGGTTATATTGGCAGTTATGGGATTAGTAACTGCAGGAACTCTTTTATGGCAGAACTGGGATAAAGTAAGTAAATTCTTTGTAGAACTATGGTCTAATATGAAGATAGTCTTCGCCAATGGGGTGAAGTTTATCATTAATACTGTCCTACTCCCGTTTATTGAATACTGGGGAAAGTTAATCGGTGGGATTGCTCTTGGGTTAGGTAAACTTGTTGGAATCTTTAACAAAGAACTCGGAGCGACTATTGAGGGAATCGGGCAAAAACTAATCAACGCACGTTCGGAAATAAACGAATGGGCGGATAATCTTATTGACTCAGAGAAGGTCAAACAAAATGCTAGGGAAGTGGCTGACTCTGCTGAGAAAATGGCTAAGGAAGTTGCACAAACTGAATTAGAAACGACTAAAGCCCTTAAAGCTGAGTTACAAAAGCAGTATCAAACTTCTAAGGATTACTATGCAAATCAAAAAACACTCGCTCAAAAGTCCACCGATGACCAGAAAGCAGAGATATTAAAACAAACCGAAGAAAAGAAGCGAGCTACTGAAAAGGCTATCTCTTTATTAGAGAAAGAATACGATGCTAAATTAAAGACTCTTTATGCCGAACGAGACGCACAGTTATCGGCTTTACAAGAGCAGATAGATGATATTGATCGGCAGACAGAGCAAGAGGAACTAGCTTTAACCCGGGCAGACGAACAAAAAAGGCTTGCTGAATTACAAGCGGCTGCTGAATCTGCCGAAACAGCCGAGGACAAAGCCAAAACAAAGCAGGCTTACGATGAGTATTACACTCAAGTTCAGCGTAATGAACTATTAAGACAACGTAATGCGGAAAAGGACTCATTACGTCAACAGATGGAATCTGTCAGAGCAGCAGCAGAATCCGAAGAAGTTAGACTAAGACAGGAAACAGATGCCAGGATTGCCGAATGGGAGCGGGCATTAGATGAGTTCCTAGAACTCGAACGGATAAAATCTGACAACCTAGACATCGCTTTAGAAAATGAATTAGACAGATTAGCCAAAGAGGAAGAAGCTATATCAATGTCCTTTGATGCCCGTATTTCTGCGGCAGAGGCTTACCAGGCGGAATTAGAAGCCACATTAAAGGATGTTACGCAAACAGTCACCACTAATTACGTTACAACTGGCTCATCTAGCGGTGTAGGGAATCCCCCGGCTGGGGCAATCGATTATGGGACTCAAAATGGGCAACGGGTTGCACTTATGCCCGGAGGTAAATACGTTCCTTATGCTGAGGGAGGGATTATCCCAGAACCTACTTTGCTTTCTTCTTTAAGAACGGGTTTACCTTATGGCATAGCAGCAGAACATCGTCCGGAATGGATTACTCCAACAAAAGAACCACAAACCGCTAATATAACCATTATGCTGGACGGGAGAGTAATTGGGAGAGCGATTGGACAGCCCCTAGTAGATGAGATACGAGTCAGGACAGGAGTTAGAATATAATGTTTTCTGTCTGGATTGACGGAATAGAATACCCTGTTTTAAGAGGCTCGATTAACATTGATAAACGAGTAGAGGAAAGATCTACTGCGTCTTTTACTATTGTAGACGAATTAGGGACAGATACGTTTGTCAGGGGAATGCCCGTTCAGATTCTACAACCCTGGGCATTCCCCCCTTTCCACTTGAATGAGTTTTCAGGATTCATAGACACACCTGGACATGGTAAACACTGGGTAGGGGCTGGACTTTTACACGATATCTCGTGTATGGATAATCATTACTTAGCTGATAAAAGATTAGTAACAAAAGCCTATACAAACCAAACGGCGGGTTTTATTGCGAATGATATTTTTACTGACTACCTAGCCGCCGAAGGTGTAGTAATAGGAGAGATTCAAACTGGGCCAATTATTAAAGAGGCGATATTCAATACTGTAAAAGCTACTGAGTGCTTTGATGCTCTTCAGGAATTAACTGGGTTTACGTGGTTTATCGATGAGACAAAACAATTATATTTCATAGATAGAGAGACTAATGTTTCTCCCTGGAATCTTGATGGTACTAACCATAGAGCGATTAAAGATTCCGTTCATTTGTCAACAGGGAATCCTATGTATAGGAATAGACAATACATCAGGGGTGGGACTGGATTAACATCTCAGCAAACAGAAAACTTTACCGGAGACGGGTCTGTTGTAGCTTTTACAGTTGGTTATCCGATAGCTCAAGTTCCAACTGTCACAGTCAACTCCGTAGCTCAAACAGTAGGCATTAAAGGAATAGACACCGGGAAAGATTGTTATTGGAATAAAGGTGATGCCACAGTAACCTTTGACACTGCTCCTGGTGTTGGTTTAGATGTGGAAGTTGTCTATTATGGGCAGTATCCGTTGATGTGGATGGTTGCTCACCCGACTGGGGTTCCAGTAATGGCAGCGATTGATGGTACTACCGGAATAGTAGAGGAAATCACTACCGAAACACAGCACGAGTCATCGGACTCTATCAAGCAATCAGCACAAGGGAAGATAGATCAGTATTGTCAAGACGCCGAAAGGTTTACCTACCAAACGGATGAATTCGGGTTATCTCCGGGTCAACTTCAGGAGATAACCTATACTCCGTTTGCGTTTGCCGCTCATAAAATGTTAATTGAATCTATAAACATAACCCCAAACGGAAATGATGTCAGATATAACATAACTTGTATCACCGGCCCCTCTATGGGGAGTTGGGCGAAGTTCTTTTCTAACATTCTCAAGCGTCAGGACAACTCGATTAAAATAGGCGACTCTTTATTGTTGGTTCTTTTACAACAAGGTGAAACCTTAGAAGTATCTGAGGTTGTTTCGATAGACGAAGACGAATTCGCCGTTAGCGGTAATGTTAATAGATGGCTAAACTCAGCCCCGATAAGTTCAGGTAGTTTACAAAACGTTCAACACGAGAGATTAGAAATGACTGAGGTTGGCTCTGAAGGTCATCATACTACAGAAGATTACACTTGGGAAGTTGACACCGGGGATACAAGGTGGGATTTCTTTAGCTGGTCTTAGGAGATGATATGGAAGAGAAGAACAGATTAATCATATCGGGTAAAGGTATTCTAGAAGCTACTAAAAAGGGTACTAGAAAATACGATAATGGTATTTTAGTAGACCCAGGCGAAGTGGTTTACAGAGTAGAAAACCATAACATAATCTGTAATGAAGGTCTAATTCTCGTGGCTGGATTTGCGGTAGACGAATCGGCTGTTTATGATGTTGGAATTACTTATTGTGAAATAGGGACAGACGCAACGGCGCCGGCTGCGGGAGATACTACACTGACAGCCTATCATGGTAGGAAAGCCATTACCACAGGGTCAAGGACAAACTATGAAGATACGATTGCGACATTTTTCACGGCTGCACAATCGACCTGTGCGATTGAAGAAGCTGGAATGTGGGGAGGCTCTAATGCAGCAGCCGGAGAAGCTACGGGGCTTTTATTCTCTCATTTCCTGGTTTCCTTTGACAACTCAGCCGGATTGTACGACATCACCGTAACCTATGTTCTGACAGTAGCGAGGGGATAATATGGCAATAACAGCAGGTTCAGCAGCTTTAGCATCGGATGTAGCTCTTGGAGCGAATATGCCTTCTGGTTTTATAGGGATATGGACAGGGACAATAGCCACTATTCCCGCAGGATGGCTAATCTGTGACGGCAATAGCTCTACCCCGAATTTACTAGCTCAATTTGTTGAAGGTGTAGCAACTGCTGCCACTAACCCAGGAACTACGGGCGGAGCGGTAAGCAAAACGACTACGGGTCATAAACACACTACTGCTGCGCTTGGGGAAATGGGAGGAGGAGCATCAGGCTATGATACTAAAACAGATGACATTGCCGATATTAGACCGCCATATTATGATGTCGCATTTATTATGAAATCTTGAGGTGAATGATGATAATAAAATGTTTTAGATGTGGTAAGGACATAGATACCCCTAATGTAAAGAACTCTGATTATGTAATCGCAGAAGATACCAAAGCAGATGAATTAAGAGAGGTTGTTTTCGCTCTCAAACATAACGATAAAACTCTAGGCAAAGAGAACGCTAAAGATGAAGACTATACCAGAGTAGAAATTAAGACACCTCAAGACGCTAAAAACGCTGTCAAAATAATCTCCGAACATCAACTTCAAACAATCCAGAAAACAGGAATCGTATGTCCAGAATGTTATAAAGAAACTGACCTCGTGATTTGGGGTAAACATAAATAGGGGGTGAACTATGGCAGGCGGGATACTCGATAACGCTGAATTTGAAAATCAATTAGATGATATGAAAGCTAAAGGCACGCTTGACAAGTTCACTGCCCGTGAAATGTTTAAGCTCAATCAGAAGGTGGGGCAATTACCCTGCGTGAGTGATGAGTGCCCTTTGCCTAAAACAAGGTCTAGAATTAAGCCACAGCTTGTCGCAGGGGGTACGGGTGCGGGAGTCGCTACAATTATCTGGGCTATTTGCGACTTTGTAACAAAGATGTGGTTCAAATGATTTATCGAATCCCCATTGAGCAAGCCCGGGCGGGCGACATCTTGCTTTTTAAGCGATCAGGAATTCTGAGCTTTAGTTTAGCTTGGATGATTAAGACGATAAAGGAACCAAGCTGGGATATGGCTTGGTGGCATATGGCTCCGATGATTTCAGATGATAAATATGCCGATGCTCAATGGCCTAGAGTTAAGATTTCCAGTCTATTAACAGCTATTTCAAAGGGTAAGGAAATCAGGGCTTACCGGATTATGGAGTCACCTCCGCCGCAAGAGAAGACAGATTGCTTTGTTAAGAACACGATAGGACAGTTATATGATGCCCCTGTTTATCTATGGACAGCCCTTAGGAAGCTTGGAATCCCGATTCCTAGACTTATCAACAAATGGTATGACTGTTGGGAAGTTGCTTATTGTGCGATGGATTACTGGGATTGTGAAATAGACCCTTCGGATTGGAATTATCCTTTCATAACTGATTTCTTGAGATATGCAGGTGAACTATAAGATTTATCGAATGGTATGCCCTAAATGCGGATATGTTTATTATTTAGAATTAATAGACATTCCCGAGTATGAAGTTTGTCCTTTGGGATGTGGATATAGAGGAAAGTTTAAAACCTTTTTGATTGGATAGGGTTAAAACCCTGCTCCTAATGATGAGGGTCGGAGAACATCCGACCCTCTTTTTTGTTTATTCAGTTGTAGAAAAACACCTCCTTAATTTATTTCCTTGACCTCTATTATCATTCCTCTAGGGATAGTCAAGGCTCCATCATACCCAGTATCGTTGTGATATAAGTTCTCTATCACTCCGTTTGTGATAGTAACTCTATCATCATCCATATATAATACATAACCTAAATTCCTACGGGTTAATGGTTTCATTTCTCTGATAGCTTTAATGGTTAGATTAGCATCTTCAGAAAAGGCATCTAACCACGAAATTTCAACTCTTTGAAGCATAGAAATTACTCCAGATTTCTGATATTTTCATACTCGCCACTTCGCCTAAATCATCAACTATATCAACGGGGCAATCACCTAATGAATCTCTTAAAGGACATATCTTGCACTCGTCTTCTATCTGGTGTCCTTTGGGAAGTTTAATCTTTGTTTTGGCGAAGTGGGTACAAATCATTTTGACTCCAATAGTTCGGGATTTTCGTAGATGTTGCCGATGATTTCAATTTCTTCACTTCTTGCAATTTTGGTATTCCCTGCAAGATAATCATAAGTTTCTATTATAAAAACCCGCCATTCTCCCAATTTTTCACAATCATAACATTGGCACCGTTTTTGTTTAACAATATCCCTCTCGTAAATCTCCTTGCCGTTCTTATCCTTGAGGCCGGTGTATTGCATAACTTCTATTTCTGGATGCTCGCCCCTAAGAATAGAAGCTATCCAAACAGAATTGTAATTGCCAAACAAATCAAAAATTTCTTTTGTGTCTTTATCCCAAACTCTAAATTTCAGTTCTCTCATTTCACAATATCCTTTATCTCATCCCAATTATTAACTCTGATTAATTCATTCTCGATGTTTAGACATTGCAGATTCCATGGTTGTGTGTAAAGTAGTTTGAACTTACCCCTGGCATCTCTTAATTTCTCTGGTCTATCATCGATGTGGTAATCGTAAAGCCCTTGTCCACCGTTAATCCCGGAGAAAGGAATGCCCCAGTCAATTAACCATCTAGCTAGTTTATCGTACCCCATATATTTGACTCTGTTTGAATAGATGACAATCTCATATTCCTTAGACTTCCAATCATTCAGAACGCTTAAGGCTCCGGAGATAAAATCAGGCTTACCCCATACCTGGTCGTGAAACATCTCGTCTATTGCATTAGACGATACTCCAAGAGCGTCAGATAGATTATAGGCGAATATCTTTGACGGGTCTATCCTGACGTGAAACTTCTGCCACACAAGGTCAGCGAAGTCATAAGATACCACAACACCATCGATGTCTAGTAGAATTCGTTTCTGATTAGGCACAGCACACTCCGAACAATAACCCTCTTGACAAAGCAACTTGTTTTGATAAGAACACCATTCTCCTTTGTGATTTACCGTATCTATTTTCATTTCATACCTACTATAAGTTATTTTTCTTTACTTGTCAATAGCCTGCATATCTTGGCATAGATATGAACATCCTGAAGTCTAGTGTCTATATTTTCGACCTCGCCTTCATATCCTTGATTAAGCATCCAAAGAGCAGCATCAAGCTGTTTCATTAGATAGGCAAGACATATTACTCTAGAATCAGATAGTTTCAGATTCGGATACATAGAAAAGATTTGAGATACTCTGTTAAAATTGCCATAGGTATCCCCGCCTTTTGTATAGTCAGCGTTTTTGGCTCTATATAGGTTTAATTCTTCCATTGTTAATTGATCATAGTCTTTCATTCTATTGCTCTCCTTTTCGGTGATTGTAAGATATGTATAGGAATGTCATCGCCTCTTACAATCTGCCCGAAGTTCTCCGTAACTTTCATACATTCATCCTCGGCCTGGTCTACAAAGTCCTGTAGCCCATAACATCTGAAGACATTAAGAATCGCCCTGTATTGACCTCGGGTCTGAAACAGGAGCTTCTTGTATTGCTCTTCCGGCATTTTGGCGTAACCACTCATCTTCAAACAACTCCTGTGCTTTTAGAATTCTCTTAACCATCCAACTTTCTAACTGAAAGTGATAACACACACTGGGCTCGCATTCTTCGATAACAGCCTGGTGATTGCCTATCTTGACTAAAGCCTCTATATATTCAGTCATAATTCACTTCTTATATCCTTTGATTTGTTGGAAGTAAAGTATCAACCAAGCGATAATTGCAATTAGTTCAGATGCCATTGATAGCCACAGTTTAAGAGTGGCGAAGGCAAATGATATAATTGTGAGTAGTACAACTGTTATTAGGCAACTTGCTTTCGAAGGTTTGTTCTTCCCAAAAATACTAGGCAATAAGGCGAGGGCGAAACCGAAGCAACCAACTGTTATAATGTAGTCTTGCCAAATCATACACTCACCTTGATAGCTTGACGTGGAGTCTCGGGATATAATGCCCATTGTTTTGAATAAGGGGTTAAAAGGTTGATTACAGGGGTTGACAAATCAGAAGGCGGGAATCCTCCCGTCTCCGCATATCCCCCCCATTTCAAAAAGGCGTTTGTCTTAACTAACATCTTTCTTTTAGCTGTGACTTTCCCGGATAGAAAACCCTTCTCATCTATTGTGCCTCTGCTATCAGGCATTAGATAGATTTCGGGAGCGATATTAACCACGTGATCGTGAGACATAGCAACCAGATCAGCATGAATCCAGTTAGACGTTCGCTCGGCCTTCACCGCTTTGGCTGATTTAGTCCTAGCCCCGCCATATCCGTGAGTGATATATAACCAAAAGACAAACGGTTTTCCTTTAGTTCTATTGTTGTTATCACCAAAAGAGAGTTTATAAAGCATTCCCTCGGGTCTGTAAGGGATGTTTAATTTCTCAGCAATGTAATCAGTAATGTCCGTTCCAGCGGATTCATAAATTCTGTTCTCGTGATTGCCGGTAGTAGTGCCTAGAATATAATCCTTTATAGGAGTAAGCCACTCTACGACCTGTTTCTTTTGGTCATCGGGAGATCCTACTTGTTTGAATATCTCACCCTTAGAAGTTTTGATTACTGACTCACATAAGTCCCCATTCAAAAAACAATAGGTATTATCATTATTTCTAATAAAATCTACTGTTCTCTGGAAGTGCTTATAGGAGAAATATGGATTGCCGTAATGCAAATCTGAAATGATGACTAACTTAACCTCAGTTAATTCTTTTGGGAGAGTCTTTCCGTACCATCTTAACTCATTCAATACAATCTCCTATCTTCATAACGCTTACAATACATACATTGGCGTGTTATGAAATTTGCCCTTGTAGGATGATTTACCCATAAATGATATTTGTGTATGCCTAACTTACAAAGTAGCTTTCATTCCGGCATCTCCCCTCTTTTAAGTGCGTCAATTTCCTCTTGATGTACCTCTATGCCCCATTCATCAAAATCTCCACCTTCTATAATCGTCTTTTTGTCCAGCCACTCCCCGACCTTGACCAGGATGTCAAGTTTGGCTTTCTTTAGGGATTGATATTCTGTTTCGGGAATAATCCTTACATCTTCCCCGAACGGATTAGCTATTTCCTGAGGTAGAGGGCACCATCGTGGGATACAGTCATCTAAAATCTTGCGACCCCAAGAAGCCGGGTCCATTAACTTACAAGCCCCCTCTACATCAAGGTCAGTTCCGAAATGAGGGCACTCACCGCATTGATGAATTGTAATAATCTTGTAGTTGTTTATCGGTGCTTTATCCATCTTTACTCTCCTTTAATGCTCAAATAATGCTTAAAGTCGCTATTCCATCCCTCATTCCAACTATGCCAGGATTCGGTATCTTTAGGGTAGGGGTTTGAGACTAAATTAGTATCTGAATTGAATTCTATAGATGCCTCTTTGCCTTCCTTGTAAGCAATCCAATCCATCTTCTCTACTCCTAAGTCCCGTGTGTTTTAACTAGATATTTTGTACTTATCTCGCTGCTTTTAACTTTCAAAATCCGATGCGGCGGATAGTGTTCAAATATTTCCCCGTCATTATGACGATAACCAGTGGCGATTATTGCGCTTGCGTGTTCTCTGACTTTTTCTTCATTAGCTACCTCATACTCAAACACCCGCCCATCATCCAGATAAACCTCTATCTTTTTCATTCTCTACTCCTTTAGATACTTAGACTTGAGGGCTTGAAGGGCTTTTACCGGAACTTGATAGATATAAACTGAATCTTTATAAGAGTGACCGCCAAACACAGGTATCGTTACTTCGACTGATTGTTCGTGTACTTCTTTCCCATCAAATAAAGTGCCAGAAGCGTGTTGCGAAAAGAATTGAAATATCTCTCGTACTATTCTCTGGTGTTCAAATTCTCCAAACTCAATTAGACCCTCATAATGTGCTTTATCAGCCTCAGCATCCACCTTGTCTTGGTCAAGTTGGGCTTTAGCTCCTTGAAGTATGTCTATGTAAGGTGTACTGCGATTAAATATTTCTAGTATTTGTCCGATTTTCTCATCAGTTAGTATCTTCATTCCTTCACCTCTTAAAAGTTCTTGCCACAATGGGGACAGATATTGCCTTTCCTAAAATAAAGACACCCAGACATATTAGCTCCGGTAAAAGCAATAAACACGCCTTTATTGCAGATACACCCACCTCCATAGTTTCCGCATTCCGAACAGATAAAATTGCACCAACTCATGTTCTGTGATTGCCTCTGTATTACATCTTCAATTGAGTTTGATGCGACCCAAGTTCCCATTGTCATATCTACTTCACTCCTTTTACTTTGCGGAACTTGGCATTTAGCATTTTGTGTTGGGCATTTCTTTCAAAGCTACCGATATCTGCCAGTACCCCGATGAGTTTACCCTGTCCTTGCGCCATAAGTTCTCTGACGCCTTCTGTTTCTGGTAAGCTCTGGTCTTCATCCAGTACCACCAGCCTTTCAGATGATAGAATTTGCCTGTGCCGGAGCAGGTGGAACAAGTTGCTTTTGATATAGTCCAGCCATAACCGTCACATTTCGGACAAGTTTCTGCTGTCTGCTCATACAGTTTAAGGAGAGCGGCTAGAGGCTCAAGAGAGAGAAGATAATCGGCACTTTCTTCTGGCGTTTCAGCTAAAGCGTGACGCTCCGCAACATCCTTGTAAGCGGTAATCCATTCGATGAGTTCTTTTCTTAGTTCAGTCATAGGTTAGACTCCTCTCTTGCCAACTCTTATATTTGACTCTCGTATTTTCCCATAGAAAACATCAACATCTTCTGGGTCTGCAAACTCGGTAAGCTCCCGTTTTTTGTTTATAGCCGACTTACGGTCATTAAAGAACCAAGCCCCTATATCGCCTATGTCGTAACAAACCACTAAATATCTGTGGGACTTCTTCATTTCTCCTCTCCTTCTTTGAGTAAGGCTAGCTTCCTAATTGATAATTTTTGGACTTCCAATACTTAACTTCATCCCGTAATCTTTCCTCATCGAAAGCAGCTTCACGATTGAGTATCCTCTCGCTTTCTATCTGTCGCTTATTACAAGCATTGCATTCTTCAGGTGAAATCCATCCTTCATCTATCATCTTCTGCCGTTCCTCTTTACGGGCTTGCTCTTTAGCTTCGGCGATGAGGGCAGAGTATTTCGGAATATATCTTGCTAATGCGGTACATTCCTGCATCTCTTGCGGTGTGCAATTACACGTACAAAACTCACAAAATATCTCTTTGATTTTCTCTATGCTCATTTCTTTTGCTCCTTAGTCTTTTTATATTGAGATACAAAGCAATGTTTACAGTTCATACACTCCTGTAAAACACCAGAACCTAGATGATTAAACCAATGCGAGTAAGCCTCGTAGTTTTGGCAATTAGTCTTTTTGCATTCTATTCCTGTGCGTTTCTTCATATCTACTCCTTTACTTGAGGTGGGAGAGGGCTAGTTTAATCGGCATACACTTTGAGCTTTATTGCTCGTTCTCGGACACGAACTCCAGACCCTCTCCCTACCTCTTGGTGCTGGCTCGGATAGTTTCGCCTGACACTCCGATAGTTCAATAGTTGAGTCTTGGACACCAGCTATTAAGTTTTATCTCTCCTTTATGCTTTGAATTGATTGCCCTTTATTTGACCGAGTTTAATGACAAAGGTATTGTCTCGCTCTTCGATGCCTTTACACTCGACAATCATCTTTGGGGCGTTTAGACCGTATCCGTTTCGGAAATGTATCTCTTCATACTCACGCCCTCTTAACCTCTTAATCCAATATGGTTTTATTTCTCGATATTCTTCTTTCTTAAGCCCAGAATCTATCATGTAAAACCATTGGCGATAAAGCGTCAGATGTAAAACCCTCAATTAGCACTCCTGTGTTAGGTATGTTTGTTTCTTCTCAACCAGTCTCATTAACTTGGCTTGTCAAGGCCGGATGCTAGTTTGGCATCACAATTTGTGACCTCAGAATATAGTATCTTTTTGGCATCTTCCCAAGCTGCCATTTTACCCATAACATAAGCCAATTCCATTGAGCTAGAAAACTCTACAGGAGTTAGATTGTCTTCGTGTTTCACAAACCAATTTCCGTCATTGTCCCGATGATAATAATTGCTCACATTTCTCCTTTTTGTGGAACTTCAATAATTTATGTTTGCACCTGAGACAAGTTGTTTTATCTCCTGATCCGTACATATTGCCGTACCTTTTAGTAATCGTCTTATGCCCTAGTAGTTTACATATAAGATTCATATCAATCCCCTTTATGATATACCCTTAAATTGAGTTTGTCAAGTCTTTTATTTTATCTTTTAATTCATCTATCAACTTTACTAATTCAGAGGGTGTGTATTTCTTGATTTCGGTTGCTTTGTCCTCTAATTGTATGTCAAATCCCTCTCCATAAAGGTTAATAATCTTCCTGCGGTATTCCAGGAGATTACCATTAAGGTATCTGTTACAATATCTACACTGTAAATGGCAGTTCTTCTCATCAAATAGAGTTGAATTATATCTTCTGGAAACGAAATGTCCTGCGTCTCCTGAATCATAGGGGATTAACTTCCCACAGGTAATACACTTCCCGTGAGTCAGCGTTCCGGTTGTTTTCAAACAGTCCCTTAGTCTGATGTATTGAGAGAATAAAATCCAAGCTTTTCTTTTAAGGCTTGCTACACTGGGCTTCTTTTTGGGTTTATTTAACATCTTTACCTCTCATAGTATCATTACGCTTTGGGATAGTCTTTTGGCCGCTATCTCACAATACTTTTCTTCTATCTCTATGCCAATACATTTACGACCTGTATCTAAAGATGCTCTTAACGTGCTTCCCACACCCATATAAGGGTCTAGTATTATCATAGCGTCAGGGACTAGCCCGAGACACCATCTCATTAAAGAAATGGGCTTCTGACAAGGGTGGCAATACTCTATATCTTCGCCCGCTTCTCTGTAAGCCCCAATCCAAGTATAACGATATGCTTGTGACCGAGTAATAAAATTAGTCCAAGCCAATTCCATTTCTGCCTGTCTTATCTTCGCCCCATTACGAGCAGTTTTAATCCACGCAAGCCAGCCAAAATGAACGGGTAATTTATCAGCGAAACAATTACCGCCCCATATTATTAACTTTTCAGCAAGTGGCAATAATATTGATGGGTCAAACGGGCTATTATCACCCTTAATTACATCGTAAGATTTATTATTCTTAAACTTGTCATAACTGGTATCAAGGTTTATTCCATACGGCGGGTCAGTCAATACTAAATCAATACTCTTATCAGGTATTTTCGGTAATAGTTCTCGGCAATCACCACAATAGATAGCTATATCCGCACTGTCATCTCTAAAGTAAGGCTTGCCGATAGCTTCTATTATCTCATTAAAGCCCATTCCTTAACCGCCTTATCAAACTTCTCCATAACCATATCTAAATCAGTCCCATTAAAGCATTGCTTCCCCCCGAAGTATTTAACAGCGGGATCGATAAATATAGCCTGATTAAATTCCTTGCGCCTTGCGTCTTGAGTTTCGCTATCTACTGTTAAATATTTAATGAATAGGTCTCTCAATAATTTAGTATCCATTAAAATTCCTCTTCTGGTTTAGCCTTATCGACATATCCTGTTCCGTGACAAGTAAAGCATTCATTACCCTTATACAGACCTGAGCCTCTACAGTCAAAACACTTAGTCAAGGGTCTGATATTTCTAAATTCTACTCCCCCGTTCGTTATGTCGAAGCCATAAACTTCTCGATTAGGGTCACGCTCAAACCACTCCTTAGCCTTCCTTACTGTCATTCTACCCTTGTCAATCGTTAAATAGAGTGATGCTAGCTCTTCCGAGAAAGCCCGGCCCCTGCCGAGGTTAGAGGACTCATCCTTTTGAAGTACGATTAACCCGACACCATTCCCTAGTTTAGATTGTATCCCCTGAATAACGTGGCCTATGTTATAGAGTTCATTTGCCGGCAGGGAAATCCAATCAATAATGGTAATCTTGTCAGGTTCAATTATGTCAGCCCAGTTCTCAAGTCTTTTAAGGAGTTCGAACTTTGGCTTACCATTCTCATTAAGGGGATTATTCCAGGTCATTCTTGATATTCGGCGTTTGAACTTCACCGGGGTGTATTCATTCCCCATTAAAACACAAGGGAAAAACGACATATTCTCCCAGAGAAAGTTCTGAGCGAAGGTCGTCTTACCCATATTCGAAACCCCGGCTACTACGATAATATCTCCGGGGGAGATACACACACAACCATCAAACCCAAACTTAGTTCCATCTCTACCTTGGGGCCACTTAATGTCTAGTGTCTTCCCTGCATCGCTGTTATACCAATCTATTATATCTTTATCTTTATTAATATATCTATATATACGGTTTAACTTTTCAATTTTCTGCTGTTTAACCTCATACGCTAGTTTTATAGCTACAAGTTGGCGATTTTCACGTTCAGATATTTGTAGCTGGCGACAGACCATATCGAGGTCAAACGTCTCGCCCCTGTGAATGTCCAGCCATGTATCTACTAATGCGGAGACTTTTTTGTATGTAGGAGAGTCCAATCTAGCCTCACATTTAAATATTTAAATATTTGTTAAATCACGCATTTAAATTTAAATACTTTGTGCGTTTTTAAATTAGTTAAACTTTTTAAATAATATCTTTCTTTTTCTTGTCCAAATGTTCATTAAATTTATTCTGAAGATGCAAAAACCCGGCTTTAGTCTGGTCTATTTGATGTCTTAATTGTTTAACCTCTAAAGGTTCAGGTATTTCGGGTGTTGGTTTTGGCAATTCGTTATCACGTTCATACTGGGGTTTATTGCAATAGTCACACCCACATATCCCGTACCTCCCCGCTTTAACTCTAGGGTCATCAGGATAGAGATATCTAATACAGTCCTCGCAGTTCATCCCTCGAAGTCTCGTGGCGGGTTAGGGGAGGGCGATTCAGTTATAATTATATAATACCCATTCCCTAACTCTTTACCAATCTCCATTTTGTCTCCCGCGACAAGTTGCTCTGCTAATTCCAAGATTCTAGATTCAGGAGCGTGATGTACGGCTTTTTCATTAATCCCGAATCTCATTCTTCCTTACCTCCAATTTCTTTAACTGCCCTTACAAGAGGGGCTTCGCCGGGTTTAATCTCGTTAAGAAATTCTATCATAGTCGATGCTTCGGCTTTTGTCAACTCTTTAGTAGAGGATTTGTTAAAGGTTTTCTTGATGTAGGCTTTGGCTTCTTCTGGGGAGAGTTGTTTTTCTTTAGCTGTAGCATAGATTTTCTTGATCTGGGCTTCGGTGATTTTATCAATAGGCCTTTCAGTTGTTGGAACTGGCCTTTCAGTAGCTTTTGCAGTAGTGGCTTCTACTGCATCTCTGTATTTGGCCCCATCCCATAATCCGGCGTAAATATCGGCAGCTACACCTAGCATTTTCATGGCTGTTGATAAGGCATCGGTGATTGCCATCTTATATCCTTCATCATTAGCATGGAGACCAGTCTTTTCTTTTTCTACTAGCATAGACCCGCCACAACCCGGGATCGGGTCACTCCATAATTCACCCTGCTTGACAAAAAGGTTTATTGCGGCAAAGGCAAATACTTGTCCATCATTGGCTATCTCATTCCATACTCTGAGAGTCTCATATTTCCAACCAATACCGCACATGCCAAATTGCTCAGTTATGGCTTTGTATCGCCATTGAGGGTTAATATCTGTCTTACCAGATAGCCTCCCTCCTTGTATTTGCCTCAGAGCTTCTTTGGGGGGCTGTTTAAGGGCGTTGTAGATTTTTAAGTTATCCATCTTTTATACCCTCTGCTTTGGCTAGAGCCCTTTTTAATGGTTTAATATCCGGCATAGCATTTTGTTCTAAATCCCATACCGCACTTTTAACAGTTTCGTAAAGGTCAGGGGCGGCAGCGATTAGGTGAGCATTAGCTTCTGCTTCAACATCCGTGTTTCCATGCACTTCAGCTATTTGGTCTAGCTCCATTCCGGTTGTTACAAATGTTCTTGCCCCCGTTCTTTTGCACCTGAACATGCTAAATCTTGAAAAGGCCGTTTCGGTATTTGCCCATATTCCTTTAGTGTAATCCATTAAAATATTTCCTCCGTTTCGGTAGATTCTCCCGCCTCTTTCTTTCCCAAAAATAAGACTCGATTAGCGATGACTTCTGTTTTATAATGTTTAACTCCGTCATCACTCTCCCAATTTCGGGTTTGTAATCTCCCCTCGACATAGACCTGTTTCCCCTTATTGATGTATTGATTGCATTGTTCGGCGAGTTTATCCCAGGTTACAATGGCAAACCATTCTGTAGTTTCGGACTCCCCGAATTTGTTATTGACTGCGACTCTAAATGAGGTCACGGCTTTACCCGATGGAGTGAATCTCATCTCGGGTTCGCTGCCGACATTCCCGATTATTGTAACTCTATTTAACATTTCAACTCCTTGTAGTAACTCTTAGAATTTCCTCGGGCCACGCCTTGACACCGGGGATCGATATAGTGCCTTTAGTCGCTCTAATTACCTTGCCGATTTTTACCTCATCAGCTATTTTGTATTCGTTTGGTAATGCAGCGAAGTCTATTACTTCAAACTTCCAGACCTGTGATGTGCCCGCCGTTCCGACTTCTGTGTGTACTTTATCCGGTGCTACTTGAGGCACTGGCACCGGAGTAGTGTCAACAGTGAACTCGCCACCGTTTAGCTTTGCTTGTTTCTTAGCCAACTCGATGGCCTGTCTATTTATTTCCTCGGCCTCTCTTGCCTTGCGTTCCTGCTCGGCCTTGAAGGTCAGAATCTTCTGCCGGGTAACTTTGTCTGCCTGATCGATAGGTTCAAAGAACTTGTCAAAGGCTGCACGAAATGCCTTTACTTTATCATTAAGCGGGTCAAGGTAGCGTTTCTTCTGCTCGGTGAGTGCTTTCTTGAGGTTGGCGATTGATGCCAAGTCTTCGGTAGCCGGTTTCAGGTCATCATTAGATTGGATAACTCGCCCCTCAGCATACTTGAGAGCGGTGGTGGCCTGCTTGTAAAGGTTCTGAAGGATAATGTCCTGCTCTGGGACACAAAGCCCTACAGCGGTAATATCTTCAATAGCTGCCTGATGTTCATTCATTTAATTTCCTCCTCCATTAATTCTTTAGCCCACTTAAAAAAGGCTTTGTAATGAGGCCAAGCCTTTTCAGGCATACCCTGTTGATATGCCCAGTCGTCCGTTTGAGATAACCATTCATCGGGTGTAAAAGCGTGGCATCCTGAAACTACCTTATCGCCGCATATTGTTACCGGCCAGCAAAATTGAGACTGGAATGTTAGACCATTAAGATTTTCAGGTACGTTAGTTTTTTCTAAGAGCTTCACCCCGTCACCGAGCCTCACCCCGTTACCGAGCCTCACCCAGTTACCGAGCTTCACCCCGTCACCGAGCCTCACCCCGTTACCGAGCCTCACCCCGTTACCGAGCGTCACCCCGTTACCGAGCTTCACCCAGTTA
>Ga0265297_10002046_pt1 | contig 43181 bp, 63 predicted proteins | sample Munlanlwell13791_FD_192502 | JGI IMG/M metagenome (GOLD analysis project Ga0265297, IMG submission 192502) | Leachate microbial communities from a municipal landfill in Southern Ontario, Canada - Leachate well 137-91 | ecosystem: Engineered > Solid waste > Landfill > Unclassified | place... | reverse complement strand
GAAGGCGAAGCAGAAACTCTCAGGGCATTCCTTGAAGCCAATGGGGACGCAAACCTCAGGGGCGCATACCTCGGGGACGCAAACCTCAGGGGCGCATACCTCGTGGGCGCAAACCTCGTGGGCGCAAAAATCAAAATTTCTCAGAAAGAAGAACTACTGAAAGCTCTGAGAATTGAGATTGTTGACTAGCTTTTATTTCTTTCCATCCTGAAATGAGAATATCCCGTCAATGGATTGCATTCATCCTCCCTTTCATTGCTCTCGCTCTGATTCTTCTCCCTGATTTATTTCGTTCTTCTTACTAACATGAAGGCACTCGTAAAATCACAGGACGCACTCGCTATCTGGGACAAAGACCAGATGGAAGTGATCAAGAAACAGGTAGCTCCAAACTGTCCTGACGAAGACCTGAAATTCTTCGCGCTCGTCTGTCGCAAGCATGACCTCGATCCATTCATCCGTCAGATCCACTACGTTCCGCGAAAGGTGAAACAGCAGAACGGCTCCTATGCAGTGAAGTGGACGGTACAGATCGGCATTGATGGGCTGCGGTCACTGGCTTCGCGTACAGGACAGTATGCTGGATCGGATGATGTGGTGTTCGACAGGGATATAGGTATCCCCGCCAAGGCCACTTGCACCGTGTACAGAATGACCAAAGGGATACGTTGTCCGTTTACTTCTACTGTTCGGTGGGCGGAATTTTATCCGGGCGACCTACAAGGTTTCATGTGGAAATCAAAGCCGTTCCATCAACTTGGAAAATGTGCTGAGGCACAGTCTCTACGTAAAGGTTTCCCCGAACTCTCCGGCATTTACATCGAAGAGGAACTTCAGAAGCAGGACGAGAAGATCGTCACGCAAACAGAAGAGAGCATGACATTCGATGAAGCCATGAAGCTCGCCAAGAACTGCAAAGCTGACGAACTCGACACGGTGAAGTTGAAACTCTCTTCCGAACTCGGCTCCCTTACGCAAGACGAACAGGAGGCGGTGATGAAAGCAATCACAGACAGAACTCCGAAGAAGCGAGGACGACCGGCGAAGATCATTGACGCGGAAGTCGTGGAGAACTCCCCTGAGAAAATTGAAATGATCAAGAAGATCAAGGCGTGCAAGACGCATAAGGATCTCGAAGGATTGAAGCCGGAAATTGCAAAGGTGGTGAACGATCTTGCTTCCGGTGCGGAGAAAGACGAGGTGATTATGGCCGCCAAGAATAAGGCGGAGAGTTTTGATGCAAAAATTCCTGATTCCCTTTTCCCCAATGAAAAATGAAAGGTTTTCAGTTTTATTTTAACTACGGCTTGAATGATCAATGGATGAAAGAAGTCGAACTCCACAACGGAGAATGTATCGAAAAAATTCGATCAGAACATGAGATCATTGAAGTCCCAATTGGTACAAAATTTATCCGTTTCCACCAAGCAAAATGCTAGCCACCCCCAAACCACTCTCGAAAATGCAGTCTCTGATTGAACAGTGGAGAGACGGCAAGAAGAAAGACGAAGCACGGAAGAAGGTGCTCGCGCTCCTCGAAGATCCCGACTATCAGAAGATGGGAAACAGCGCGAATGAGAATTACATCCTTCGCAATCGTCCCTTCTGCACGGCGCATAAGCTGAGAACTTTCCGCGAAAATCCATTCTTCGCCTACCTCGCCTACGAGCAGGAGATCGTCATCGAAGAAGAGAAAGAAGCCTTTGTGATCGGGCAAGCCGTGGATGATTTACTTACCGACAAGAAGGGTTTCGATAAGAAGTATGAGATCGTGTCCCGACGATCCAACGACGCCGAGAAAATTCAGCTCACCAACACGCAGGGAAAAATCGTGCTCGCTGCCGGTGAAGAGTTTAAGTCCCGTCATTTCTTCCCGAAGAAGATCGAGAAGCACAACGTGGTGTTCATGCTTCAAGACAAAATCCCCTGCAAGATGGAACTCGATACGATCGACTTCGAGCGAAAGGCATTCGGGGACATCAAGACCTGTGCGAGCATTGAAACCTTCGATCCGCAAAAATGGGGCTATGATTTCATCATGTCGTTCTACCAGATGGGGATCAAAGAACTGTACGGGGAGTTGTTCCAAGGGGAATTGTACGCGCTCTCAAAAGATTCAGATGGATGCCGCTCTGATTGTTTCGTCTTCCGGCAGGAAACCCTCTCGCAATTCCATGCAGAAATTGACGCACTGGTGAAGAGATACATTCAGTGCCAGCTTTCCGGCGTGTGGCCGTTCACGCTTGACCTGAATGGCTCAATCGAAGACCGACGAAAGTTTTTCCGCTCGCCGTTTTACTCGCATGAGTCATGCAAATCTTTTAAGGATAAGATGTTACCCCTGCAAATATGATTTGTAATCACCATGATCCCACCGGCAAATTCAATTATTTTCAGCATTGCAGAACTCTTAAAGATGGAGTGAAAGGGGAATATATTGTTTGCACTCAATGTTATCGAAAGTGGATTCCTGAATCAGAAGAAACATGTAAATGGCGAAAGAATGAAAGGTGTTGGGATGGCAGGAGTGATGCGGAATTGAAAAAGCCAGTAGTGGAATTGATGAATAACATGGAGGAAATAATTGAGAAAAAATCTGACTGGAAACCAGCCATGAGAGCATTGTTTGACATTATAAACACAATGAACTGTGAAAACAGAGGACATGTTTATGACAACATTCATTCTATGCTTGATGATTTCCGTTCTAAATTCCTATGAATAAAGAACCTCTACCAACGCGCATTGTCACCACAATGCAGGAGATCGACAATTTATGGAACCAATGGTATGAGTCTTCCGACCTCCACGGAGCGCGGGAGTACCAGAACAAGCTCGTTATGCTTCTCGCGGAACTTTCCACTGTGATCAAGACCGCCAGGAACAGGGAACTTGGATCCTACTCCATCCGCCGGTGGAAACAGGCCACGAGACTTCTTGACCACAAGAGCACCGGTATGTCAGTAAAAGAGAGTGAGGAAACTGCGATCAAGGAAACGAAAGAGGAACGGGACGAGGAGAACGAAGCCGATGCAGACTTTGAAGGATTGAAGGTTTTACAGTCCGCTCTCATGCAAAAAATTCAGTTCTGCCAAGACTGCTGCAACGACATCAAGCATCATTCCAAAATGGCAACTAACACCGGGCCATGACTAACACTTGCACCATTTCTGGCACTCATGTTAGTCTGTTCGATGCTATGTCGAACTTAGGAAGTAAACAGCAAAGGCTATGCAGTGTAAATGGATGTGAAAATAAATATTATTCAATTAACTTATGCCAAAAACATTATTCACGATGGAAGAGACATGGTGATCCTAATAAAATACTCATTAGTTTCGATCATGATAAATTATGTTCAGTAGAGAATTGCAATAATAAATATCACGCAAAGAATTTATGCTTTAATCATTATTGTAGAATGATAAAACATGGAGATCCTTTGGTGGATAAAAGACAAGATAGAATTGATAATTCTATTGGAGGAAAATACATTGAATATCAGAGAAACAAAAGGAATACGAAGAAAGGACGCGCACAGATGCGAGCACAGTTAACTATCAACAATGCAAAAATAAGAGGAGAAATCAGACCACTTCCGTGTGAAATATGCGAGGAGAAAAAATCACAAGCTCACCATGATAGTTACAAAAGAGAGGACTGGAAAAATGTAAGATGGCTTTGCCTAAAACATCATCGAGAATGGCATAAATTTCATTCCCCAATTTACCAATGAACTGCCACATTTGCGCCGCCGAATCAGGAACATTCGTTGTCTGTGAAAAGTGCTCTCCTGGGCTTTCTACCTACCAACGAAGAAAGTGCGACCAAATCTGGCATCAGTACGTTGTTGCTGCAGCAAAGCGCGTGTGCTCGTACTGCGGCACGGAATACCCTGAACCCACGGAGGACACGCCGGAGACTCTATGCGGAGATCATGTCGCCTCGAAAGGCTCCTCTCCTCACAGAAGATGGGATGTAACGAACGGGCGAGCGACGTGCCCTCAGTGCCATAACAAGCGCCACTCAGGGATCGTGTACGCCAAGGACGAGAAGAAACAGACGGACGAAAGGACAGTGAAGAAAGTGAAAAGGGGACAGTGCAAAGGTTCCCCTACCTGTCACCTCATGCCGCTTTCTAACGGTTACTGCGTTCGCCACCAATGAAACATCTTTTAATATCACCGGCTGAAGTGCGGTTGGAAATCTCAGAAAAAGTCGGAGCTATGTTTTTGGATGATGGAGAGGTAGAAGTCCTTGCTGATATTTTCTCACGGTACAGGCCGCAGAGTTTCAGCAAGAAGATCGGAAAAGGAAGCATTGAAGATACCGAATTCCACGCGCACGGTCCCGAGATCACGGAAGAAGAACAGAAAAAAATGAGCGGAGCAAGATTGCAGGTTTTTTCCGTAATGAGGGACGGCGAATGGAGAACACTGGAATATCTGCGTGATGTAGTGGGATCTCCAACGCAGTCGATAGCAATATATTTGAGATCATTCAGGGAGAAAAAATATGGAGGGTACGTTGTGAACAAAAGGAAGAGAGGGAAAACGAGGATATTTGAGTACCAACTTTCACTGAACCAGACTGATTCCTCCAACCATCCATGACCCGCATCCTCTCCACTTTTGTCGGCCTCTGCATCATGTTCTTCCTTCTCGGATTCGTAGCAGGTGCTAACGCTAAGACCAAAGGGGATGCCGAGTTTCACTATTATCAGGGCTATGTAGACGGTAAGGCATCTTGTTTCCAACCCTCACTATGACTCCTCTTCGATTCAGAGCGTGGTATCACCACAAAGGCAACTCCGACAACGGATGGATGGAATACCTTTCATTTGGCATCGACGAGACATATCAAGACAAGTTCTTATTGGCAAAGGAGCAAGGTTTCATAGGCATGAAAGTCTTTTCTCAACTTGAAGGTTTCAAGCATGAACGTGATTTCGCTCTCATGCAATCCACTGGCCTCAAAGACAAGAACGGGAAGGAGATATTCGAGGGGGATATTGTTCGAGTATCGGCACCCACAGATGAAGGTAGTTATGTGATTGAATGGGGCAATTGCCAATGGTGGTACAACGCCAATAAGCAACACTACTATCGAGTGGAGGCTTCAATGACGGAATTCAGCGAAGTCATCGGAAACCGCTACGAGAATCCTGATCTCCTCCCCCAACCATGAATCCCTCCCCCCAGCCATCTTGTTCCCAACCATCACATGAGTAATGCAGAAGGAATCACCAACATTGGCATTATCCATTCTCTTGGGTGGTTTATTGTAACAGTTATTATTGCTTACATTGTTGTCTGTACGTTCGCAGCTGTGGCAGATGCAGACCCAAATGATTTTCGGTCACGTTTATTTATTGTTACATTTCCAATCGTGTGTGGAATAGCGGTATTTTTACTCACGCTTTAGCCCAATTCTCACTCCCATGACATCCCCCTCTCCCAATCCATCGGCTCTCAGAGAAGAACTCCCTACTGATGATGAAATAGCTGATGCTCAAATTGCAGGTGCTATTGCAATGCGAGAGGCGAATAGAAGAGGAGAGCTTGGGCCATTCGATAACCCGATTTTTTCTGACGCTGCCGTTAGAAGGATAGAGCATGAGCAGTTTCTCCGCTCCCGTGCCACTTCCCTTCCTGAATAATTCCTTTTCCCACATATCCCCATGGAAAATAAGCAAGAGCCACAGGCAAAGCGAATAGTATATTACTCTGCACCTATCCACATCTCACAAAGCGTGAGAATCGGTGACAGCCGAACCATGCATCGGTTCGTCTTACATAAGAACATCATAAAGTTCTTTCGGTGGCTGAAAGACATCTGTATTGAAACCTACGATATTACTGAAATAAAAACTATCCGCGAAGGATACTTTTGGATTGATAGTGATGGGCAGTTGTCACGGATGTACGACCCCCCCGAGAGCACGGATGAGTACATGGTTGTGAAGGGTATCGGAATGTCTATTCAGGTCAGTGAGCCTTCACTATTCCCACCCGCTTCCCTTCCCCAATCTTCACATGAACTGCCCCAAGTGTGACCAGACGATGAAGAACCTTGGCAATATAAGTGGAATTGTCTACGACTCATATCCTACTCAGTGGGATGAAACGTATGTGTGCCACGGATGCAAAAAAAAGACGACCGTTCGAGTACACGGACAGGCGGCTCCCGATTATTCATTCTTGTCTGATTACAGTGAAGCATCTTGTTCCACACCATCACTATGAGTAATGCACTCGACGACCTCATAAATAGCGGAATGTACAACAGCCCGCTGCCTCCCGACATGATTAGTAAACTTCAGTCTATGCCATCCCGTGCGGAGCGAGAGGAGCGGCAGCAACGAATGATCGACCACGGAGATGTTGACCCTGATTACTTCAACCGATAATCACTCCTCCCATGAATCCCTCCCCCCAGCCATCTTGTTCCCAACAACCATGAAGCAATCACTCCTTCTATTGGCGTTCCTAGTTTCTATGGTTATCTGTATCCCAGAAATTGTCTATATTTTGTCCCACTAATCCTCCCATGAAGACCTCCCCCCAGCCATTGGCAATCTCGACTGGCAGAAAGAAATGCGGATGCTGCTGGCGTTCTGATAGTGGAGGGATGACTCGATTTTATTGCGAGAAGCACAAGCCTTCTGAAACTGCGGAGGCCGAACGTCACTTGGTGGAGGAAATGATTCATGCCGTGAACCCAAATGTCACATTTACTGATTGCACTCCCCTCCCCCCTCTATGACTCCTAAGAAGCCATCGGCAATCAAACCTGTGAAGGCGTGGGCGATTGTGAATCCAGAAGGACACATACGACTAAATATTTCAGAGAAAAAGCCGTCTTTAGATATGCTGTCTCCTTTCCTCAATAAATATCAAGCGAAGGAAAAAGGCTACCGTGCCATCCGTGTTCTCATTTCTCCCCTCCCATGACAGATAACAGAACATCAGAGGCTACATACCGTATGCTGAATATGTGTATCCGTGCCAAGGAAAGAGGCCACCAAGGGGCAGACATAACGATAGATAAAGCCATAGCCGAGAAGTACAAGCGGATGGAAGAGGCGTTGGAGAAAATAGCTTGTTGCTGTGTTCCTTATCAGACCGACCAAGACGAAGCGATTCATAAACAAGCGTCAGAAGCCCTCTCCTTTGACCCTCTCTCCAAATGACCCCCCCCTCCTCCCCATCGGCTCTCAGAGAAGAACTCCTCCAAGAGGCAGAGTGCCAGTGTGATGTGCTGCGTCCTCCAACAGAGCGTGAAAATGAGTGGCTCCAAGAACATTCTCTTCAATGGCGGTCGAAAATGCCACCAGATACGAAGAGTTTTGATGGAATAGGAGAACTCAATTATGCGTTCTACATTGGCGACTATATTACGAAAATATGGTGGAGAAATGAAGACTTCCAATGCAAGATTTATTTCATCAAAGGCTCACCGTTTCCATGTGAACATGATTCTTCCCTCCGCTCCCGTGCCGCTTCCCTTCCTGAGTAATTCTATTTCTTCCCCCTTATTCCATGAAGTTCACTCTCACCAAAGAAACGAAAGTTGAATTTGGCATTACACTCCATCGTATTAAAGCAGTCTCATCCTTTGGGAATGTAACGAAGGGTGACTTGGGCGGATGGGTGGAGAAGGAATCAAACCTTTCTCAAGAAGGCGACGCATGGGTCTCCGGCGACGCATGGGTCTCCGGCAACGCATGGGTCTACGGCAACGCATGGGTCTACGGCAACGCATGGGTCTACGGCGACGCAAGGGTCTACGGCAACGCATGGGTCTCCGGCGACGCAAGGGTCTACGGCAGAATCAAATTAGAGTTCGGTTGGTGTTTTGGAAGAAAGAGGAAAGACTGGAACATCACAGAATTGGAAAACGAAGAAGAGATTTTGCTGATAAAAGACTACAAACCAGCAACGGAGAAAAAAGCCGAAAGTGGTACGAAGGTTAAAATCCGTCTGGCTGGTGGAGAAATTGTTTCTGGCGAACTTGTCGCTCCCCCTCCCCCCACTAACAATGAGTGATCACAAGAAACCCTCGTATCTCAAAGAAGAACTCATCGAGAAAATGATGGACTACTATTGCCCTGTCTGCGGAAAGATGTTGAAACCGTATGGAATGAAGGAACTCAAGTGCCCACTAGGTCATGTGTTTGGTATCCAATCTCTCCACAATTTTCTCTATCCTCGTTCTCTCCTCCGCTCCCGTGCCGCTTCCGTTCCCCCTACCCCCTGAGACTATGGAAACTACCAATGAAATTCTGTTCTGTATCGTTTGTAAGGAACCGTTCTACAGAAAAGAACTATCCAACAAAGGGGGAATGTATGAAGTTATCGACCGACCGTACAATTTCGGGGCGTGTGCTCACTGCAACGATAAAGCTCATACTAATTCTTTCTGCTAACCCCCTGAGACTATGACCCCTCTCTCCCCTCTCTCGGCGTGTTGCAACTCTCCCGTCATTCAAACGATGTATGCTTGTGGAAGTTTAATTGATCCCTTCGAGCATTCTGAATACGAATGTACGAAATGTGGAAAGCCCTGCACCCTTCGAGCTTCGGAGAAAGATACAAAGTCGAAGGTTAGTAATCATCCACAGGGAGATGCCAACCAGACTCAACCTCTTTCTACTTGTTGCGAGGCGATAGCATTGCCATTACAGGAATGGGAGAAATCAGGAGAAGGTGATACCCATTGGTGTTCTAACTGTTGGAGACATTTATTCCCAAGCGACTTACAATCTCAGTCCGACTGCAACAACGGCCATCTGCGAGTGCGGGATGGCACCTGTATCGCTTGTGGTGCTACTGTAAAGCCATCGGGAGGGGAAGAAAACTGCTCGGCCATCCCGCACTCATGCGGGGAACATCTGCGCTCCGATGTCGGAGGGTCTACGGACAATCCATCATCGTCTTCCTCTCCCGTCCGAATCTCACAGGAGGAGATGGAGAAACTGATTGCCTTTATAGAAGGAAATATACCGCACATACTGAGGCAGATTTTGGATACGTGTGACCTTGCCAGTGGATCGGATGTGAACAAGACGCGATACTCTGCGAAGGGGTTTTTTGAAAATGACTTCCCGAAAATTCTCTCCTACATCCGCTCCCTCCAACAGCAGTCAGAAGTCTGTGGTACCGCTTGTGCCGAGGCTCTTGAATTGAGAGTAAAGGTTAGACAGCTAGAGCAGCAGAATGAGAGGTACAGGGAAGCACTTGAGAAGACTAAATACCAATGGTGGTTACTTTCTGGGGCATATGAACCGAAGGAAGAAGGATATCTAACAGAGAATGTTCTGGGACGGAAGGGCGGAGTTCAGGAGTTTGCGAAAGTAGAATTGAAGAACGTAAAACAAGCTCTCTCCTCCCCTGATTCCCCTTGCATTGAAAAATAGGAATGGTACTCTTAGCTCAATCATTCCCCCAATTCCAATGGTAAAGTCCACATCGAACAGCCCCGGAAGAGTATCCCCGTCTTCTTTGGAACAGGCGAAAAAGCACTGTCTGAAATATGCAACGAACATCGTGCAGTACTTCAAGAAAAACGGGAAAGACGCAGATGCAGCCGAAAAGTTTTTGACTGATATTATCGCGGAAGCCTTAGAGACTTTCTGATATGAAACCCTGTAATGACCGCCTCATCATCGAGCCTTTACCAAACGAACAGAAGGACGGTATCCCGTTCATTGAACGATCCGAAGCACTGCAACGCGCAAGAATCGTGGAGATAGGGAGTGAAACGTGCGTTGTGAACACGCTCGACAGAGGCATTTGCGGTCCGGTGAAAAAGTCAGATCTGATTCCCGATCTTGCCGTAGGTTTGGAAGTGCTCTACCTGAAAATGGCCGAGGACAGGACTTCGATCGATGCGGCCTACTCGCTCAAGTACAAAGAAAAGGATTGCCTACTCATTAAGGTTACTGATATTTACTCAACTCTACCCTAGATTCCCATGATCACCATTGAATTTGGAAAAGACGGAAGACAATCACTCCTTGCCGGAATGGAGAAGCTGCACAAAGCCGTAGCTGCGAGTATGGGGCCGTCAGGAAGAAACTTCTTTTTTGAGGAACGGGACAATACCTACCTTTCCAAAGACGGAGCGACCATTGCACGATACATTCATGGTGCCGGACTCATAGACAAGTTTGAACGTGCCGGTGCTTCCCTCCTCCGGAGAGCTTCACAGAAGACCGAAGAGGAAGCTGGCGACGGAACTACGCAAGCTACAGTCTTGGCCTACGCCATGGCGATGCGCGGAAAGGAATTCGTGAATGAAGGGGCAAACGTGATTGCCATCGAGCGCGGCATGCGAAGGGCATACGATGAAGTCGTGAAGTCTCTTGAAGACTTGAAGCGCGAAGCCAAAGACAGACAGGCATGGGAGAACGTGGCCTACATTTCCTCACGGGATAAGAAAGTCGCGGAGATCATCGGGGAGGCCATGGAGAAAGTCGGCCCCACCGGATTCATTCGTGTCGATACAGGGGACGACTGGACGGATCACGAAATGAAACTCGAAGTGAAGGAAGGCATGACATTCTCTCGTGGATACACGCATGATATTGAGATCAACGATTTTAAGAAACTCACCTGTACCCTGAAAAACTGCATGATCCTCGTGACAGACCATCAGTTGATGACGGAGAACGATGCGAAGGAACTGGTGAGAATCAGTAACGCAGTCTATGCCGCCGGTCACAAGGAAATCGTGATTATCGCCAAGAAGTTTGCAGGGATCATGGTGGATTTCATCATGCAGACCAATTCAAAATTCATCGCCACGAAGGGACAGGAAAGCATGAGAGTTCTCACTATCGAAGCTCCCGGCTATGGATCGAGCTTCACAGACGAATTCTGTGACGATATTGCTGTTATCACTGGAGCGAAGTTCATCGGGGAAAGGCAGGGCGGGAAATTGAAGTATGTCACCATTGATGATCTCGGTACCTGTCAGTTGGTGGAAGCGTCGAAAAAGGAAACGCACATCATCGGAAAGAACGACAATCAAATGGCAGTCTCTACGCGGCTCGCTCAGATCGAAGCGCAGTATGACAACGCAACGGGAGAACTGGAAAAGAGGAGAATGGAAGAACGAAAGGCCGCACTCACTTCTGGGGTGGCCATCATCACGGTTGGAGGAAGGAACACGGAGAATATCGGAGAGAAGAAAGCTCGTGTAGACGATGCAAAGCTTGCGACACGGTGCGCCTACGATGAAGGGATTGTTCCGGGCGGTGGTGTCTCGTATGTCAAAGCCGCAGATGCCCTGTTACTCAATGGAGAAGAACCTGATGAACGGATCGGAGTAGAGATCGTGAAAGATGCCCTGCTTTCTCCTTTGATGACCATTGCCAGAAACTGCTGTCTCGATCCAGACGTGACCGTGATGAAAGCTCAGGGATTGAAAGCGGAAGAGACGTTAAACATGAACACCGGAAGGGCGGATATTGTTAATGCCTTCAATGACGGGGTGGTTGATCCGGTGAAGGTTCTGAAAAGTGCGCTCCTGAATGCCATTGAAACAGCCCTGATTTTCCTCACTACGGAAACGGTGGGTGTTTCAATACCAGAGGACAAGAATGGACTGCCTATATTTTCCTTGGTGCGCGGGGATGCTGCGGCTGCAATACAGCCCCGTAGAGCGGCTGGAATCTTTGGAAGGATGTTTACAGCAAAGAAGCCCTGAAACCTCGCTCAGAGCTTCTGGATGCGTCACAGCTACTTCTTCAACACCAACGTATACCCAGCCGTGGCATCAAAGAATGCTTTTGCTGCAAAAAGAAGATATTGTAAACCTTGCGCGTCAAAGGTGATGGACGGGACGGTGCCGTTCGTGAGGTAGAGCGCGAGGTAGCTCAGGCCGAGACAGAGCACGGCGAGGAACACCCGCACGGAAATGACATTGCCGGTGGCGACTGCGTTGAGAACCCACTGCACAGGAGGAAGAGCACTTAGCCACGGGATGCGCTGTGTTTGTTTAATAAGTTCAGTGATGACTGCCGCGACTGCGCCGACGGTGATAGTCATCCCGAAGAATTGAGCTACTTGCATGTCCATAAAAGAGGGGGAAGGAATGAAAACATTCTATCACTTCTTGTCCTCCGCGTTATTCAATAATTCAAGAGTCCTCTGTTGGATGACAAAGTTCGGCTCAATATAGACATCTTCTCCCTGCACTTTCAGTTTATTCTCCGTCACTATCTTTTTAAGAGTGTCGATCTGGAATTGAGAGAGTTCCACATTGTCTTTTGTGGCGATCTGAATGGAGGCCTCGAAGAGTTTTGACTGTTCATCAGAGGAGAGCCCCATCCTTTGTGCGAGAGGAACAAATTTCAGGAGTGCTGTTTTCAGTGTAAGGGATTCCTTTTCGTTTCCTTTCTCATCCACGATCTTGAAGTCTTTTCCTTCGAGTGTTTGAATAGGCGTGGAGACGTTAAGTAACTTCATGGGAAGATTGGAATTGAATAAAGAATACCATTCCTTTTGAGAAATGCTATACTATTTTCATGTGGACGATTGCCACCCCATTCATAAAGAGAGATCAGAACATTATTGGTTTCTGGCTTGAGGGATTCAAAAGACTTAAATTTCCTCGGGAAGAATTTAAACTGCTATGGATTGACATGAGCAATGATCCTTCAGTAAGTGATCCCCTTAAAAGTTATCTTGAAGAAAATGGCAGATATTTCAAAGAGGTGGAATACATTGTCAATCCGAAGAAAAAATACAAGAACGTGGATCGTGAGGACTTGGGGAACCCAAATGACAATTTCTTTCTACGCAGACAGTCAATCGCTGAAACAATGCAGATATTAAACAAACATCGTGATGGAAATATGGTGATCTATGAAGACGATATAGTCCCGCCTGAAGACGCATGGCTCAAAATGAAAGAAGTGTTTGATTGGTCTCCCAAGTTTCTGGGAGTGACTGCGGTACAATATGGGAGACAGATTCGCTGGCCTGCGCTTCTTGCATGGGACTGGGTGAAAAAAAAGACCTTCGGAGACAAGGACACATCGGAGGAAAGAAACTGGTCGAATGTGATAAGAGAACCGGAGCGTGAGAGCGGATTCGACTATATTGGTTCAACGGCTACGGGATTCATTCTTCTGCGAAAGGAATTTTTAGATCAGTATAATTTCACTGCTGACGGAACAAAAGGGCAGGATGTCATGCTTGGATTCTATATCAATGGTTATGACAAGGACGAAAAGGGAGGAGAGGGAAAGTTAATGATCCGCTGGGATGTGAAACTTGATCACATGGGTTGTGATGAGCAGGGAAGATTCAAGATTTATCGCAGTCCATTTTCCAACTCCTACACTCCATACAATGGCATTCGTTTTTAACGATACTATCTTAGGCTGGCTCACAAAAGGAGAAGCAACACTGCTTTACGATTTCGCCATGAAAGCCCCCATTCCACGGGTGATTGAGTTCGGAGCATTCTGCGGCAAGTCCGCTCATGCGATGGGACAGGCAATGCGGGACAGAAATGGACTTCTTATTTCACTGGATCAGTTCACAAGAAAACAATCCTTCTGGGGTAAGAGAGAGGATATTGTGGTCAATGACGTTTTTGAGGCGTACTGGAAAAATATGGTTAGTTTAGGTTTGGAAAAATATGTGATGACAATGCAGGGATTCTTCAATCAATCAATGACAATACTTCATGGAAAGTTTGGCATGGCTTTCATAGACGGGGATCACGTCTTTACGGGGATTCTTCCTCAGTTTTCATACTGCTGGAAGAACGTGGTGGAGGGCGGATTTATCGCTTTTCACGACTACACCAATAAGGATTGGCCGGATGTTAAAATGGCAGTTGATTTCCTCTGCCAGAAATATGATCGGAAAATAATCGCTTCAGCGGATGGAACTGTGGTCATTCAACGATAATTGTTGAGATAGTCTTCACGGCCTCCTGAAGTGCTTTTTCACGTTCCCAGTTTCTCACCTGAGTGACCAGCCATTCCTTGATTATCTTTTTTGCAAATTCCTGTCTTGTTTCCTTTGGTTTTTCAATATCAGGAAATTCCATTCTTCCATATTCATGGAGTCCGCAAATAGCATCTTCCAGTCTTTTTGCATGTTCCGCCGATAGTGTGAATGAGAGAATGGGCAAGGACGGGTGGGGTAAATGATGGAGTAGTAATTATTCAGAAGTAACAATACTCAGGCGTAAAGAAGTTTATAGGTTACTCCATTGATCACGACATTGACAGCTCCTGCCGGAATTACATCTGCGGTCGTCGTCGCAGGACTTTGGACGATGTGCCGTTCTATTACGTCCGTATCGGTGAGAGTGAATCGACCGGAACTATACTGCATGAGACCTGCTCTCGCGGATGTTTCACTTGTTCCCGTTGTGAATTGCAGTGGAGCCGTGTTCGCGGTTGTTGTCCCTGCTTTGAGATGAAGAACCGCTGTCGGTCCCGTCGTCCCGATGCCGACGCGGCCGGCAAAGTAGTTGTAAGCACCTGAGTCATTTGCGTAAATGTCATAAGCATTTGTTCCGCTAAAACCTGAAATATATACTCCATAAGCGTTAGTTATGGTAGAGCTTGTTGTTTTTAATCCCGATATATATGCTCCGTATAAATTAGTTATTGTCCCTGTTGTATCGCTAACACCGTTCCAAGTGCCTGCTGAAATAAGCATACCTGCCATTCTTTGTATAGTAGAATTTGCTCTATGTATTACAGCCAAGTAACCACCATACATATACCCAGAGTTGTTCATCACCTCGCTGGCGTCTGTGTAGGTATAAGCATTAAAAGCATAAACATTCTGGCTTATTGTTCCTGTTCCTGTTGGGTTCCAAGTCAAAGATGCGTTAACTCCTCGTTTATCTGTACTTGTTGTGGCATCTGTAAAAGTCCTTGTCATATCAAGGATATACTCATTTCCTGCGTTGTTATATGTTGAAGGAGTAGTACCTAAACCAAGATTCTGAACTACCCATAGATTTGTTTTGTTATATGAATAGGTTGAGTAAACCCTAAACAAATCATCACTTCCCCCTGCTCCAAGCCACATTGATGTCCCTGTTGTGTAAAACTTAAAAGTTGTGGCATCAGAATAAAATTCATTTCCTGCTGTATTAAACCGAATAAAATTAGAGCTTCCTACAAGCTCCAATAATCCTGTTGGTGTTCCGCCAATACCAAGTCTTCCGTTGGCATTATCCCATAATAGTTTAGAACTATCTGCCAGCAATCCACCTGTGCTGGCAAATGTAACTCTGCCTGCGGTAAGACCTGATAGCGTAAGTCCTGTGAATGTCGGGCTTGCGCTCGTTTGGATGTCCTGAATGGTGTCCAGAAGAGGCGTGGCATCGACGTACTGGAGAGAAGAGCCAATCATTGCGCCTACTGCGTCTTGGGCCATTTCGTCAGTGTATTGCGTGATACTTGAAGCAATGGAAATAATCCCTTTGTGTTTTGCATCTTCAGTGATGGTAATTCCATCCCCAGCCGTGATCGAAGAATATCCTGCTCCACCATCAACAGAATGAACGATGTCCTGCCAAACTTCCTTCGCGGGTTTTCCATACACAAGTTTCCCGTCCTTCCCGACCGTGAGGAATTTCCCGATTCCGAAAGCAGACTCATCAACCGTTTTCGTCCCGAGAAGAAACGGGGAATGAATGAGCGAATGATCGTAGTCTTTCTCGTGAATCCTCGTCGGTTCTTTCGAGAACGCAATGACTTCTTCCTTGTTCACTTTTCCGTCCTTGCCGTCTTTCCCATCCTTCCCCGCTGGCCCTACAGGCCCCATTTCTCCGTCCTTTGGAATGGGATAGTCCACTCCTGCGACTGGAGTTTTCCCCGGATCTCCCCTGTCCCCCTTCGGCCCCACGATGGAATCACCTTTCTCTCCCTTCGGCCCCATGATTCCGGGCAACCCGATTCCGTTCAGTCCGTTTTTGCCATCTTTGCCCAGTTGTCCGTCCGTGTAGTGAACGCCTTTCTTCGGCGTGACGTAACTCAGAAACTCCTGCACTTCTTTCGGGGTGAAGTAATCCACTCCCTTGACCGGAGTTTTCCCGTCTTTCCCTTTGGAAACTATTTTTGCAATGCTGTTTTTCAGACTGTTTACGATTGCAGGCAACACCTTAACGTTGTGCACGTCATCCCTTGTCAGGGCCGATGCCGGAGAGCTTTGGAAATCCATATCATTTTACGAGATTTTTGAGTCTTTCAATGGCGCGTTTCATCATCCCCATTCGCAGTATGTTCTGTGGCCTTCGTATTGCGTTCAGGAGAGCTTGCAGATAGAGGGAAGCGGTAGGGAAGCCTCCCAAGATTACAACGGCTGTACGGGGCTGTAATGACCCGTCACCGCCCTCCTTTTCATAAATGCCTTGTATGATCTGATCCTGTACATCTCTGGTACATTTCTGAAATTCCCAGTTAGAATAAACATGCAACTGATTCATAATCTCTTTTCCGGTGTGATTGATATACCAGTCCTGAAGTGTCGTACTGTACGAAAGGATTGCCCTTGCTCCTTCCCATCCGTCACCGAGAATCCGAATGGTGAACATTCCATCCCCGAAAGGGTCGCCTCTCGTCCATGCGATTCCTGCTTGATCGAGAGCAGCCGTAAACGCATTCGGTTCTTTCATGGCCGCAGCAATCGGATTATTATTGCGATCCGTTCTGAATTGGTTCATGGAAATTTGGGAATGGTGAGATTTGCCGCCTGAGTATAGCGGGAGAGCTTGATACATTCATTCTTCGCTTCGTCCGTAGCAGAAATATTGATGCAGATTTGCGTGAGAAGATCCACGGTTTTGTCCTGCCTGTTTTCGACTGTTGAAACTTGCTCCATGATTTTTTCGTGATCTTCCCTGAGAGGGGAAGGAAACCAGCCCATTTGCTGTGCGACGAGAGCGAGGGCAATGGCTGCGATCGGCCCCATGACGAACATGCTCTTGCTCCACCATGGAGTTGAACCGTTTGATGGCGTAGACAGTTTCCTGTCCAGCAGTTCTTCGATTCTTTGGAGGGGGTCTTGCATATCAGCGGTAGGGATGGAGGGTATTGACTACTGGACAGAATGAATATAACATAGTATTATGTTATGGAAAATTGCTGCCATTATCGGATTGGGATTCTGGACTTTGGTTCTGCTCAGGAGAATTGATTGAATGAATGATTGAAAGAATAAGTGCTTTTTCTGCTGGAGCTAATTTTTCAATTGTTTGGATAGCCAAGCCAACACCCTTCGGGATCAATTTCAATGCCTGAGCACTCAATGTTTTTGATGGAGTTGTTCCTAATGCCCCGAATAATGCTGATGCAGCTATGCCTTTCATCGTTGCCTCACTCGGTGACGATCCAGTTACCAACGATCCAAGTCCGGCTATTGTTCCTAATCCAGTAGCACGAAGACCGACAAGTGCCTGTCTTTCAATAATAGACATTTGCCGTTCCATTGATTTTTGAGCACCGAGAAGATTTGCATATCTTCTGAATAAATCTTTAGCTTCTGGGACAGATTCAGTGAGAGCATTTTTCAGATTGCTGAAAATCTTAAGTTTCACCTGATTCAAATCTTTATCAAAAGCCTGACCTGTCCATCTCATTCCTTCCCCTACAGATTGTTTTTCTTCCCATGCTCCCAATGGAATAACTTGTAATGGTTTAGCCCCTTTCGCCACAATCGTTCCTCCCTCTTCTACAAAATTTTTCGTGAGGCCATCCATCAGATCGACTAATGCATTGTATAGTGCTGTTTCTCCACGCTTTTTAGCCGCGAGCATTGCATCTTTTATCGGTCTGACAATAAGCGGTTCTAAATCAATCACTGCTTTTTTCGCTCCTTTACTGGCATTCTCTATGGCAGACCTGAGTAATGATCCAACCTCATTCTTTTTCGCAATGATGGCATCTTTCAATGCGCCCTTTGTTGATGCAACTATTTTTTCTTCCACAACTGCTTGACCTGGATTCTTGGCGAAATCAAATTCTTTGGATAATGGTTTCAAAACACTATTTATCAAACGAGACGGAATTTTCTCTCCAAGCCATTTTGCGACAGACTGACCAACCGGAGATTTTGCTACAGCAGATATTCCTTTCAATGCTCCGCCTGCCAATAATTCAGTACCAGCACCTTCCACTCCTGAGATTCCAATGTTTTTCAATTCTTCTCCAGTGGTCATCGGTTCCGCAGTTCCTAATAATCTCTGTGCAGCTTGTTTTCCCTGTTCGCCTATTCCAGCCCCTATCCCAGCTCCGGCTACCCCACCAAGGAATGAACTTGCTCCAGCAGATAATGGAGCAGCCGGAAGTCCAGCAACAGCCCCTACAGCCCCACCAAGCAACATTCCGGCAGTTGGTAATGCTTCTGCACCTAAATTTGCGAGTTCTTTAGGCGTACCTTGTTGCATTTCTCGTCCTGCATATTGAATAGGAGATACAGGTGCTGACCATCTCTCTATTGGATTTGTCGTACCGTAAATTGAATAATCCAAGAACGCTGAAACAGCTCTGGGATCATTGTTTCTTTGCGTCAGAAAATTATAGCGTTGTGAAAATTGGCTTTCATCCCCTAAGGAATCTTTGAGAAATTCAGCAATATGCCTGTCGGCATCTCCTTGCGGGATTCCATCTTTCATTATTTCCTGCCGTTTTGATTCAATAAATTCAGGAGTGAGATAATTCATACATTTTGGGGAAAGAGTGAAGCCAATTCATTTCCTCCTTCATATTGATACATCTTCTTCACAACATCTATTTTTTGATCGTAAGACAATTTATTCCATGCCGCCTTGCTCATGGCAGTATGCGTCCATCGTTGATTTCCTCCATTCGTATAGAATCCTATTCTATCAATGACTTCGATTGTTTTGCTGATCGGATCACCAATGAGTCTCGCAGTATAGAGGTTCGGATTGTTAGGGAAAGGATCACCTTTCTCATAATCTATTCCTTCAATGAGTCCTCCCTGTTTCGCAATGTTAATCGTGAATGCGGTAGGATTATTATTGCGATCCGTTCTCATTGAAGTTGCAGAAGAATTTATGGATGAACCTGATGATGTTGGAAAATATTGTTCAAAATAAGAATCGTCGTAGGTTTGATTGAATGGCATGTCTGAAGACGGAGTGTAACCTTCTCCAGTCAGAGTTTGATAGGCTCCTTTTCCTAGGAGAGTGTCGTATCGCGTTTGTTTTGAAATAACCAAGTTCTGCTGTAGATTTTCGATCTTTGTGAGCATGTCTTTCACGTTATCCCTATTGAAATCGACAAGGAATTGATTGAGATATACGGCTTCAGTCGGCGTCAGAGCAACACCTGCAAATTTCTTGCGTAATTCAGCCTGCATTCCTCCGATGTCGGCTACAAGATCAACCCATTTCGGATCGCGCAATTCCGCAAGTGCTTTTCCTTTTTCAAGAGCATTTTTCCAAAGACCTCCATAATTTTGCTCGAATGTATCTAATTTATCCTGTATCAGAGCAGTGTCTTTCAGGCTTTCATTCGCCGCTTCCACGGATTCCCTCGTTTTCGTAGAAAGTGAATTTGTGGAAGTAATCAGTATTTGCTCTTTCAATCCTTCCATATCTTTATTATCAATCATTTGTTGCATGATTTCTGCTTCGTCGATTCTTTGCCGCAATGTTCTTCTACCAAGTGCTCTTGCTGCCATCAGTCCGAGATCGGTTCCATCGACCTGAGCTTGTCCTACCAACGATGAAACAGTTTTATCCGCCTGCTCTTTTTCTGTTTTGGCGGCCTGCGAAAGAGTCGGAGAAGAAAGAATAGATTTCACATCAATATCCGGCAGTTGTTTTTGCAATTTATCAATGAATGTTTGAGGAGTATTAGTGCCCCATGTTTTTGCTGCATCGAATAATTGCCCCATGGCTGATTGCGTATCGGCTCTTTGTTCTTTCTTCGTTTCATTAATAGCTGTTTGCGCTTGTTTTACTGCATCCTGAACATATTTTAACGTATCATCCTGCACCTTATTCCAGTCGTTCTTCATGGTCGTTCTCGCAGCAGAAAGTTTGTCCTCCATGCGTTGTGCTCCTCCAATTTTCAGCTTCGTGGCCTCGTCCACTTTATCGTTGTACTTTGTGATCACGTCGATCATGGAGTTGGCGTAGTTCTGGTGGATCGTGACCATCGTGTTCGTGTAGTTCGCGCCGATTTCCAGAGCTTTGTCGGCGTAGGATTTATCAATCAACGCCATTTGAGCCGTAAAGTTTGCTATGGCTGTCGCGCCTTCCTGATCCGTTCTCTCGATTTCCGCGAGACTGGCCATGCTCCCGAACCCGCCCAAGACTGCGTTCCTTGAAATCATGCTTTGCACTTTCTTTGAGTTTGCCACGGCCAATTGTCTTCGTTGTTCCTGTAGGTTCAATTCCGTTTGCTGCCGTGCGGTTTCGTTCGCGGCCAAGGCACTTTGCTCCTGTAGTTTCGCAAGAGTCTCACTTTCCGCTTGGGTTGTTTTCAGAAGGTTCATTTTCATTGCTGATAGATCGCTTTGCCGTTGTGTCATCTCGTTCACGATTTCCTGATACATGCTAAATTCATCTTCCGCTCGATTTTTCTCATCCGTGTATTGCGTCCCGATGTCCTGCATCCTTTGGCCTAGAATACCCATTGCTGTCTGAAGCATAGCCGCCGTTGCAGGATCGGAAGACTGGATCAATCCCTGAATAGCAGCCGTGGTAGTCGTTGGTGCTACATTGCTACCATTAGCCTGTACGGGGTTTCCATAGGCATCCACAGTAGGTGTTGTTGTCGGTACCGTCGCCGTCGGTGCTGTACCTAAAACCGTGGGAGTCGGCGCATTGATCTCCGCTTCTTTTCTCTGCGTGTAATATTCCCCGAGTTTTGTAGCAGCTTCGGAATAGGAACCGCTCAGTTCTGCTATGGTCGGGAGAGCGTTGATTTCCTCAAGGATTTTCGCTGCTTCATCTTTCGCCTGTTGTCCCGTGGTAAATCCTCCTTCTCTTCCTGCCTGATCTCCCATATTCCCCCTGTTCCACGCTTCCTGATATTTCGCCTGCAATGTCTTTTGCTTTTCTTCAAGAGCTTCCAGTGCCGTTTTCCGTGCGGATTCGATGTCATTGAACGTGGAAAATCCCGACATGGACATGATCCTGTCTGATGCCTCGGTTCTCTCCTGCACGTCCTGAGCAATGGTATCGTAATCCTGCTGCGTGATCGTTCCGGCAGTGAGATCGCTCTGTGCTTTCGTCAGTCTCGCCGCGACACTGTCCTTCACGATCTTCTGCAATTCCGCCTGTGAGACTTTCCCGTAATTGACGGTCACGGCTGCGCCCGTCGAGTCGTGGGAGACTTCCATTTGCCCCGTAGTGGGGTTGTATACCATGGCAGCTCTCTGAAGGTCGGAACCCGTGGGGACATTGGCAATCGTATCGAGACGCTTTACATTCTGAGCAGAGACATTGGTCTGTGCTTGTTTCCCTCCTGAAAGACGAGAAGACGGAGTACCAGTAACAGTCATGGCATCAATCTTCGTCGGATCAGTGGAAGTGGCAGTTAATTGTTGGCTTTTTGCCAATGCAGCTTGTCCTGCTTCATTCAATGTAGCCCCACTTGCCTGCAATCCTGCCACTCTTGCGAGTGCTCGCTGTTCTGCTGCCGATGATCGAGGATTGAGAACGTCTGCCATAGGGGATTGGAAGAGGATCTATTTAATGACTGAGCGGTAATGGATAAGGCGGTGTTCTTTGATCATTTAATGACGATAACCTGGAAGTAAGAAGGTGTTGTTCCAGTCGTTACTTCATGGCCGCCAGTTAAACTTTTATAAACAGGAGCAATCGTCAAAGTCCCTCCTGTCTGCACTTTGTGGAAATGAGTGAAAGCAGCTTCCGGCGAGGGGCCAGTTGCGATAGTAAGCTGTTGGAATAATCCTCCTACAATCCCATTTGCGCCGCCGTCTATTTGTCCAAGTTTCCCTCCATTTACACGAATGTCATAATTTATACCACCAGCATCATCATCCACATTGGTTTTGAATGTTATCATCAGCAAATCGCCGACACTAGCCGTTACAGTTCCACTTAGTCCCGGGAAATCCGCCCAAACAGTTGAAGCCAACGCCCCGCCTCCAGAGGCATTTACATTTATGTCCAAATTCGCCCCCGATTCCGTTGGTGCAGCAGCCAGATCGGCAGAACCGAGCTTGACCCATCTTCCATTTTCTGCAAGGAACCGTCCCGTACCAGACCCCTGTGTGCTACCAATACCAAGGAGTGACCCCGTGTGCGTCCCCAGACGGCCTAGAAGAGGGATTTTCCATCTATTTGTAGTCCCACCCGTTCCTGTCACATACGCGCTATAAAGTACCTCTGCGGCCCCTGTGGAGCCTGTTAGACGGTGATTGACCATAGCTCCCGTAGAAGCGAGCTGGACTTTCCCTGCCGCGCTCTCCGTGGCATTTACCGTAGAACCTGAGCCGAAACTGATCCAAGCTCCTCCCAAGTAATAGTAACAAATACCCGTTGCGGAAACACAAGCAGCCTGAGGCGTAGTGGGATTGGAACCTAACTGACGATCACGTTCTGTCGTAGTCGCAAAATATGGAAGTCCCAAAGAACCCGAACCCGAGAACTTCAAAGCTCCCGAAGCCGTGAGCGTATTCGTCCGATCCATGTTCACTTTCAGGTTGATCGTCCGCATGTCATCCACAAAACGCACTGCTGCGCCGGGCGTAAACCACTGTCCGTCACTGCACGTCGTGTATGTCCTCGTGGCCGTGTAGCAAAGGTCACGAATGACAGACCCGGTGAGGGTGATGACTTTCGTAGTGGAGTTCACCAAAGCCCTCTCGTAATAGATATGTTCCGAACGCGTCCTTTGCGTGATTTCCAATACTCCACCCGAACCGGCCGGAAAAGTGATCTTCACGCTGTTTTTCGTCGGAGCATTGATCTGGATTCCCGTTGTGACCGTTGTGTTCATTTGCGTCCTCAACGTCATCTCAGGGATGTTGTAGACCTCAAAGGAGGCTGCTGAAACTGCTCCTGCAATGAGCATCAGAATTGCCAGTGAAAGATAGGTGCCTGTCGCCCTATCGAACAGCCAGTACATAAATTGTTTGAAAAGGTTACGCATGGGGGTGGGGGAAACGGGAAAGAGGAGTTAAACCGAGGAAAAATCCATTGGATTGCACAAAGTCTCCATTTTCTCCTGTTGTCCGGATGACAATCTTGAACTCCTCACCTTTATGCGCGAGCGAAACTGGGAACCGAAACGGGAACGCCGTAGGTGGATTGCCACCGGAACCGTAGGCCGTGGAACCGACCCGACCGGACCCGAGCGGCGTGCCGCTTGTTCGCTGGATGAGATAGGAATCATCGAGCATTTTTGTGACAGGATTCGAGTCCCGTCCGTAGTAAATATCGATGTAGGCGATGGAGCCTATCGTCATGTACCCGTGCAAGTGAAGATAGCGTGCTTTGGCATACTTGAATTTGTCCCGTCCAATCCATCCGGTACTGCGTTCCATTTCCACGGGAACGGAATCATCGTAGTTTCCCGATTCATCAATGTAGATTTTCTGTGCAGCCCCGTCGATCGCCCACGTCTTCGAGTCATGTTCACACACCACATCGTAGTTCTTTCCGGTGTCCTTGAACCACTCTCCCGTCGGATACTTTCGCACCCAGATTTCCTGCGCTCCGTTCCTTCTCATGCCGCACTTCAAAAGACCCTCCTCGATATTGAATGTCATCCAGTTGAGTTCGTTCGGCGTATCAATGCCGAGGAGATCCTTTTCGATATCATCGTCGAACTTTGAATCGACTCCGATTTCCTGCTCTCCATTTTGTACTTTCGCCCCAAACCTCGCGAGCCGTTTTTCGGGAAGCTGGAAGATAATGTCGTCATCACCGACTACAGCTACGTTCCGGTTGTTCACCGCGCCGAACTCCGGCTTGATCGGAGAGGGAATGCGAGCACCGGTCGTCACATTCACTTCACTCCTTCCCGTACCGTAAATTCCGTCTTTCTTCCACACGATGAAGAAGTTTTTTGTAGTACGGGCTGCGGTGATTTGTCCTCCATGCCCTACAAGTTCCTGACTGGATGGCGCACCGGAGAAGTCATAAAATGCACCGAGAGCAGCCGCGCTGGCAAATTTTGAGAAATCCCATACGTTCTTCTGATCTTTGTCTGCCAGACAGTTGAGCGAAGCCAGCCACTCCACCAAGATGGATGCCTTGTCACAGTAGGTCGGTGAGAAGGTAGTACAGACAGTCACCATTTCATTTGCGCTGTGCGCGAGCATGGCATTGGCACCGGAAGCGGGAACGCCTGAAATCGTGTCGGTTGTCGTGGTGGTGAAGGTGAACACGTCCGTTCCGCAACGAGCCGTGTACGGTCCAGCGGCAGTCGGGAACCTGATCCCCTGTCCGGTCTTGAGATCGAAGGAAGTCGCTCCGGCTACTACAGCGGCATTCAGTTCTCCCACAATAATCCGTCCCACGTTGTCATACCCGTTCCCATAGTAGATATCGTTCTCAAACTCCAGCATGGAAACGTAGTAGCCTGTTTGTAACGTGAGCCCGACATCATAAATCAATCCATAGAAGTCCGACTCTTTGTCGGTACAAACGTATAGGATTTTTACGTCTGTTCCGTCATCCACGGCAAACCATAATCGCGGGATCATCTTGGCGGATAACATTCCACGCCCTGCCGTGATGGCGTAGTCCGAGAGATCAAGTCCGCTATCCTCAATGCCCGGACGCGGAAACATCCCTCCCTCAGAGTTGGTCCTGAAATTGTAACCGGAGTAGGCATACTCGGGACGCAACACATCTGTCTGGGTTTTGAGCCCTCCTCCTAGGTTTTGAGCCACGATTTCCGGGATTAACAGTGACCTTGGCGATATGGTTAAATGGGGAACTTGATTATATGGAAAGTAAACTAAACATAGCCGTAGCCTTCATCGAAATTTGAGGATCTGACTCCTCCGGAAATAAAAGTCGGGCTTCTTGGCATCGGCCTCGCAAGCCGCAGGCGTGTATTGGAAGTCTGCACCGAGAAGCCGAGATACGCCTGTAGCTTGTCTACTGCCCTGAAATAGCACTGAGAGACAAGGTCGGCGTTCTCCCCGTTGAGCGCGTAGGCTTCCGCTTCCAGCAGGGCCAGAATGACTCCGTTCAATTCCACGGGCGTATCGAGCGTTCCTGAAAGATCGGCAATGTCCACGGGCTTCTTCCAGAACGTGAGCGTTCCGGACGAAATCCCGAAGTCTCGTGGCATCCACAGAAAACCGTGATAGATGCAGAAGAAATCCGGATCGGGGTCTTCCCTCCCCTCATTCATTTCATCTCTGTTTACAACAAGTTTCTTGGCGCACTCGAACGTGGAGGGCAATTTGTACAGCCTCTCCACGATTTCTCCCGAGGAATGATTCACTCCGACATTCCCAACAGTCGCACAAACATCATCCGAAGGCTTGGTCTGGTAGGTGATGTAGTCCCACGCTCCTCGGTGGTCATAGGCCATGAACGCTCCAGGCTCGTCCGTGAAACCTGATCCATCCGAAAGGTCTGCATTTCCGGTAGATCCAGCCGTGAGATCGCTGGCAAGCGAAGTCTTCACGACAAACGTGAACGGCTGGGAATCCTCGCAAAAATCCCATCCCTTCCCCGTCGGGTTCACCCTAATCCTTCCCTGCGGATCGAGTGCCATTCCCGAAAACGGAATATGGAAAATGTCGCGCTTTGTTTCGTTGATTCTGTAGAGCAAAGAGGCATCTGTCATGTACTCCACGGACGCATCTGCTTTATCTCCGGTCTTGCGACGGAGTTCGTCCACGATCACTTGGCCGGTTGTGTAGGTGGGTTCTCTCTTCATTCATGGAGAATGATGAAACCGAATGTTTGATTATAGGCACTTGTGGTACCGACATTGAGCGTGAAACCTGTCCCCGATTTGCTCGTGATCCAAAAAGATGTCTGGTAAGGCGGATCAACAGAAACAGCGTAATTGACATCAGGAAACGCATGATCGAGAGTGACGACTACCGAAGACCCTGAAGCCAAAACGACTCCTGTCTGCCTATAGAGTGATGCTCGTGCCATGATTAAACGGGGTTAAGTACGAATCGGAATGTCCCGCTTGCCGTCTTGATCCGGAGTTCGTCCAGATCCTTGCGCCAATAAATCGTCCCATTGTTAGGTATCCCATTATCGGAACCTGTTCCTGAAAGTATCAATGCTCCCGTTCCTGATCCATTACCAGTAATAACTAAACCTCCGGTCATCGTATCCCCTCCCGTACTTACATACCGATCATCCAATTCGATCATCAACGCTCCCGTATTAGACACTCCTCCTGTATTCTGATCCGTCCCGCATACCAACATCCCTGTCCCAGTAGCGTAGAGCTTTGAAGTTGTGGCATTGGTACAGGCAGACGCGGTGAGATTCTTCGTCGCAATCGCTCCGCTTTGTGTGGAAGCTCCTTTATCCGTCCTGTAATAAATAAGCGCCCCGCTCCCATTCTGATCTTCTGCGATATGAACACCTGTAGCAGGAAGACCTGTTTGTGGAGACCTAATCGTGAATGCGCTTCCTGCTGCAAGGATAATCAATACAAGTGCAGTGACAGCAGGATGCCGTCTGACGAAATCCTGTGCTTGAGAGGAGTATCCCATTAGGCGAGGGGTTGGTGACCGATCTTTCCGATGATCGCACCGAACTTCGTTCCCATTCCTGTCTCCCAAATCTTCAGGTTCACCATCTTCGCAGCGAGAGGAACGGAGAATGTAGGATCACGATCCTTTGAGTCCGTGTTATCAGCATGAACCCTCCACTGCTTAATGAGAAATTCCGAAATGAACAAACCGGACCCGACACTCAACGCTTCTTCCACGACATAGGATTTCCACGTCCTCGTACCCGATCCTCCGGAAACGTCCTCGTAATCCGGAGCCTGCTCCGAATAGATGAGTTCGATGTTCGCATACACCGCAGCATTCCCGACGTTATCCGCGTGAGGAGTGTAGTCAATAAAGACCTGCAATTGCGGTTCCGATCCGATTGCTATACCACGGGAAACAGAACCGACCGCAGCCGTCGCGGTGAGGGTATCACCGGCTGCCGCTGTGACGAGTTCGATACAGGTGGAAGTCGAGTGCATGGGAATGGGGGAAATTACTTAGACGCTTTCTTGACACGCTTCGTGTATTTTCTCTTCGTAACAGTCTTTGCGGGTGTCTGATTATCCACTATTTCGGCCTGTGGCTCGTCCTGTGGCCCCACAATCGTTTCTACACCCTCTTGGGTACTTTCATCCAGTGACACTTCTTCCCCGCCTTCTGCCTCCTCTTTTGCGAGTGCTTCCGCTGCCGCCTGCCTGAGTGCGGTCGGATTGATCGAACCACGACGCGCTGCTTCCTCTTCGAGGTACCTTCTCCCTGCATCGCGCATTTCATCACGGGCAAGCGCACGATCATTTTGCATCTTCCGGAGAGCGTTCTGCTTTTCCACTTTCTCCACTTGTCTCATTTGCAATTCCGCATCGTGGTCGAGATTTCTCTGTACGGAACGGGCGAAATCCGAAGCGGCCTCGGTATCTTTCATTTCGAGGTATGCCTTGCGTTCCTCCTTGGTCATCCCTTTCATCTTCTCCTTTTCGGAGAGTTCGCGCATTTTCCTGATCGCCCTGATCTTTCCGATACGGTCGAGAGGGTCGCCTTTGAACTCCACGCTCTCCGCCATGATAATCTGATCCAGTTGATTCGGCGTCTTTCCCTGCAATCCGTCCTGATACTTCAGGTTTTCACTGCGGAATGCCTCGATGCGCTTTCCTTCCGGCGTGTGCTTTGTTGCTTCCCTGCATCGTTCAAACTCCGGATGATCGGGAGACATCATATCCGAGAGATATAATTTGTTGTAGTCGATGGTCTGATCCATATAGTGAGGGGAAGGATAATCTCATCTCTGCCCCCAGAAGGAGCAGAGGGAAATTACCGCGAGTAGTAGCGTTCCATCCATTCAACACCGCAACGGCCTGTCACTCCAGATCCACTATTCGTTGCCTGATCGCAGACGAACGATTCAGATTTGCGCCAGAGTGTCGATCCAGTGGAGAATCTGATGAGTGCGCCAGTTCCTGCTGGCTTGTTGCTGAAATTCTGCAATCCAGAGCCAGACGAGCTATACAGGAGAGCCGTATTGACGAATCCGCAGTCCCAATATGCAACGGCCCACTTTGCCTTGTCGATCTGCAAATCCGCCTGTCGCACCCATGCGCCTGATGCCGTTCCCGACATTTTATCCGAAGGGAAGTCGATGCGACATGGATGGTAATTGGCCTTTCCTCCCGTTCCGGACAGGTACTCGCCCGTGTAGGCCCATGCCGTCCATCCCGTCCCCGTTTCACCAGAAGGAGCGAGGTTGATTTGCACGGTCGAACCGCTACCAACAAGAGCTTTCTCATGGAACGTAATACCTTGAAAGAATGCGGCTCCGTAGACCCAGAATAGAATCGAAGCAGCACCGGCAGCAAAGCCTCCACCTACTCGCAGCCCATTTTTCATATCTGAATATGACACCATAATATGGGGGGGTAGGAACTAGGGAGCTACTTGGTTCGTCGAGTACACCTTGTCCTGCCATGTCACGCAAGCTTGCGCGGCGAACATGTCTGCCACGACGCGGGCAGCGAGGTTGTTTTCATCCACGCTCTCAAGCTGGATTCCCGGCTCCTGAGCGATCTGGACTTGGTTGCACTCCGAGAGACTGTCCGCCTTGAGCATCCAGCGATACCGCAGGGAAGAGCTGTAGGCAAGCGTCCGATCCGTATCACCGTGCGTGAGCACGATGACACGCTGCGATCCGTCAGAGTAGATGTTGATCGCATTCTCGAACACTTCCGGCTCCTTCGGGGAACCGTGGATCTGCTTCGCCTTGCGGATCATGTCCTCGTTCTTGGCGACGATCAGAGTGTTGTAGTCGGCCTTGATCGGCGTCCCGTACTCGTTCACGGCGGCTTGGTTCGGCAACTGTTTCGCAGTGACGTAGTTGTCCGTGGTCAGAGGAAGACCGGTCGTACTGTTCACACGGTTGCTCCAGTTCGTCGCACCCGTACCCACGACCAAGTGGGCGGTGGAACAGGGAGCAAGACCGTCCACGCCGACGTTCGCAATCGTTCCCTCCGTTCGGTGCGTGGGAGCGGCTGTTTCGGCAGTGGAGAAGATGTCATGGGTCATGTCGTAGTCATGGCCGTCCTTGATGCCCATGGCTACCTTTCGTGCCTCAGAGTCCGTGCTGACTGCACGAGCGAACTTGCGAGCACGCTTAGTGATTTCAAACGCTTGTCCGTATTGGAGTTGTTTCTTGGTGAGTGTCGCAGACTGAGCACGCTGCACCGCTGGGATGCGCTGCCTTTCTCCGACTGTACCGGCTACGGCGGTGAGAGCACCGATCGAGAACTCCACTCGATCAGGATCACCATCCTTCCACGGAACCTCCATGTAGAGCTGCTGCGTTACCGCATCGCGTCTCTGCAATTCAGTGAGGAAGGTAATGAGCCGGTTTGTAACGAATACATCGTATTGTGAGGCTTGGAACATGGCTCAATGGGGAAGAACTAAAGAAAGTTCACATTTAATCAGGCACCTCCGTACACACTTGTCAAAGGAACGGCAATCACCGTATCCGTTGAATCGCCTTCCAGTGCCACTTGGCGGAAGTCATTGTTCGATTCCGTAAGAGTAATGGAAAGTCCACCAGTCACCACGTCCGCTTCGTCTCCGAGTTGAGTCAGAGCAACGGTTCCTGTGGAAACGGGACAATGAACTTCATCACCGGCAAAAAGGATTTCAATTTCGATAGGCGTCGTGTCCGCGTAGTTATCGCTTGTAGCGGTCACTGCCTGCTTGCAAATTCCGAGAATCTTATCTCCGGCAGTCATCATGCGGATCGTCCCTGTTCCAATGAGGAACGAGACAAGTCCACCAACCGTATACACCGCAGATGCGCCTTTCGAGAACTTTCTTCCATGACCTCCGAACTCGGCACCGAGTCTGCGGAAGTACGGGTGTTCTGCTGGGATCATCTTGAGAAGGGGAACGAAATAAATCACTTCTTCGCTTTCGACCATATCTGGTCGATCTTTTTCTTCATCTCCTTGGATTTCTCCGGATCGAGTTTGACTCCTTCCCGCGCCATTGCGGCTTTCTGTTCGGGAGAGAAATCATCGTCTGCTCCGAGAGGTGATCCACCGGAAGATGGAACGCTCGGCATCTGTTCTTCGTGACCCGGACCCATGGCGACATTGTGACGTTCGGCTACGAGTTTCTTTGCCTCGGTCATCGTCGCGCCGCCCTTCACCAGTCCCTTGATTTCATCTGCGAAAGGAACGAGGTTCGGGGTCTTGGCGATGGACTGATCCACCTGCCATGCCTTCAACTCCTGCTGTACGATTTCCTGCACGGGAGTTTCGGTGGTTTTCACTGGCGGTGTTTCAGCATCGAGATCGCCATAGAGATCCTTGTACGCTGCATTGCGCTGCTCGGTGCGCGTACTTTGTGCGGTCGCTTCCTTGTACCGGGCTTCCCAATACACAGCGGCTTCTTTCGGATCGGTAGGGATCTGGGGATCGCCGGGTTTGGCTCCGGTGCCAGTCCCTTCTGGAGGGGTGGTCGCGGCTGGTGCCGTAGGACTCCCTGCTGGAGGGGTGCTGTTGTCTGCCATAAAAAAGGATTGGAATTGAATAGAACAGAGCCGTTGTCGGCTCCTTTCTTCCGCCAAGGAAAGCGGAAGGAAGCGACCGACAGCGGATGCCAAGCCGATTCTGCGAAAGAACCGGTTATTATAGAACCATTTTTGTGCTCAAAAGCCAGTAGGTCAGTGCCGTGACGGCACTGTTTTCTTTGTGATCCTGATTTTCATTTTAATTATTGCGTTTTCTCTTTTACCAACAAACTCAGCAACATTTTTTGTTGTTCTTAATTGCTGCAAAGCAATCCGTATGACGTTCTGTGCAATCGTAAGATCACGATCAAAGTCTGCCTCTGTAATGACGAGCTGCATCATAGTTGTTCCTCGTAAGCCTTCCATCGGTTCTTCACTTTCGCCCAAGTGACGAGAAGAATGATCCAGTCGCAGAGTTTCAGTGAAGAGTAGAAGGGAGAGGCGAGGATTTTCTTCCTGTGAGAAGAGGCGTTGGATCGAGATGTGCATTGCACTCCGATTGTCGCCCCCTCTCTCGGATCAAGCGCAAGGATGTCCACAAAACCCCATAAATCCTTCCGCGTCTTGCTCCAAGGATTGAAAGTTTCAGTTATCTCGCACTCCAATCCTCTCTTCCGTAGGAGTGCCAGCGTGAGCTGCATGGGGCTTGTCATGTTCTCTGGTAGTGGGAAAGCAGTGTCCCCTTTCCTTTGTCCATTTCTTCTTTGATCTCCTCGGCTTCTTTCTTCTTCGCTTCTTTCGTATACCGTCCGTCCAATAATTTCCGCGCCTTGATCAATTCGTCCATGAACATGAACGCCCCGAGAGAAAGCCACATGCACTTAAAGTGTTCTTCTCCATCCGTGGTCATGGCCTTCGTGCTCATTCCACGTTCAAAGTTCCTTGCAATTATTTTCATTGCGGAGAGTTGCGTGTCGCTGATTTCAGAGAACGCCTGCGCCTGCACCTTGTTCAGTTTGTCCATCGGTTCCATCGGAAACCACGCCTTGATCAGGTCTTTCTTCGCCGGTGTTTTCTTAGGCCGTGGCAAGCGGGAGTGGGGAAGACGGTAATTCCAATTGTGGGCTTTCCATGGATGGCATGGACTGTACTGCTGCTCCTTCCTGTGCGTTCTGCATTTCCTTCAACTGCCTCTCCAATTGGAGCATGTCATTGCCACGACCGATCTTCGATCCAGACTTCGTGTACTTCGTCAGCCACTTGCGCGGGTTCTTCTTCGCCATCTTCACCAAGTCTTCGTTCATGGCCTCCTCGTCGAACGGAGGTGTTTCATTCTTCTGCTTGGCGCGATCATTCTGCTTGATGGCAAAGTTCGTCACCGCTGCAAGTTTCTCTCCTTCCTTCAATTCATCCTGCGTTGCAGACGTTGAGGCATCCACAATCACATCCGGAATGCCATAGTTCATGTTCCAGTCCACGGGACGGATGTACTCCGGTCGTGCCTGCAATCTTCCCGATTTCGTGTCGATCATCTTTGCGCCCTCCGGAACAGGCATGTTGTTCACAAACTTCTCCACGATGGTCTGGTCTTTCGTTTCGATCATCGGATACTGCCGGATCATCACGGGAATTCCGTCCTCGTAGTACACATCATTCTCCCTGATCTTTCCGCTTTTCACCAATTCCTCGATCATGTCCGGATCCGTGATTGCGTGATACTCCTCCTGCGGAAGGAATTGGAAAATATCACTGATCATCAATTCCTCGCTCCGTTTGAGTCCATACGACTCATTGTTCTTCATAACAAGTATTTGGCCTTCTGTAGCCCTTTCTGCGTGTTTCATCACTTCATACGCAGTTTGGTCCCTCCCGCCTGTCAGTTGATCAATCGGCACCTGAGTAGCCCACATGGACATCTTATTGAGAATATCGAAGGCGATCTGGAATGCCTGTCCGTCCAGCGTACCGAGAGGAGACACAATCATCTTCTCCGCTCCACGGATGACAGTTGCCCCTGAAAATTCTTCGTCATCGAGATCGAGTGCGGCACCCTGCGGGAGTCCGATCACACTTGCATTCGACCAGTAGAACTTGTCCACGAACATTCCCATGACAGCCTGATACAACGTGTCGAGTCCGGACAACAACCACGGATCACCCATGCCGTGAACAGACAGTCCGCCACGGGCCACGTCAATTTGTGGATGAAGCCGGAGCATGGAGAACGGTGCGCGGCCATGTTTGTGCGGGTTACGTCCGAGCCAGTTGATTACTCCATTCGACTCGATCAAGTGGAGATTCATCGTCGGAATCCAGTGATAGTGAACACAAACCATCTGATGCCCGAGATCGGAAGACTCGAACCGTGGTGTTCCGTATTTGTCATATTTGATCATGTACGCCTTTCCGGGCTGGACGCACTCGGTGTACATGTAGAGACGTTTTCCGTCTTCTCCAGGTATCCGCGCAAACTCATTCACCCACTGATCGTAAGTCATGAACTTTGTCAGCGTGTGGTGCGGAGCATCGTGCTGATCCGTACCTCCTCCCGAACAGAGATAGTTCCACGGCAACACTGCTTCGCGGAAAATCATGCTGTTCCTCGGATCGCGCATGATCTTCGTTGTGAATCCTCCGTCTCCATCGGGAAGCTGGACACTTTGATAGGCCGTGCGGTATCCGTTGAACAACGGCGCACCTCCGTAGAGACACATCCACATGTAGGCATTGTTCAACTGATAGCGGTCATTCGACTTGTTATGAACGTATCGCCGTGCATCCTTCCAGAAATCCACCTTGTCATCGTCATCGTGATTCGGGATGTAGGTCACGTCCATTTCCATCTTCGACAGAGCGGAACGCCGCGCCATGATGAACGAGCGGATGATCGGCACGAGAACATTGCTCAACCTGTCATCCTTAATCGGATCGGCAATGAGATTAAATCTGCGTGTCGCGTAGTCCCATTGCTTGTGGTATCTGCGCTGGTGTTCAAGCTCCTCCTCAATGTTTTTCTGAAAGAGCGCCTGATACTTCACCACGTTCGGAGGTGGATTGTATGGCGCGTAAATGTGTTTCACGCCGAGTTCGTGATAGTACGGAGCGATCTGCATACGCACTCCATACACCATGAAAAACCATCGTGCCACAAAAACTGCACAGGAACGTGTGCAGAAATGATTGAACATCGGGAGAGGAGTGCTAAGATAGTCGTATGTGTGAACGGGAATTTTCCGCACTCGATCTCGGCATAGCGAAAATGGATGATAGTGAAATGGATCGCCCGTTTCTCGTGCGTTGTCTGGACGCGCAGCAGACCGTCGATCACTGCACGGATATTGGATTCATCACGAGCGAGGAACGCAAACAACTTCGCCATCTTATTTCCCAACGCATCCGTGGCTATGAATATCGAGGAGTTCGACCGGCTACAGCGGAGACTTCTGGTGGAGGCAGAGAGTAAGGAACCTGAGAAGTTTCCCGAAGAAATGGAACGCATAAAGCGCGAGACAAGAGCACTGTGGTTTTCTATCCTTAATCTTCCTTTCCCACAATCACATGCCACTCACGGGATCAGTAGCGAACCGCATTCACCAGCTCACTCTTGAGAATCGTGCGAGAGTGAAAGCAGGAAAGAAACCGAGGCCGCACAAACAGATTGTGGCGATTGCTACGGCTACCTATCGGAGAGCTACCAGATAAACCACCAATAATTTTGAAAGTACAGCCAGTAGATGAAGATGGTCATTCCCCAGAAAGAAAGACTGAGGGGGATGCCGTAGAGTAGTAATCTACGCATGAAAGTATTATAGCATTGCTGTCAAGATGCTAGAACATCCTTCCCCTTCGCAATACTCTTCAGTGGGTTCTCCATGAGCTTCCGGTGATCGAGGATCTTCTTTACGGCCTTCGACCAGTGATTGTCGAACGTCCGAATATTGATCTGCAATTCGTCGCATATCTGTTCTTTCGTGCGACCTTTCAGGCGATACATCTCATACACGCGACGTTCGCTTTTCGTGAGGAGCCAGAGTTCTTCATCGGTGGCGATGATGATCATGATGCGTGGTGAATTGCTCCATTTTCAACGTATTCCTTAAAATCTATGGATCTCTGAACGATCCCACGGCATTTGGACAATTTGTTCTGAAATTCTCCATCATCGGTATCTTCACATCTGATTCCGCGAAGTTTCCCATCCACGAATGCACCAAACGCCACTCTGCCTTCTTCTTTCCATGTGAACATCACATCCGGCTGAATCTTCTTTTCCCGAAATAAATCATAGAGTACCGCTGAGTTGGATATTCCATAGTCTTTCATTGAGGAGATTGGAAAAGAACACGGCGTTTTCTCGATCCTTTCCCGTCGCGCCCGAATATCTTTTCTCTCTTCTCCGAACCGTAGGGAAGATCGGCGGAGGATCGTTCAGATCGCTTCATGTGATCAGACATGCGCGTGTGGCCTCCATGGACGAGCTTGGAGAGGCCACCGACGACACAATCGACCAGATCATCATGCGCTCCTGTAGGGAAGCTGCACATTTCATCCAGGAAGAGTTGAAGCCATGGTGAATATTGGAGCAATTGAAGACGACGTGCCTTGCAGTACGAAGAAACCCCATTCGCCCGGGCGACCTTATCGAGCTTCGGTACGTCCTCTTCGATCGGTAGATTGGCATCTCCTGATTGCAGGAAGGACACAACGGACGATCCTGAAGACTTCGCCTCGACGTACACGACCGCAACAGGCTCCTCTGGTTTGTTGTGCGTGTGGAAGAATCTCATGACCTCTTCGCACCCCTCTGCTGCTGTCATTTTACGGTAACAAACATCAAGCAGGAGAATCCCGTACTTCGTCACTCCGAACGTCCCACCGGCCCAATAGTCATTCTGCTCGTCCTTCTTCTCTGCCGTGTCCCAATACTGGATCTTATATTCCACAGGAACCTTCGGAACCACTGGAAACCAGTTGCGGTGAAAGATATTCCCTTCGGGTGCTGAACAGCGTTGCTGATATTGACTATTGAAGAAGTAATCTCCCATCATCGACTTCACACTTCCCTTTCCTTCAATGAGTTTTTCCCTGTCCATAAATTCAGGCCACAATGCTTCTCCCTCTTTTCTCCCGAGCCAGTCACCCTTCTCGGCCAATGCAGGAATGGAAATGATTTTCGGTTCTGGAAATCCTGAAATGTACTCGGCATTATTCGGATCGGTGAAACGCTTGATACGCCCTACAAGATCGTCCTCGTGCCAAAGCTGCATGATGATGATGACGGCAGCGTTCTTCTCTCGTCGCGTCCAGAGCGTTGAGCGGAAGTATTCCCATACATTGTCACGTTTCACTTTCGATTCTGCATCTGCGCGTGACTCAAGCGGATCGTCGATAATGAGCATATTTGCACCGTGGCCTGTAATTGGCCCTCCAATACCAACAGCAAGAAACTCACCTTTGTATTGATCAATGATCCATTTATCCATGGCGCGGGAATCACGCTTAATATCAACAGGAGGAAGTGGAAGACCGTTCTGATCGAGTAGGAATGTTGCCCGTTGGCCGAAAATATTTGCATAGCGTTCGCTTGTCTCGATCATTTCACGAACATGCTTTGAGGATGTATAGGCCAGCGTAGCGGCATAAGTTGAATCAATGACCTTCATGGAAGGATTACGCCCGAGGAACCATGCCGGCAAGAGATCGGCCACAAGCGTTGTCTTCAAATGGCGTGGTGGCATGGCAAGAATCAAGAATGAGGTTCCTTGCCCTGTCTCGATGTATTTCACTACCTGTTGTAGTTCATCCGCGATCTTCGGGACGTGTGGAGGCATCACGGAGAACCTTGAATCGACATACTCGATGAAGTGGATGAAATGCCTACGCGCAAGTTCCCGCCGCGCAATCTCCTGTGCCGGTGTTTCGGCGGTGATCGGTGGCATGGTTATTCTTTTGCATTACTTCCAAGAGTGAATCCATCTTTCGTACCACGATTGTATCCTATCCCTTCGCCTATGAAGAACGAGATGAGACCTACACAGAAGAAAAGTACAATCATTTTCTCATGGAGAAACATTCACGACAGAAAGCCTCGCGTCCTTCCTTCACGGGAAATGGAAGTTTGCAGGTGGCACCACAATTGGCACAGATATGATCGTGGAGGGTGCGAGGAGCGAATCCTGCCGTTTTGCGCTTTGCACGACACGACTTGCAACGACGAGGAGGGAGTAAGCCTTTTGACGCGTAGAAATCTGCTTCCCCCGCACTGAAATCAAAGGGAGCGGAACAATCTACGCAGATAAGCTGGTCATCCATGGGAAGAATTGGAATGAGAAATAGGTTTGTAGGACTTACGTTGTCTGCACCTCACACACATCCTCCATCTTTTCGTCACAAGAAACTCCTTTCCGCAGTAGGGACACTTGCGCCAAGATTTCTCTTGTTGATACCTTTCGATGTTCATTGCTTTGGTGAGGAAGCAATCGTTTTTCCTTCAAGGACTTTCGGGAGAGCTTCACCGTGCGCCATCCTTTGTAACTGATCGTCGGTGAGTTCGTCGGCACGGATGAGGTTCTGGGTTCCAAGATTTAGATTGAGTCCTCCCATCATCCCCTGTGGCAAAGCAGTCTCACCATACACCTTCGGCTTTCGTTTTCGGAGAATCCATTTTGCCAACTCAATGACCTGATCCCTACGTTTCTCATCGGGGTTCTTCAGTTCGTTCGCAATGGAGTTTTCCGCTAAGGCTACAAGCTGATCCTGCATTTTCTCTACTCGCTCCGAATATTCAGGATGTGTTTCAAGATAATCATAGTAAGTGCTCGATGGTATTTCTGCAATTTCAAGAGCATTGCTTACTCCTTTGCCTTCAATTAACGCCTTCTCGAATATTCGGAGTTTTGATTCAGTGTCAGCCTTTGGTCTACCACGTCCTCGTTTCATGATTATTCTGATTCGATAAGAGCAGAAATAGAAGATGGTCTCACAAAAAGTCTTCCATTGATTCCTACAGACGAATGATCGAAACAAATCTTTTCGTTTTCCGTATATTCATCAAGTTCTTTCAGGAGTTCTTCAAGTGTCCACCCGTAAACTGATCCAATCCATGTGGCACCAACATAGATAGCAACTTTCAGATTTGCCCTGCCTTGTACAAATTTTGAAAGAATCGTTTTCATATCCGTGTGAGAATTTGATTACCGACTTTCCATCCGGTAGCCGTGGGAGTTGCATAGCCAATAATTCTCCACCATTTCCATCTCAGCCATCTCTTGAATGTCTCTGGATCACTGATGGAAAATCCTCTTTTTTTCACGCACTCATCACACCACCAACAACCGTTTGCAACTTGCATGTATTTTGCTCTTTTTAGGCAATCACAACATTTTCCTGTTTTGAAGAGCCGTTTCCAAACACGTTGAGTCATTTAGATGGAATCGGACTGAATAAAGAAACCAGGTTTCATATATGCTCCACGCATGTAACGTGGGCCAAAAATTCTTATGCAAACTCGATACATGTCTCGAAAAAGACGGAGGCAAAGTACATCGGAGGAATGAAGCAAAAAATGCAACCGATTGAGTCTTCCATGGCCTTTTCCCATTCTTTCGATAATGGTGAAAATTGGATTATTCATCGGAAGTTTCAGGAGACAATTTCTTTTCGCAGTCGTCGCATTTCTGATCGTTCGGATCGAGCGTCTTGAATGTCTTTCCACAGTACGCGCATGTTCTGAAATACGATTGCGCTTTCATGCTTCAGGTGGATTTCCCTTCCCCACTTTTCGGGTGGCGAGGGAGAGAATGCAAAACTTTTTCTTCGTCTGCGTTTTACTCAATTCAAGAATCGGATTGGCATCGTAGATATGCAGAACATCGGACATGATATATCTGCCCGTGTATTTCTTGTTCCACTCCCACATTCTCACCGTGTCACCGACTTGGTAGTTTCTGTCAGCATTTCTCAGTTCCGCTCGCTTTCGTCCGGTCATCCATGCCTCGAAGTATCCCGGGAGGATCTTAATGTCGTGGATCATGGCAATAATGGTATTCCTCACCGGAATGAATGCAAGTGGAAAATTATTGCTCTGATTTCGTTTTGGCAATCTCCTGTTTCACCAGTTCATCAATCAGATCCTTCATGTACATTTTCCGTTTCTTCGCTAATTTCTTGAGAAGATTATGAGTCCCGAGCCGGAGGTGGATCGTGCGAAACAAATCCATGGGAGCAGAGTACCATTCTGTACGGGAAAAGCAAGAGACATTGACTTCGGGAGGGGAGGGAGTAGGGTGTCGTGATGTGCAGGGACTCGCAAACCTCATTTCGGCTCTTCCGTGCGGTAGCGGGCATCGTGTCTCTGCACAAGTTTCATGTGCGCCGCTATCGCACAGAGGAGCCATTACTTTTGCCGAATGCACCGTGGATTCATAAAGCATTGGCGTAAAATGGACGAATGGGAATGGTACAAAACACCCCATATGGTTCATCTATTCGAGCACCTAATTTCAAAAGCAAACATTCATGATGGAATGTGGCAAGGAATTGAAATCAAGAGAGGACAACGAGCAGTTGGCCGTAAGACATTGGCTGAGGAAACAGGAATTTCGGAGCAATCTCTACGCACTTGCATAAAAAGGCTAAAATCAACCAACGAAATAACCATCAAATCAACCAACAAATTTTCAGTCATAACAGTTGTACAGTATGAAAAATACCAACCTTTTAAAGAAGAACAACCAGCAAATATACCAAGCAATCAACCATCAATCAACCAGCAATCAACCAGCAATCAACCACAAATAAAGAAGCATAAGAATAACAAGAATACTAATGTTGTTCCTTCGGAAACAAAACCGCTAAGTAAAAATCTGTACCCTCTGGCGATCTATATTCTTTGCCGAGGAACACCGTTCAAATCTTTTGAAGAATTCAAACCAATCATTTTAAGAAACGCGAAAGTGAGTACCGAGCTTTCCGTCTATGATCCAAAAACTATCATCTATGCCTACATGATCGCTGTGAAAGACTCCAAGGGAGAACACGAGGTCACACTTGAAACCGTCGGCAAAAGAATCCTCGCTGCGAAAGAGCGAGTTGAAACGCCGGAGGAGAAAGTGAAGATTGAAAATCTTTGCGCTGCCTTTGAAAAATACAAAGATGTTTTATTCACAAAATCTTCCCCACTCATCCATGCCTGACACTCTCAAAGATCAGCATATCGAGCTTGCGGCGGCTTACGAGGCGCAAAGTTTTCCTCAACTTCTGTCGATGCTCGAAGCAAAGGATTTCACCTCTCCGGTCATCTATGGAATTTTCAGCGCGATGGTTCCCGACACGGACACGATCAACATTATGGCGACGAATGCCAATGTCGAGAAAAACAAAGCACTGGAAAATCTCTGGAAGTACCAGTGGCTTGAGTATATTAACCGCTCGCAATACCTCGGCCCATGGGAACAGTTGTTTGCCAATCTCCGCCTACTCCGCCTCCGCAGAGAGGCCAATGAATTCAGGTCAAAGGCCGAAGGCACAGAAATCCCGCAGGAGTTTCTACAAAAGGCGGGAGAGCTTGCCGCGATGATGCCAAGCGACAATTCGATAGAAAAACTGATCGAGGGAATGAGTATCGACGAAAAGACGCTGGAAATAGGCTACCCGCTCATAGACGGCTACGGCGGAATTCCCTACGGCTCAGTGTTCGTTATCGCCTCAGAAACGGCAGTAGGGAAAACGACCCTTGCCATAAATATCATGGCGAAACTCCTCAGAAAGAATATCCCTGTTCACTACATTTCTCTCGAAATGCCTGCAAAAATAATCGGGACGAGAATTCTCCAGTGTGCCAACAAAGCATCTTTCAAAGAGGCCAGAAGCGGTGCATCATGCTTAGACGAGTTTTCCGGAAGACTTATGATCGACGACAGGAAAACAAAACTCTCAGATATTCTCGCGTCCATGTCATCAAAGTCAGCTCACAAAATCCACATCGTTGATCACCTGCATATCGTGAACTATGGGCAGAAATCAAACAACAGGCTGTCAGAGCTTGAGGACATGACGAGAAGGTTCAAGGAGTTCGCGCAGCAGAGCGGGAGGATAGTCATCCTGCTTTCGCAGCTCAATCGTGAAGTATCGAAAATATCCCGCCCTCCGCAACTTTCAGATCTTCGCGGGTCTGGTTCCATTGAGCAGGATGCTGACATTGTAACAATGCTCCATGACCCGAACAGACGCGAGGACGAGGCGAAGGCCGACGTAAGAAAAACCGCAGACTTCTTCGAGGGGAAACAGAAAAGTTACGGCATGAACGAAAGGATTTGGTACATCCGAAAGAACAGATACGGGCCGTGCGGTGAATGTAATTTATCCTTCAACCCTGATACAATGACTTTCACATGAACTGCACATGTGCTACCACCGGCTGGGAATCATGTCCTGTTTGTTCTGCGGAAATCTTTGAGCGGAAAGAACGCGGAGAACAGGAAGATACCGACGAACAATGACCTGCTTTTTTTGTTCCGGCACCGGCAAGCTCCTCGACCTTCAATCCAAAAAGATGGTGCCATGCCCGATGTGCAATGGGGTCTGTGGGTCACAGGAAGGTACCGCCAGTCAACGGAAGCCCCGAAAAGGGGAAATCATACGTCGGAAGAATTTGCGGCGTTTCTAGGGCTTGTTTTTGAAGTTGAAAGTTTGGGACTCCGCTCGGTGGTACTTGGATGCCTTCCATAGCACCCATCGACTGCCAATCGAACCGGCCCTTTTACCTTAGGGTGGAGTCCCTGCAATACTTGGCGAGAGTATCAGAAGAGGCAGACTGTTCATCTGCCCTGTCTGATAACCTCAGTTCATGTAGCTGGCAGCACAGTCCTCGTCGCAGAACTTTTGCCATCGGTCCTCTGGCTTGAACGGTTGGCCACACCATTTACAATTCCTTGCCTCGGACTTCCATGCGTCCGGGCAGCCGGTTTCGTGACAGAGGAGGCCGTTGATGCGGAGAGCGGAACATTGTGTACATATGGGATTAGTGGGAAAGAATAGGGGATTGGAGGAAAGAATTAAGACCGGAATGCCTTGGCCGCCGCCGTGAGGAGTTTCTTACTCTCCCGTGCTTCCTCTCCCTTCCATGCGGAAAGGTTGGAAAGAACGTAGAGAAGCTGACAGGCCATTTCCTTGCCGTGCATGAGTTTCCCGGTCGGTTCTCGGTGCGCGACAATTCCGAAACCGACATCCTCGAAACTGGAAACCTCGGAATCCCCGAGGTCGAGGGCCGCTTGCGCGTAAGTCTGCGCGTAAGCTATGTCCCCCTTGGAACTATCGAGATCAAGAATCCGTTCGAGGACGGACTTAACCCCGACAACAGAAGTGTTGGCCATAAAGGGTGTTGGAAAAGAAGTACGCCCATATATTAGAGGAGTACCATTCTCAAGTCAAACATTTTCTTTTTTCTTCATTAAATCTCCAATTCTCTCCATTATTATGCAATTCAGAATAATACTATTGACTTCCTTTTTTGTATCCTATATCATGTCTGCGTGAACGAGGAATTGATCACATCGGCAATGGACTTCGCCGCCCTTCACTTGAAGGGGACAAGACTCGACGGCACTCCGGCGGTGTTCCATGGATTCAGAACGGGAATGATCTTGGCTTCGTTCCGATTCTCTCCAAATACAATAGTGGCTGGTATCCTCCATGATGTTCTTGAAGAGTGTGATGCGATCGAAGAGAAACTCATGCACTCTTTCGGGCCGCAAATCTCCTTCCTCGTGAAAGCAGTCTCTCACCATCCCACGGATTCCGACGAGAAGATATTGGAGCGCGTGAAAGACGGAGGGATCTACGCCATGGCAATCAAGCTCGCGGACAACACGGACAACATCCGGACAATCGAGTGCTTCCCGAAAGAGAAAGCAAAGTGGTATCTGGAATACGCAAAGAAGATCCAGAAACAGGGGAGGGAAATGCTGAACATCCATCCCATCGTGGACTGGCATGAACAGGAGTTACTTCGCGCTACCAAGAAACTATGAATGACGTAGGCCGCTATATTCGGGATCAGCGTTTCGCTCTCAACCTCTATCAGAAGGACATTGCTTCTGGCGTGAAGTGTTCCGAGCAGGTGATCAGCAGAATTGAGAGTGGAGAGACGGACAGTTCGTTCTCGCTCGTCTCTTCCATCCTTCGTCTTCTCCGGAAAGCAGGTGCGCCGAAGTTCGATGTTTACAATTCTGTTTACAATAAAAAAAAGACCGTTTACAAAGAAGACTGGCCTTCGCGCGAAGAGGGAGAACAATCCTAGCCTTTATTTCTTTCTAATTTTTCCAATGAAGTACACGATCAAACATCGGTTCACGAATGAAATCATCATCGAAGGCGAAGCAGAAACTCTCAGGGCATTCCTTGAAGCCAATGGGGACGCAAACCTCAGGGGCGCATACCTCGGGGACGCAAACCTCAGGGGCGCATACCTCGTGGGCGCAAACCTCGTGGGCGCATACCTCGGGGGC